>Ga0207674_10004188_pt1 | contig 17414 bp, 15 predicted proteins | sample KBSCornC72_FD_184303 | JGI IMG/M metagenome (GOLD analysis project Ga0207674, IMG submission 184303) | Corn rhizosphere microbial communities from Kellogg Biological Station, Michigan, USA - KBS Corn C7-2 (SPAdes) (version 2) | ecosystem: Host-associated > Plants > Roots > Rhizosphere > Soil ... | reverse complement strand
CCGCCAACGCAGGATGTTTGCGATTGTTCCCTTTCCCCGGCGCGATCACCGGCGCGCCACGCTCGCCGATCACCTCGAACTGCACCTGCCCCGCCGTCTCCCACGCCGCCAGCACGCGCGGGCCAACCCGCGTCAGCGCCGCCGTGCTCATCGGGCAAGTCTTGATCGCCCACGCCTGCAAGACCGGGCCCGCCACCGACGAAGTTCCCGCGATCTCCGCGACGCGCATGCTCCGATCCTCCCCCGCAACGTCGCGGTACAGGAAATCGACCCCCGACGGCGTAAACACCGCCCGCATCCCGCAGCAACCGCACGCCCCCGTTTTCGTCGAGACCGCGTTCACTTCCGGCGCGAACGTCCGCCCGCCATCGTTCGATAACGCATAAAACACCGTCCGATTCTCCTCCCCTCGCTCCCCCGGAATCGGCGCGTGCCACGCCACCGCCACCCGATCCGAGTCCGGATCGGCCGCCACCGCCCCACCCCCGTCCAGCCCCGCCGCCTTGGTAATCACATTCCGCTGCGCCTCAAACCCGTCCCCCGCGTCGTTCATCCGCGTATACAACATCGGCGTCGCGTCCCCGGGCGCCTTGGGCTCCGCCACCGACGACCCCATCCACGCCACGTGCGGCCGCCCCCCCTTCCCCAGCGCAATCTGCGCCCCGCGCACCGTCCCCGTCGCGATCGCCGCCCCGGGCTGCGAATTCACCCGCAGCGCCTTGCCCCACGTCCGCGCGCCGTCCACCGACGTGACGTAAAACACGTCACACTTGCCATCCTCCCCCTTCAGATAGATCAAGTGAATCTTCCCCCCCGAGTCGATCGCCGCCTGCGGCTGCACCCCGCCATCCGGACACCGCACCGCCGTCACCACCGGCGGCACCGCCACTGCGGGCACCGCACACCCCATCACCAATAGTCCGAATAGCAATCGGTTCATGCCCTATCTACTTCGCCACCGCGCGATCGGTTGTGTGGCCACCGTAATCGCGCAAATCGTCATCCTGAGGGAGTTTCACGACCGAAGGATCGGGTCGGCAGGAGACGGCCTGGAACTTCGCAGCCAGATCCTTCGCTGCGCTTCAGGATGACGTCGCTTGAAGCAGGCGGCGCTCCCAACAGGACATTATGTGCCGCGCAGCGTCGTCTGTCCGATGTCCTTACCGTCCGCTATCATCCCCTCGCCCATGCAACCCCTCTTTCTGATTCATCCTTCATCCTTCATCATTCATCCGTCCCCCCAATGAAGATCCTCCTCTCCAACGCCGTCGTCGCCCACGGGGCCTTTCACCACTGGATGACCACGGACATGCGCGCCCTCGGCCACGAGGTCGCCCTCATCGACCCCGACGAGCTCTGCGAGCAGTTCGGCATCGAGCTCTACCGCCGCGTCCTCCTCCAGCGGATCGCCACCGAGCGCCCCGACATTCTCCTCCTCTACCCCCCCTACGATCTCCTCCGCCCCCAGGACGCCCAGAAGATCCACGACATGGGCACCGTCACCGTCGGCTTCGCCTACGACGACCCGATCTTCCTCCCCTCCTACCTCCGCAAGCCCGGCGACTTCGAAATCATCTGCGACCAGTTCCAAAAGGTCTACGACGTCTACGTCACCACCAGCCGCGCCATCGAGCGCGAGGCCAAAACCCGCGGCATTTCCCACATCCGCCACATCCGCTGGGCCTGCAACACCCCCGCCGACCTCGGCGACCGCCCGCGCGACCTTCCGGTCGTCGTGATCGGCGCCCCCTACCCGCGCCGCGTGAAAATGGTCAAACACCTCAAGGACCACGGCATCAAGCCGATCGTCTTCGGCGCCGAAGGCTGGAAGATGTTCGCCGACGTCGCCGACTGCTACCAGGGGATGCTCACCCGCCCCGGCATGTTCGACATGTACCGCCGCGCCCAGATCGCCATCGCCCCCGCCGACTGGGAGAGCACCTATACGCCGATGGTCAAGCTCCGCACGCTCGAGATCGCCTGCATGGGCGCCTTTCAGCTCTGCGAGCAGTGCGAAGACCTCGCCGACTATTACGTGGACGGCCAGGAGATCGTCTCCTACAAGGACTGGGACCACCTCGTCGATCTCATCAAGCAATACGGCGCCGACGCCAAACGCCGCGAAGAGATCGGCCGCGCCGGCTACGATGCCACCAAGCGCAACCACGTCTGGACCGTCCGCTGGAGCGAGATCGAACAGCTCGCCCGCCCCGTCATCGCCCGGTACGCCGAAAACCAGTCCCGCGCCGCCACCCGCGACGATCACCTCGCCCACGAGCTCGGCCTCAGCGCCTGCGCCGGCCACTACGAAAAACTAGGCGACACCGCCACCGCCCAGATCGCCCTCGACGAATGGCTCGCTCTCAACCCCAACTACTACACCACCCTCCTCGCCAAGGGCCGCGTCTGCATCGCCGAGAAGAAGTACGACGAGGCCGAGAAACACCTCAAGTCCGCCCTCGGCTCCGCCGCCAACCTCTGCCCCCGCGGCGTCGATTCCACCGTCACCCAGCGAAAGCTCGGCCCGCGCTTGGGCCTGGGAAAAGTCTTCGCCGGCATCTTCCCCCGCGAGGTCGAAGCCTACTGCCACCTCCTGATACTCTACGCCCTCACCGACCGCGAGGAAGACGCCGAACGCCTCATGAGCTACCTCGCCGGCATCAGCCAGGACGTCCTCTTCATCTCCATCGTCTCGATGATCGCCGAACAAAACATCGACCAGGTCATCGGCCCCAAGTACCTCGCGCGCTACGTCGAAGTCGTCATCAGCACCGATCCGATCGTCTGGGCCGGCGAACGCAGCCGACATCTAGCCCACTTCTGGATGCTGAGAGGCCAATCCCTCATCGCCTTAGACCAGCGCGAAGAAGGCATCCAATGCCTCCAATACGCCCTCACGCAAAGCCCCTACCCCAACGTGGAAACCCAGATCAAAACCACCCTCGCCCAACTCAACGTCCGCTGACCCACAGCCGCCCCAAAATGGGTGGCACCGGCAAGCTCTCAGGCTTGCCCGTGATTTCACCTCACCCATTTCCCCACGCGCACCAACAACCGTCCCCCCTCTCCCGCGAGCGCCCACATGTCGAATCTTCGACCGTCATGGGTGCCCCAGGTCGCGGTACTCCGAGACCTGTGCCATGATTCGCAGAGAAGACACAGGTCTGCGAGTACGCCGACCCGTGGCACCCAGCAATCCGCACTCGACAACGCTTGCGGTTTCGCAAGCCGGTAACCGTTCAGTCCCCCGTATCACGCTCCGCCTCGCCCGTGGACTCGCGGTACCCCGCGAGCCAAGAGCGCAAGCGAGCCGCGGCATTTCTCTTCGAGGCTGAACGGGTACCGCAACCCGTACTCTCGGGAGTTGTTGGTACGGGTGATGGGGCACAAACCATGGGTCCACAACAATCACAATACACCAGTCCCAAAGGGGCGACAGAACCGCCCCTCACGCAAAACGCAAACGCCCCCCAACCCGCCGTTGGAACAGCCCCCACCTCGCCTCCGGAAACTTCCGTCCTCCCCGCGCCAAACCCCCTTCTTATAAAAATCCCCATTCGAACCGCCGCCCTCCGCAAGACTGCAACTCCGCAATACCGCGTTCTCACCCCGACCAAAAAAACCCTACGGCTCCTCGAACTCAACCGCCACCCCCAACTCCGCCGCTTGTCGGCGCAACTCCCCCGCCTGCCACTTCGTAATCGCCGTCCGCAATAACATTCGCGGCAAATCCCCAACCGCCGCGCGTAGCTCGCCAACACTCTTCGCCCCCAGCCCCGGATCAAGCCGCCGAACCGCACCCAACTCCACCGCCGACGGGCGACCTTCCCGCCACCGCACGTAACAATTCACCAGATCCGTGTACGCCTTCCTTCCGCCGCCCCCACTCGACTCCCGTCGCGCCTCCGCCGCCATCTCCCCCCGAAACTCCGGACTCTTAACGAACGCGTCGAGCAATCGCGCCCGCCGCGCGGCGTCCGGCTCCGTCTCACGCAACTCCCGCGTCTTGCGTTCCATAATTCGCGTCATCCGCGCGGCGAAACCCGCGTCAACGGTCGGCTCTGCACACGCGGGCCAATCCGCGAGAATCGTCCCGTCCCAAACCGAGTAGCACGTAAAGTCCATCGCCCTGAGCGCCTTGAACAGCGGCTCGGCGACCCGCTCGAAGTTCCCGTAAAACCGCACCGAAACGTGCGTACGTTCCACCGTCCCTTCAAACGCCGCCTCAAGCCGTGGGTTGTCAAAGCTGAAGGCGGGCGGCGCAGTCTTCAAACGTGCAAACCCCCGAGTCGCCCGAATCGTCCGCACAACCTCGCTCGGTTCCAGCGGCGCCACGCCGGAAATCGCGGACGATGATGACGTCAGCAGCGTCCGCGCGACCGCGACCGAATCCGCCCCCGCCAACGGTTTGAAGAAAAGCAGTGGCAGTCGTTCGTTCGCCATCGTAGCAATCCAAAGTCGGTCGTGAGGTGCGCCGCCCTCGTTGCTCGCAGATTTGCGTAACCGTTCAGCCCCCGTATCACGGGCGCCTCGCCCGTGGACTCGCGGTACCCCGCGAGCCAAGAGCGCAAGCGAGCCGCGACGTTTCTCTTTCGCGGCTGAACGGTTACAGATTTGCGTTGACAGTTAATAAATTGTTAGGTAACATACTTCCCGAAAGAACGGGGGAACCCAATGCGCAATCGTCCATCAGCAAACTTCGACCATCCTAGCCTTAAACTGCCGGCGAATGCATCAAAATGCAACGCCATGCATCATTCTGAAAAAATGCAATTTCCTCCTTACCCATTTTAACATCCGGCACCCCCTCCCCATCCGCCCCGGCTGCAAAAAGTTACAAATTGCTACAACTCTTACCGCGCACCGACCGTCTCCCCCCCTTTTCCACAGTCCGAAATCCACCTATGCCGATCCTCTTTCTTGGGCTGGCGGTCTATTCGCCAGATCCTTACTTCGTCACTTAATCCCTCGCCGGAGTCCTCCATGCCCCAGTCGCGCCCGTCCCTCTTCGAATCCCTCGAACGCCGCCTCTGCCTCAGCGCGGCCACCGACCTCCCCACGTTGGCAAGTGCCATCCCAGCGACGACTCAAGGCGTCAAGCGCACCGCCGCCCCCACCCTTTCCGTCGCCGACCGCCAGGAACTCCTCAACAACTGGGTCGGCTCCGACGCCGCGACGCTCAAAACCCTCCTCGCCGCCGGCGACACCGCCGGCTTCGACAACGAGCTGCTCAACTACATGCGGACGCGCACCAACCGCCATTACTTCTTCGACCCCGCCGACGCCACCGGCATCATCAACTTCATCAACGGCGACTCGGGCCTGGTGAACCAGAAGAACGCCAAGATCGCCAAGGCCGACGCCATCGTCGCCCACCTCTTCCCCGAGCTCGTCGGCTCCGACACCTACGCCATCCAGCTCCCCGCCGGCACCGTCGACTGGATTAACCAGCCCGCCGCCACCACCAACACCGAGTTCCGCTACACGCTCAACCGCCATTTCTTCTGGAACGACCTGGCGATGGCGTATCGTTTCACCAACGATCCCAAGTACATCACCGAGCTCAAGACCCAGCTCGACTCCTGGTCGCGGCAGTACACGCGCCTGGCGAACCCCGACGACTGGATCAAGGACACCGTCCGCCCCAAGTGGGACCTCTTCACCACCGCCGAGCGCACCAAGAACTGGACCTACGCCTATTACATGGTGCTCGGCACCAGCGGCTGGACGGCGTACTACAACACGATGTTCCTCCACCGCCTGCTCGTGCAAGGCGACTTCATGGCCCGCACGACCAAGGTCTACGACCTCACCAGCAACAAGGCCACCAGCCACGCCACCGCCCTCTACAACCTGGGCCTCCTGTTCCCCGAGTTCAAGAACGGCGCGGCCTGGCAAGCCCAGGGCCAAGCCCAGATGTTCAACGCGCTGGACACCCAGTTCCGCGCCGACGGCGTGCAGTACGAGCAATCGCCCGGCTACCACGGCGGCGCGATGGCCGGCTTCTTCGATTCCTTCCGCCTCGCCGCCGCCAACGGACTGGCGTGGAGCGACAAGTCCACCCGCCGCCTCCGCAACATCATTGAGGCGTTCTACCAACTCCTCAGCCCCGACGGCACGCAGGCCGCCCTCTCCGACACCTATCGCTCGCAGGGAACGACTTTCTTCACCCGCGCCGCGGTCATCTTCAACGACACCCGCTGGCCCAAAAGCCGCCCGCGCCTCGACGACGTCTGGCAGCTCGGCACCGCCGCCGCCACCCCCCTGCTCACCGCGCCGACCACGCCGGACCTGGCGCTGCGCGGCGGGACGGCTTACTTCCCCTACAGCGGCTACTACGTCTCCCGCACCGGTGACGACCGCGACGCGCGGCAGATCATCTTCGACGCCGGCCCCAAGGGCGGCGACCACGGGCACTACGACCTGCTCAACTTCGAGCTCTACGGCTACCAGAAACCCCTCATCGCCGACCCCGGCCTGCTCAGCTACTCCAAGTCCTACGCCACCGACCGCGCGACCGTTATCTCCACCCCCGCCCACAACACCATCAGCATCGACGGCGTCAACCACGCCGCCAGCGAGAAATCCACCGTTGCCCAGCTCACCCTCTTTTCCCGTAAGACCGGCGGCGTGCAGATGGCCGCCACCCAGTACGCCTACGCCGGCCTCAAGGGCGCACCCGTCGTCGCCCGCAACATCTGGCACGACCGCAACGACGTCTTCCTCGTCGTCGATTTCGGCGCCGCCAGCTCCACCCACACCTACACCCAGTCCTTCAACCTCTTCACCAACAACACGACCAAATTCTCGGGCGGCGTCATCCACACCGCCTCCGGCACCGGCGACGTCCTCCTGCAACCGCTGCTCCTCCCCGGTCAAACCACCACCGCCAAAAACGCCCTGCTCTCCAACACCGCCCCGCCTTCGGGCAGCACCACCGGCCTGCGCTTCGCGATCAACCAGTCCGGCCGCTCCGCCGTCTTCGCCACCCTCGTCGTTACTTACGACAACGGCATCGTCCCGTCGGTCTCCGCGCGTTGGATCCGCATGCCCTCCGCCAAGCGCGCCGGCCAGATCGAAGTCACGCGCAACGGCGTCCCCACGATCATCTACTTCGCCTACCCGAACCTCTCCCCCGTCGCCGGCGCGGCGGCGTCGGTCAAGCGGTCGCTGCCCGAGGCCACGTCAGCACCCGCGGCGGTCGCAGTCTTCTCAAAGACGCCGGTGAAGAAGGACGATTCGCTCTTCGACAACACGACGGTCGAATGAAGAAAACTGAACAGGAGGGAAGGGAGGTAAGGGAGAAAAAGAACGGAATCCTAAGCGGCGGCGATACCGGCGTGAGCGGGGACGAAATCCAGTCGGTTTTATAAGGGCCAATTCCAACGCGGTGGCCCGCGCGAGGGGTATCATGGCGTCATATGGACGCCGGAGCCGGCCAACGACTGATCGGATGCGCCACCTGCCGCGCGGCGGTGCCGGTGACGGCGCGGTTTTGCCCACGGTGCGGGCACGCGATGGTGTCGCCGGCGACGATGGCGGCGCCGGCGAAGGTCGAGACGGCGGCGGACCGAAAGGCGCGCTTCGAGAAGGCCGTCGAGGCGGCGGTGGATCGAATGCGGCCGGGGCCGCGATTGAGCTTCGCGTGGTTCTGGCTGCTGGTGTTCGGGGGCGTGTCACTGACGGGACTGCTGGACGTTCCACCGCAGCTCGCGCTCACGTGCATTGGGGTGGGGGTGTTCCTGATCGTGGCGGACGTGCGACGACACGTCCGGATTCGCGAAAAAGCCGAGCGCGAGGTCCGGGCGGCGATGAAGACGCGGGACGTATGAAAGCTCCCGTCCCTTTCGTCCTCCCTTTCGTGCCCACCGTCCTTATCATCCCCATCCGCTCGGGCGACTCGCACTGCGGATATTTTACCAATTGCCGAAAGTCGCCGTGGGCTTCGATGAAGGCGTGACCTACAATCTTTCTGCACCGTTGAGCGGAATTGGCGAATTTCCGGCTCGCGGTCGTCGTTATTGACTGGTTCTAACTACGTAGGAATGCGAACGAAAACCGACCAAGTGTCGAGTAGGACGCCATGATGAGCGGCCGTCACAAAAATCGCGGCATTCTCGCATATTTCAGTGCAAGCCTGACGATTGCCGCCATTAGCTCGCCGATCTCTGCTCAAACGTATTCGTATACGTCAAGCTATCCCCCGGCGCCGCCCGTGGTCCCTAATCCGGACGCGCCGATGCCGAAGTATACGGCGGACGAGCTGGATCAAATGCTCGGTCCGATCGCGCTCTACCCCGATCCGCTGCTTTCCCAGGTGCTCGCCGCCGCCACGTACCCGCAGGACGTCGCGGCGGCCGGGCAGTGGCTGCAATATCATTCCAATCCTTCGGAAGAGGAGATTAACGATCAGCCGTGGGATCCGTCGGTTAAAGCGATTGCGCGATTCCCCGACGTCGTCCAGATGCTGGCGGGCAACATGGATTGGACCGAGGCGCTTGGCGCCGCCTTCAACGATCAGCAGGCGGACGTCATGGATTCGGTGCAGCGGCTTCGCGCCAAGGCCGAGGCCGCCCAGACCCTGGTCAGCACACCGCAGCAGCAGGTGGTGCGGGATGACGGCGTCATTGAGATTCTTCCGGCGCAGCCCGACGTGATTTACGTCCCGCAATACGACACCGAGGTCGTGTACACGAGGCCGGTCTTTGCGGGACCGTTCATCACGTTTGGCCGGCCGTGCCCGTTCGGCCTCTTTTTCGATTTGGGGTTTGACTTTCGTCACCACCGATTCTTTCGCGGCGTGCGGTTCGATCGGGATCGGCGCCGGTTCGATTTCGATCACGTCCGGCCCTGGGAGCACGACCCGCATCGCCGGATCGTCGGGCCGCGTCACGCGTTTGTCCCGCCTCGCGGCCCCTTTGAGGATCACCGCGGATTTGGGGAACGTAGCGGCACGCCCGGGGTGTTCAATCCGGGCTTTCGATCGCGGGCGCCGATCCAGCCGCGGGGTGCGGAGCGGCGGGAACGGCCCGTCACCGGTCTGCCACCGGTAGAGAGGCGCGGTGAGCCGCCGCGTGTGCCGCAAGCGCCGGTTCCCCGGCGGTCGGTTCCGGTTCCGGCGCGGCCCCCGGTGCGGCCACCAGCCGCGTCGCCGCCGCGCAATGAACGTCCCGTGACGGGATTGCCACCGCGCGCGGCGCCCGCCCCACGTCCGGCGCCCGCACCGGCCCGCCCGGCCACGCCGGCGCCCTCACGGTCTGGGGCTTTCCATTCCGGCGGCGGCGGCGGCGGCGCGAGCGCGCGAGGCCATAGTTCCATGCACCGCTAAGGTGAATCAACCCACCGGCGATTCAACCGCCAGGAGTCGTTGTCATGCCTCACATTCATCGTCCGACCCGGCGGCGGATCGCCGCGGCAGCGCTCTTGCTGGCGCTTAGCGTGCTCGCCGGCTGCCAGTCCGCGCCAAGCGATCAAACCGTACAGCAGATCAGCGAACAGCCCGCCAAACCCGAGGAGCGCGTCGCGAAGCAGCGCACGGTTCTCCCGCCGGGACAACCCGCCGCCAACCAGGAGACCTTCGCCACGGCGGACGATGCGGTCAAAGCGCTCGTGCTGGCGTGCGAATCCAAGGATCACGCGGATTTGAAGAAGATCTTCGGGCCGGCGGCGAAAGACCTTGTTTCCGGCGATCCGGTCGAAGACGAGAACGATTTCAACGCCTTTACCGACGCCACCGCCGAGCGTGCCATGCTGGAGGAAACCAGTCCCGGCGTCGCGATCCTTCACATCGGCAAGTCGGATTGGTCTTATCCGATCCCGATCGCGAAAACGAAGGACGGCCGGTGGTATTTCGACACGGTCGCCGGCGAGACCGAGATCCTCGCCCGCCGCATCGGAACCAACGAGCTCGAGGCCATCGCCCTGTGTCGGACGTACGTCGATGCGCAACGTGAATACGCTTCGCGGGATCGCGACGGGAGCGGCGTGCTCAAGTACGCGCGGCGACTGGCGAGCAGCCCGGGCAAACATGACGGCCTCTATTGGCCGACCGAAGACACGCCCAAGGGGGCGGGCCCGAGCCCGTTTGGCCCGCTGGTCGCCGCCGCCGGGGCCGAAGGGTATCCACCGATTTCCGGTTCGCACAGCCGGCCCACGGCGTACCACGGCTACTACTTTCACGTCCTGACCGGTCAAGGCGCCAACGCGTCGGGCGGGGCTTACGATTACGTGATCAACGGCAACATGATCGCCGGGTTTGCCCTGGTCGCCTATCCGGCCGAGTACGGCAAATCGGGCGTGATGACGTTTATCGTGTCGCACCAGGGCACGGTCTATCAGAAGGACCTGGGTGCGAATACCGCGGACGTCGCGGCGAAGATGACGCGATACGATCCGGACAAGTCGTGGGCGGTGGTGAAGGAATGAGCGGGTCGCGCGGTGTACCGGGAAAGATCAGAGCTTCATCTTTCGCGCGGCGTGCGATCACGCTCGCCGGCGGCCGAGCCTGGCCGAGCCGCCGAACGATGAGGGTGAAACGGACGCGCGCTTCCCCGAGAGCTAACGTGGCCGGTCGCCTTTTGACTTCTGTCGGCGCGCCTTGTTGGTAGGGGTCATGGCGAGCTCGTTGCGGGCGAGGAATCGAAGCCCTTCAGGAACTCCGGGGGCGTAACGACTCTAAAGGTGGGATACGTTACGCGCAAGGCCTTGCCATCGGAATTCGCGTCGTTCATCAGGTCGAGGAGGTCGTTGTCATTCGACACAACGAGGAGCGCGGCGGTGGAAATCGCGACGTCCACGTAGCGGGCGTCGTCCGGGTCACGGGGGTAGACAAAGGCCGAAGGCGGATCGGGCAGGAGCGTGGCGATGTCAATAACTTCGTCAACGAAACGCTCGACGCGCTCGTGCGTAAAGCTGCGGAAGCGGCGAAGACTTCGATGATCCGGAAGCCTACGGATCTCGGCGAGAATGAAGGGCGTAACGTAGAGGACCACTTCGCCGGCAAGGGCCTTCCGCCAGCAAGCGTGAGCCGCCCCGCGCGAGCTGAGCATGGCTTGCAGGTAGACGTTGCAATCGAATACGGCGGGGCGCGGGTCGTTCACGACGCGTGCCGCGATCGGCGCTGGGCGCGCGCGTCGTGTTTCGCGGTTTCAAGGAGTTCGGTGAGTTGCTCGTCGGTCATCCCGCTCGCGGTGACTTCGGCGCGGAGCGGGGCGAGCAGATCGTCCAGTGGCGGACGGGCGGCGATTCGCTCCAAGGTCCGCGCGGCGAAGGTTTGTACGTCCATCCCGGCGACGGCGGCCTTGGCCCTCAGCTTGGCCTCGGTCTCGGGGGTGATGGGGATGCTTAAAACCATGTGGACATCATAACATGAGCCCTGGCTTACCGGCGCATCGTAGGGGGGATTCCATTGCGCCACCCGTTATTCCCCGTCTGACCGCCCCCCGTTAGACTGTCGCCAAACGTCATAACGGAGGCGCCCGTGCCCAATCCCGTCCTCGCCGTCGTCAGTGTCCTGGGGAAAGACCAGAAGGGGGTCGTCGCGCAGTTCGCCACTTATATGGCCGAGCGGGGGATCAATATCGAGGACATCGAGCAGCGCGTCGTCCGCGGGTTCTTCGTGATGGACATGCTCGTGGACCTGAAGGACCTGTCCGCCGACCTCTCCGAACTGATCACGGGACTGCTGGACCTCGGCCGCAAGATCGACATGGAGGTGCGGGTCCATCTCAAGAGCGAGCGGCGGAAGAAGCAGATCGTCTTCCTCGTCAGCAAGGAGCCGCACTGCCTGCGGCAACTGGTCGACGATCACCGCGCCGGCAAATTGCATGGCGAAATCGCGGCGGTGCTTTCGAACCACCCGGATTTAGAGCCGGTCGCCAAGGAGGCGGGCCTGCCGTTCGCCTGGCACTCGCACGGCGACCTGCAGGGGCACTTCGGCTGGCTGGCGAAGGAGTTGGCGCGCCTGAACGCCGACTGCGTGGTGCTGGCGCGGTACATGCGGATCTTGCCGCAGAACATCGTGGCGTCGCTGCGGCACCGGATCATCAACATTCACCCGAGCCTGCTGCCGTTCTTCCCCGGGGCGGCGCCGTACAAGCAGGCGTTCGAGTCGGGGGTGCGTGTGCACGGCTGCACGGCCCACTTCGTCACCGAGCAACTCGACGAGGGACCGGTCATTTTGCAGGACGTCTTTCACATCAACGTCGGCGTGGACACGCTGGACGACGTGAAACAGAAGGGGTTGGAGCTGGAATCGCGGACGCTGTCGAAGGCGGTGCAGCTTTTCCTCGACGAGGAGCTGGTCGTCGTCGAGGGGAAGGTCATTTTCAAGCCGGGGCTGAGCCGGTTCCTGAAGGAAGGGAGTTAACCTACCGCCCGTCTTCGCCGCACCAAGAGCGGCGCGATAAGGGCGAGAAGCGCCAACCCTGCCGGTTCGGGCGTGACCGCGAGGTTGTTGAAAAACAGGTCGTGACTCGGCCCGGTTCCGGCGGCGTAATTGAGGAATTCCACGGTGTCGATGCCCGCGGCGGACGTTCCTTCGAGCGTGCCGGTGAAGTGGTGGGTCGTGCCGCCGGCGGGGGTGGCGTCCACGGCGAACGTGTCCGCTCCGGTGAGCGAGAAATCGAGGTGCAGGCCGTTGGACGTGAACGGGATGGCGGTGTTCACCTGGCTGATGATGCCGGGGCTTTGCTGGTTGCTGAAGACGTACGTCTGGCCGGTGCTGGCGTTCGCCAGCCACTCGAGGCGATCGTTCTTTCCGCTGCGAAGGGCGAGCTCGACGAAGGCGGCGCCAGCGACCGGGCCGTTGTCCATGTCCACCAGGACGTGCTGACCGACCGAGAGGCTGCCACCGGTGAACGTGCGAGTGGCGTCGCAGGCGTCGGCGATGCTGTTGGAAAGCCCCCACGACTTGCCGGATGCGTCGACGTTCCCGCTGGGCGGGGCCGCGCCGTTGCTGGCGGAGGAGCCGATGTAATAGCTGAACTGCGGCGGACTTCCCACCGGCGACAAACTCCAGGCGCCAAAGCCGCTTCCGCCGTTGGCGCCGGTCGTCCACCCCGCGTTGTAGGCGGGGTCGGCGGCATTGTCGGACGCGAGGTTCGCCGCCCGCGCGCCCCTTGCCGCGCCAACCGAAGCGCACGCGAACAACGTCCAAACCATCAGGCCGCGATTGTTCATGACTTCCTCCCGTGCCCCGACAGGAATAACGGGCGCGGCGCCGGCGAGCCATTACAACTGCGGAACGGCTTTATATATCGGTGTCCCGCCGACGACTTTGAGCGCCGTGGAATTGATATGCCGCGCTGCGGTTCATCTGCTATCATGCCCGCCGCCGTACGCGTCCGCTTGACCGATCGACCCGTTAACCCGCACACGGGAGCCCGCGCATGCTCAAGTCTCTCATCACCACCGTTACGATCCTCACGACCTGCACTTTCACCTTGCACGCCGCCCCCAAGGACGACGTGATCGCCGCCGCCAAGAAGCTGGCGGCGGCGGACAATTACAGTTGGAAGTCGGCGACGGAAGGGGGATTCAGCGTCTCGGCGGAGGGGAAGCTTCAGAAGGACGGGTTGGTACACGTGGCGAGCACCTTCGGCGACAACACGAGCGAGATCTTCATCAAGGGGGACAAGGGCGCGGTGAAGACCGAGGACGGCTGGAAGACGGCTGAGGAGGTCGCCGACGCGCAGGGGCCACAGCGGTTCCTGGCGCGGATGATCCAGAATTTCAAATCGCCGGCGGTGCAGGCGCAGGAACTGGCGGAGAAGGTGTCTGACCTGAAAAAGGCCGACGAGGCGATCTACGGCGACCTGACGGAAGAAGGGGCCAAGTCGCTGATGACCTTCGGCGGGCGGCGCGGCGGCAACAACAACGGGCCGGCGATTTCGGGCGCCAAGGGAACCGCCAAGTTCTGGGTGGGCGCGGACGGCGTGCTGACCAAGGTGCAGTACCACGTCCAAGGGAAGATGACGGTCAACGGCGAAGACCGCGACATCGACCGTACGACGACCGTCGACATCAAGGACGTCGGTTCGACGAAGATCGATGTCCCCGCCGACGCGAAGGCGAAGCTGCCGTGATAAGAGGCTGGTCGCTGGCGTTTCTGCTCCTGCCGTGGTCGCTGCTACAGACGGGGTGCGCCGATACGCGCCGCGCGGACGCGGGCGCGGCGCAGTCGCCGCCGGCCGTTATCGTGCCCGACGCCCTCACCCCGCAGCGGCCTCGGGATGGCTATGTGCCTGGGGTAGAAAACTTCGGGTTCGTCTCGGCGGACGTGTGGCGCGGGGGGCGGCCGACGACGCAGGGGCTGCAAACGCTGGCGGCGATGGGCGTTAAGACGGTGATCGACCTCGAGCAGACGGACACGCCGGCCGAGGTGCCGCCCGGCGTCACCCTCGTGCGGTTGCCCGTTTCCCGCTGGCGGGTGCAGGAAGTGGATACCCAAGCCGTCCTGCACGCGATCGACGACAACCCCAAGCCCGTGTTCGTCCATTGCAAACAGGGTCGCGACCGCACGGGGCTGGCAATCGCGGCGTACCGTCTGTCGCAAGGGATGAGCGCGGATGACGCGATCGCGGAGCTTCGTAACTTTCACGTCAACCTGTGGTGGGTGATCCCCCTCGAGGGGCGCATTCGGGAATTGGCGCGGGACGCGTCCGAGGGAGACCGTGGGAGGGCAGACGTGCCTCACTAAAAGTGAGCACGCCGGCGGAGGACAGGGTTGATGCAGATCTGGTGGGCGGTGGTTTGCCTGGCGGTTTTCCTGATCGGCGTGACCAAGAGTGGCTTTGGGAGCGGGGCGGGTTTGATGATCGTCCCGATGACGGCGATCGCGATGCGGCACATGCCCGCCGGCGCCGAAGCCGCGCTGCCGCTGCTGTTGCCGCTGCTGATCGTGGGGGACGTGGTGGCGATCTGGCAGTACCGGCGGCACTTTTCGACGGCGATCATCGTGCGGTTGGCGCCGGGGACGGTCGTTGGGGTGATCGTCGGGACATTGCTGTTGAGCTGGTTCGCCTCGAAGAAGGAGATGGCGGAGGCGCTGATCAACCTGGAGATTGGGCTGGAGTCGGTGTTTCTCGTGTCGCTCAACTGGTATCGCGAGTGGCGGGCGCGTCACGGGGTGCCGCCATACCGGCCGTCGGCGGTCAAGAGCGCGGCGGTGGGGGCGTTCGCGGGGACGAGCAGCACGCTGGCGCACGCGGCGGGACCGATCATCGCGCTGCACTTGCTGCCTCAACAGTTGGAGCGGGGCGTATTTGTCGGAACGTGCGCGCTCTACTTCTTTTTCGTGAACACGGCGAAGCTGCCGGGCTACTATTTCAGCGGTCTCTTCCACCAGATATCGCCGACGTTCGCGTTGCAATTCCTGCCACTGGTATTGCTCGGCGCCGTGTTCGGTTTCTGGGTGAACCGGCGGATTCGGGACCGCCTGTTCACAAAAACGGTCTATGGAATCACTTTCGCGCTCGGGTGGTATATTTTGTACCGAGGCTACGAGGGCCTTGGTTATCGGTGAGGGCACCGGAGAACCGCCCCTGTGCGCGTGGGTGTGTGTGCGATGGGTTGGAGCTGGCGAAATCAAAAGACGGCGTGCGCGGGTTCCGTTCTGTTCCGCGGGAGCGTGGCGCCGCGCGCCGACGAGTTCGGCTACCTCGCGCGGCGCGGGTTCGACTTGTCGGGCGCCGGTGAGACGAACGAGAACGCGCACTGGGCGTTGAAGGTGCGTCACCCGCAGTGGGGGACGGCGGACGTCGTCTGCATGCGGACCGGCGTGCGGCCGCCGCGACAGTTAATCGATTTCGATCCGACGCTGACCCGCGCCGAGCGTGAGGCGGCGTACCTGGGACAATCGACGGTGAGCGTGATCGTCGAGGGGGAGCGGGCGGACGTGCTGCGCGACCGCAAGACGCTGCTGCGATTCTTGCGCGCGATCATGGGGGACGACGGGGTGGTGGCGGTGGATCACACGGCCCAGCGGTTTTGGCCGCCCGAGGCGCTGGACGACGAAATTGCGCACGACGCGGACCTGGACGTCGAATCGCTTTACACGATCCACGCGGTCACGAAAGACGAGTCGGGCGACGACGAAGTGACGTGGCTTCACTCGCACGGGCTGGCGGAGATCGGGCTGTTCGATTTCGACATTCTGCGGCCCGCGGAGGAGCTACTGGGACGGAGTCGGGACGTGCTGCGGGCGGTGGCGTTCGCGATTTTGGACGGGGCGGTGACGCGGAATACGCCGCGGTATTCGCTGGTGCGACCGGACGGGGACGTGCGGTTCGTGGACGTGCGGGATTTCCGGCGGCGCGGGGGGCGCGAGGCGAATGACCTTCGGTCGAGCGCCGGCGACGACCACAATCGCGATCGCGCGTTGCTGTGCGACGTCGCGGGCGGGCTGCTGGGGCGGTTTTTCGGGCGGGTCACGCCCAGCGCGCTGCTGTCGCGCGGGATCGGGGATCACGAGACGGTGGCGTTCTCGCGGGCGGCGACGAGCCTGATGGCCGAGCGCGCGAAGGGAACGTATTTGCAGTTCCGGCAGCTCGCCGGCGAGTTTGCGGAATTCGATTTCCCGGTGATCGCCAAGCTGGGCTATCGCGTGGACGGCGGCGAGCCGGACGACCGCGAGCACCTCTGGTTCGAGGTGAACCATCTGCACGACGACCGCCTGGACGCGACGCTGGCGAGCACGCCGCAGCGTGTGGCGCGGTTGAAGAAGGGACAGCGCGGGTGGCACCTGCTGGACCTGCTGACGGACTGGGCGATCGTGACGCCACTGGGGATGATCACGCCGCGTTACACGGTGCCGGCAAGGCAGATTCGCGGGAACCGGCCGAAATTCCGGCAGTTGATGCACGAGGCGCGGCGGGTGTCGGAGGCGGGGTAGTTCACAAGTCAAAAGTCAAATGTCAAATGTGAAAAGTGGAGAGATGAGAGGCGTGGCGCTGGTGACGGGGGCGTCGCGGGGGATCGGGCGGGGGATTGCGCTGGGCCTGGCGGCCGCGGGGTTCGACGTCGTGGTCAACTACGCGAGCAACGCCGACGCGGCGGCGGAGGTGAAGCGTGAGATCGAGGCGACGGGCCGGCGGGCGCATACCGTGCGGGCCGACGTGTCGGTGTCGGCGGATCGGCAGAACCTCGTAGCGGAATCGATGCAAGCGATGGGGCGGATGGACCTGCTGGTGAACAACGCCGGGATCGCGCCCAGCGTGCGGGCGGATCTGCTGGAGGCCAGCGAAGAATCGTTCGACCGGTTGATCAATACGAACCTGAAGGGGCCGTATTTCCTGACGCAGCTCGTGGCGCGTCAGATGCTGGAGCATACGAAAGGGTCGGGAGCTTTCGATTCGTCCGCAGGGGTGAAAGAGGGGACGGGTACGTTTTCTTCTCCGAAGATCATCAACATCACG
>Ga0207674_10004186_pt1 | contig 17417 bp, 23 predicted proteins | sample KBSCornC72_FD_184303 | JGI IMG/M metagenome (GOLD analysis project Ga0207674, IMG submission 184303) | Corn rhizosphere microbial communities from Kellogg Biological Station, Michigan, USA - KBS Corn C7-2 (SPAdes) (version 2) | ecosystem: Host-associated > Plants > Roots > Rhizosphere > Soil ... | reverse complement strand
GCGGGTGATGAGCTTCGCCGCTTTGCTGAAGTTGGCAATGAGCTTCGAACGGAATGGAACGCCATTGGCATCGTAATAATGCTGCAGAAACTCCGCTTTCAGTTTGGCCATGTCGACGTTAGAAGGACACTCCGACTTGCAGCCCTTACAACTCAAACAGAGGTCCATTACTTCCTTGATGTCTAGGGCATCGCTGACAATAACGGGCTTCAAGACCGTCTGGATGACCACTGCAGGGCCTCCGTGAGGGTCTGGCGGGTGACAGCGCTTGCCCTCATCCAAGACCGCCTTGAGCCATTCTCGATAGCTCTGAGGGATGACGTCCATGGGGTAGCAGCACTTCGGTAGCCCCACATCGGAATGGAAGGCCGAAATGTTGTTCTGCATCCGGTGCAGCATCCTCTGGTCCTTCGGAATATGACTAGACCCTGGATGGCTTCCCCTATAGGGGTGGATGCCGATAAAGAGCTGGAAAGCAAGGATGCCTAGAGAGAACCAGTCACTCAGGGCGGAGAAGTCTTGAGGCTTGACGTGCCAGTCCCGGATAGACGGCATGATGACGGTGGCCGGGAATCCTTTGGTCTGATAGCTATCTACGTCGATGAAGTAGGCATCATCAAACGTCGAATCCACCAGAATGTTCAATTCGTTCAGATCGACGATCACCACATCAGCCTTGTGGACGTTGTCGATGTGCTGCTGAAGCTTAGCCACCAGATCGATGATCTGGTCATTCGTGATGTTGTTGCGATCTCGGAAGGCTCGGGTGAAGAGCTGGCATAGGCTAGCGGGCGAGCCGTCAACCGCCGCCATCGTGTAGCCGATGGGGTTGTTCTTGGCGTCCAGCAGAATGTTCTGCGGCTTGATGATCCGATCGTCTTGAATCCGAGCTAGGTCGTGGAACTTGGCCTCCGGAATCATGTCCTTCGCGTCTGTGTAGATCTTGAAGGCCGTGCCTTGTTTCAAGTAGACAGAGGCCTGTCCACCTGTCGCCACGTAATTGTTCTGAGTGAGGGAGACATCACCCTTGCCTTTGATTGTGACTTTCATGGCGAGTGCGCGTCAGCCCAATCCTTGGAGACCTCTACAGCCTCCAAGGAGATCCATTGGACGATTCCATGGAGGTTATGCTCAAATCCCGGCAAGATGGAAGTAACAAGGCCATCCTGCCTATCTCCGGATGGATCACGGAAACTATTGTTGACGATGGTCACCGTCTCTTCGGTGCCGTCGGGCCATCGGATAGGACATGGGTCGCCGTCTTTGCACGTCAAAGCAAGCTTTCTTGAGCAATACCCTCCATAATCCCGGCTCTTCACGGCCAGGTAACGAATTCCCCAATCGGAGCCCATTTGGAGCTTGATCCACATGTTCAGGGGAGCCCCAGGTAGAGACCACATACCGAGAAGTCGTCTGAATGGGACCAACCATTTCGACACAGAACTTGGACAGGAAGCGGCCAACCCGTCGTTGGATGAACTGTCCAGGATAGCTCTTGATGGCGAACATCTCATCCAATACCGTTTCCAATGCCAACGAATCCCCCGAGGAATTGACGAATGAGTCGGCTCCGTCCGACAGCAAAAGAACGATGTCGTCCCTTTGGCTATCGAATGGGATTTGATGCTGTTGAGTCTCAATGGGCTTTTCTGTCTGATACCTCGTCCAAATGCCCTGGGTACGATTTCCGGTCGTGACTTCGACCGTCTTGGCTTCATCCAAGTACCGCTGCTCCCGCTCAAACGAGCGTGTGCAGCTCAAATAATACGGCATGTTGTTGCCGAATTTCCAGGTGATATAGCGTAGGTCCCCGTTCTTCTCACGAAAAGCCAACACACCATCTCCGTGGTAAAACACGTGCCCATAACGGGACTCGTCCGCAATCGCCACCGCCAGTAGGGTGGCGTCCAGGGCATCTGATGGTAGGCTGGCTTGACGAGCCATCGCCGCCGCCTCCGTGATGATGCTTTCCTTCCGAAAGAACCCGTCTGCCAGCTCATCGATGTACTTCTTGGCCGAAAGAGTCAGGAAGCGAGCCCCCAGATCCGTATAGGGTGACCCTGGTTGATTTGGGTTCGGAATGCCCGAGCAGCCGTCCGATAGGATGGCGTATTGGCATTTGCTTGTCCGACCTGCGAGGGCGTAGTCCTGACAGATGGTGTGGGTTTTACCCATACGGAATATGTAATCAGCGGTCATTGAAGTCCGGATCGTTGGGGAAGAATTCTGCAATCATCTGCTTCTCGAACTTTTCGACAAGCTGGGACATCGTATTGATACGAGTGCCGTGCTTTGAGGAGAGATAATCCTCTAGCAGCTCTTTGGCTCTCTTGTTGACTCTCTCCTCGAGATGCCTTTCGAGGCGCTCTAGGTAGCCTTTGAGAGAGATCTCGATACCATTGACCTTGCATTCAATGGTGAGGGGTCGGGACGAGTTTACTGAAGACCCCGCGATGATGCCCAAGGCTTCAAAGACACTGGCTTCCTCGCATAGAGCAGCCCAAATTGCTCGGGCGAAAATCCCGTCACCGGAGGTGTCTTTGAATGTGATGTTGTCGGGCATCTTTCAAACCTCGAGTTTCTTCTTCGCACATTCGCTGCAAAATACGTGCGGGCACACTTGTGCTGTCTCGAGTACAGTCAGTGCTTGGTCAAACTTCATCGGCCGTAGAAGCGGATGGTTTGGCCCTGCCGCCATCAAGATATGGCGCAAGATCTCGATAGCCTCTGCATGTGTTTTTGGATCTGGAATTTCCACGACGCTGCTCCACCATCTTCGTGGACCCCAGGCTTCCTGGGGTCCATCTGTCGTGCTTCAGAACGTGATGGGTTGGCTGGGTCCGCCTGAACCGACCGACTGGGACACGCTCGAAACAGATTTCGAGATGAAGCCTGCGATACGAGCGAAAGTCTTCGCGGAAGCATCCTTGGCTTCCACGTATTGGTCGAAGCCCGCTTCGTCCTTGAATGCCCGCAGATACGCGCTGACCTCGGCATCCTGCACATTGATGCCAATCAGGATGGTCATCAGGCTCTCGAGCGCTTCGCCCTTCCGAGCACGGAGAACAGCTTCTTTTACGTTACTCGCCTTCAGGGTCGAGCCGACGTCCATGCCGTCCGTCAAGATGACTACGAGACCGTTCGCCGTGTATTCTTGATCCTGAAGCTCTTTGCCGTAAGTGGCGGAAGCGTCCACCAAATTGACGCTCGCGTCGTAGAGACTCGTGCTACCCATCGGTTGAATGGTTCCGTCGTACTTCGCCAAGTGACAATCAGCCAAGGGACGAAAGCCGTGCTGCTCCTCAATCCTATGGTTGAAAGTCACATAGCGAACCAGCAGGTTGTCGACCCGAGGGGACTTCTGGCAGGCTTCGAGGCTGCTCTTGAGGCAACCTTCGATTTCTTGCGCAAATCCCGACACGCTGCTGCTCTTGTCGGCGCCGATCGACACCAGCGTGTACTCGGAAGCGTTGAGCAGGTTGTTGACGTTGGTCCCGGAAAAATGGAATCCGGAACCAGTCGTTTTGAAGCCAGAGGCGTCGTCATCATCGAAAATCGGCATGCTATGTCTTTCGTATGGATATGGGTTTCAGGCGAGGATGTCGGTGGTGGTGCTGGTCTTGACGCCCTTTGCCTTCATGTCACGCAAGAAGGCATCGGCGTATTGGTGGAAGACAGGGAAATCGACGGGCGAAGTGGCGTCGGTCAAAATGACCATCTTGCCGTAGAAGGAGGGATCGGGGAAGTTCTCCACGGTGTCCCGGAAGGTGTTGGCGAGGCAATGGCTCAGGGCTTCGCCCACCCACAGCATGATGTCGCAATTCATGGCCGCTTGGACGAAGTTTTGATTGATCTGAGTGCTGGGATCATTCGGATCCGGCACCTCAGCTTTGACGGCCGAGAAGTGTTCGGTCCAGGGATTGCTGCCCTTGGTCAACACTTCGGACATGGCGTAGCGCTTCTCTTCCCATCCGTGGACGGCCGCGCTGATGACGGGGGCAATGTTGTGTCCTTCATCCCCGATAAGGCAGTGCTCCGGCCAGATGGTGTGCGGGTAGCGCTTGCTGGCCGCGAGGGCCTTGAGGTACTTCACCGTACGCTCCTGGGCACCTAGCTTGCGGGTATGAGCCGGGGTCTTGTTGCCCGCCAAGTCGACGAACACGATTTGGTCCCCATCGAGAGACACGTTTGTGAATGGAGCGGGTGGGTTCCCGTTGTTGTCGACGAACCACATGGGGTGGCTGATGTCGACCTTGTGATGGCTGTCCATGGTGAGCGTGATGTCGCTCAGCTTGTCCTTGAGCCGCTCGATCATCCGAGCAATACGTTTGACGTTTTCATCGGCCCCTTTGACATAGAGGGCGCCATTGGGGTTGGTGAAATCGTTCTGATCGTCGATGCAAACGAGGTGTACTTTGAGTGCCATTGCTTTCTTTCCCGCCTCAGAGTTCGAATCTGAAGCCTTTCTTGATTGCGCTGAGATACCGTCTCCGATTGAAGCGGTAGAGTTGTGGGGGCCGATAGGCCACATCCAAATTGTATTCGTCGAGCGGATCCAGGATATTCATCCCCAGGATGTCTCGCCGGAAGTGACGCTTGTCGAGCTTTTGTGAAAGCACGATTTCATACACCGCCTGCAATTGACTCAACGTAAATTTCTCGGGAAGGAGGTCGAATCCGATGGGTTGGTCCCGTACCTTAGTCCTGAGTTTGAACAAGGCCGCTTCGACGATCTCTGCATGGTCAAAGGCCAAAGCAGGGAGATCATTCACTAAGAACCATTGAGCATCGTCAGCATCTGACCCAGCTTTTAGGGTTAGCTGGTCTGGCTTGACCAAGGCGTAATAGGCGATACTGACTGTCCGTCCTCTTGGGTCACGCCCGACCCGGGAGAACACACCGACCTCTTCTAAGGATCGCCCTTCGACACTCGTCTCCTCTTTCAACTCACGGTGTACGGCAGCGTCTACTTCTTCGTCGATGTCCACGTGGCCACCGGGCAATGCCCAATGGCCAACAAAAGGAGGCTCGTTCCGCTTGATCAGCAGAATTTCCAGACCTTTGGTGAGATCGATACCGAAGACCACGGCATCTACCATGAGGGCCGGCCGCGGGTGCTTGTAGCAGTAAGGTTTACTTCGTGCCATCAATGCCCGTAAGATACGCATGTCGGGCACTAAGTCAACAAGGAAATTTAAACGTGACCTTGAAGAACCACTCTAGCCAAGATAGACTTGGCTGATTTCGGGCACTTGAAGATAATCGCTGGTACTTCAAAAATGTGCCCTAGGGTCTTGTCCTCGCCCTTGTAACGTGGTGGCCGGACATCAGCTTCGGGTAACCGCTCACTCAACGAGAGTCGGACGATTCCAGCCTCTCTGGATGCTTCTGCTTCTGACGAACCTCGTACTGTAACGTATGCTGTAAGAATTGCGTGCCGATAGGCCACGCTTTGAATCACCTTCATGCTGATAGTACGGAAGCAGGAGCACAGAGTTAAGGTGATTCGCTTGCATTATTCGATACTAGGGCCTATGGCTGGAGAGCTAAAGTTTTGCCACATAGGGTCGTAGGAGATGACATGCGCGAAAATGAAATCATCAGAATTGGCCCAGTAATTGCTGACGACGGTAGCCGTGTGGCGATCCGTCAATCTGAGGATGGCGTAAACGTCGGTAAGGTCCGTCCTATGGTGGACGGACAACCTTTGGTGGCCGACACTGAAATTCTACACGTCAGCCACCGGGAGCGAGATCTCTACGAGATCACTTCATCCTACAAGGTAGGTCATACAGGCCCCGCTATGGTTAGCTCCAATGCTTTCCGGAACGGCTGGGACCAGACCTTCGGAAGCGCTTCGATTGGTCAAGCGTGAGTCGGTGTAGAGCGGTGGATGAATTGGAAAAGTCTCCGGAAGAAGACCCTCTCCTTCGCCACTGATATCCTGCCGAAGCTGCCCAACCTAGGCGACTCCCCCCTCACCTTGTTCATCAAGGTCCTGTCCATTGTGGACTCGCTTGAAAAAAAGGTGGCGGAAGATAGTGCTCTACACACTTTCTTCTCCAAAGTGGACGCGATTCCGGACGAGAATGCGCAATTCGTCGACCTGTTCTATTCGACGGACTTGAAAAACAGCTTCACGGTAAAGCGCTACGTCATTACCGAATACGTCGAAGTGGTGATGGCGGAAGACCCTGAAATAGGGAGCCTTTACTTCATCGAGTACCATTGGCGAGGCAAGCCTGAGCCAGCACCCAGTTTCTGGTTCTCTCCAGGGTTCAATTTTGAGAAGGCGCTCTGCCGTATGTGGGGGATGTACAAGGGAGGGATCCACATCAACCTCTCGCCCTCAAAGGAACGAGAGGGTTTGAAAACGACCTACGAATCGCTGGAGTTCACGACCGACCCAATCCTAGGCCCTTCAGCAAAACGCTTGGAGGAAGCCAGCCAGAGGCATGGACGCTATGTTGCCAACGGGTTCCCTCGCACCTATTTGTTCGTCGGTAAGCAGGGTACTGGCAAATCAACCTTTGCCACTAGATTGGCCCAGGCTCATGGTAAGCGAACCCTTTGCATCGGTACCAAAGGGATGACGTTGGCTGGGGCCAGCGATATCAGTTTTCTCATCAAGGGCTTGAAACCCGACTTCCTGATTTTGGACGATATCGATCGGGTAGTGGATAAGGAAGCGGCCCTACCAACCTTGCTCGAGGCTCTGACCAAGCTCAAGGAACATCACAAATCCGTCACCACTATCCTTACAGCCAACAACATCGAGGCATTTGATCCTGCTTTCCTGAGGCCAGGCCGCATCGATCAAATATTCGAGTTTAGTGACCCGCCCTTAGAAGAGCGCCGGATGGTCCTGGAAGGGTATCTCAAAGAGTATGGATCTGTCTGTTCCAACCCTGTGGCAATCGCCCGAGCGACCCAAGGGTTGACCCCTGCCTATCTTCGTGAAATAGCCATACAGCTTCGCTGTGATTCAGCTGAAGAGGTGCTGACCACGATCAAGCAGATGAAACGACTGGTTGAAAGGAAACCGCTCAATGACAGCAAAAAGGGGCCCCCGCCCCCTGCACCCGAACCCAAAGCTACTTGATCAGATCCCATCGGGAAACCCTAGCTTTACGCCATCCCATCGGGATCCAGTCTATCGGCTTGGGCAGTTTTACCGAGAAACCGCGTTCGTCGGCCCTAACCAAGAATGGTTGAAGTTGTCTATCTTCGGCGATGAGGCGCATCACTACATCTCGTAAATTTCTCATGGCCACATCAGTATGGGCGTGATCACTGTAGCGAATGACTTTACCTGGATTCTTGCAGGCCAGACGAATGGAGGCAATGGCCAATAAGGTTGTTCTACCCGAACGACGTGCGCCCTCATCATCGAGCAGCCATTCAAGAGCTGGAAGGTATGCATGGGCCGTTTCTTGGGATATAAACGTCACTTGAGCATTCTACACCGTTTGGTGTAGAATGCTCCATGAGCGAACTTTGGCGGAAGATCCAAGAATCCCGTGGTACTAGCGACATCATCCCCTTTGATTTCCTTCTGCATCGTCGAGAGGAGATCGTAGGAGAGCTGCCCACGCCCTTCTGCTGCCCCATGGCGGCTGGAGCTGGATACCTTTTGCCAGTGGAAGAACAGGGTCAGCTCATTTGGATGCTAACCAACCCTACGGACTATCGTCACATCAGGGATGTCAAGGATTGCCACCGCATCCGAGCCTACCATTGCCCCTTCTGTGGTGAAAGCTTGCCGGGCGGGAAGCTGAAGCTCGACGCACCTCATTTCGTTCAGCAGCCCATCGAACATTCTCAATGCAACATGTGCCGGCACGACTTGAATCAGTGCTTGTGCTCGGCGCCCCAGAGTATATGGGAAGCAGATGACGCTCCAGAGGTGTGGGCTGTGACGGCTTTGATTCGTAGAGGCAACAGGGTACTCTCTGTATCTCGAAAGAACGACCACCAAGCACTGGGGCTGCCTGGTGGCAAGATTGAACAAGGTGAGTCGTGTGAGACCGCCATGTGTCGGGAGCTTTTGGAAGAGACCGGCCTTGTGGCGCATGAATACCATTTGGTATTCGACGCTTACGATGGTCATCTTCGAACTCGAACTTATCACGTAACGAAGTCCTCAGGAGAATTGCATACAGAAGAGGCCGGGAGGGTTACATGGTCCTCACCTATCGAACTGAGTACCTCCTCTCCGTTCAAGCAATACAACGAAGCTCTATTCCGTAGATTGGGCATGTTTGCGGGGATTCATGCGTGAACAGGAAATTGATTGGGACCAGTACGAAGATATGGAAATGTACCCCCAAGACTATTCCCATCATGCTGACTTCACCTGGATGCCGCCCCTCCAGGACTTCGTTCTGAACGATACCGTCTATTTTTGGGTCAGATTGGCTGATGGGGAGAACGGACTGGGTATTGAGATGTGCGGTCAGTCCTTCGAAGAGCAGCTCCAACCAGAATGGCTAGAGCATGAGGACGACCTTCTGTACAGCCTGATGGGGAGTAACTACGATCCGACCGTGGAAAGCCTTAGTTGTTGGATGGAGCTAGGGATCTCACCCGGCCAACCATTCCTCATCGAAGTCCCAAAGCCCAGGGCTACCTACTCCTACGAAGGGGAGTATGACGTAGACTACGATTGGCAGATCGTCCGTAGGATGCCTAAGAAGCCAGCAGCGGCCGGCCGAGCTTGGGCTAAGCTGCTGGAGCGCCTTCACTTCTACAAGTCTAAAGAGGAAGCTCGAAAGTACAACATCACGCAACAATGTCTGAGGCAGCCCAAATACTGGAAGTACAGTATCGAAAGATTCAGTAATCGCGATATTGACTACGAACGTATCTCAGTGTGGTTGACTGCCGAACTACCCCCATCTAACAATAATCGGCCTACATATAGGCACCAGCGCCGTATAGCTTCGGGATCATCCGAGAGACAAGGCTTTGGCAAAGGCGAGCCTAAAGGGTCAGAGGCTTTCGCCAAATTGGTGTCTGATTTTGAGAGGAACCACCCAGACATCCCGACCAGCGCTCTCTACAAGTCTTCGAATTTCTTCGAGACGGCTAAGAAGCTGGGTGTTCCTTCTTTAGGGCGATGGGACTTACTCCGGGAGGACTTGGTGGAGTGCCGAGAATATCAGCCCTAGCGTAGTCCAATCGATAGTCTTACTCTCGAGGATCTCACTCACCGTCCGAACTTCGATGAAGGTCATTTCGGAATCGGTGATGTGGTTGCCATGCGGTGCACTGTCGGCTTTGAGTTGATCTATTTCTTCTCTGGTTAACTCACAGGCAAAGAGTGATGCGGTGTGGATGGACACAGTGGAAAGCAGCTGACGAGTCTCGAGCCGCTTGAACCGATTGTGGTTGAGCTTGAGGCCCGTCTCCTCGAACACCTCACTGGCCGCCACCCCCAACACATTGTCTATTTCACTCACTGACGAGCCAGAAGGAAGCTCGTACACGAAAGACTCGTTGTTACGGACGGTACTCCGGAATTCTCGGATTAGAACGATGTCGATATCATCGTTGGAAGGGGAATACAGGACTACTGACGATATGTCGGGCCGAGCGAAGAACACCTCGTTGGTCTTGTTCCGATTCTCGCTGGTGACGTGGACATCAACTTTGACGGCGTAACAGAACATGAAACCTGGCTTGGGGAAGTAGCCCCAAAGTACTCTGCCGCCATTGAGGATGTTACCTGCAAGCTTCTGATAGGTGAGCCAAGACTGGAACTCCTTCTTGCGCCATACGTGAAGGGGTATTTGGCATTCGCCTCCCGTTCGCTCTGCCCCACCATTGATGAGACCCAGAGACAGCTCTAACCCCTCTTTCAGAGAGGACCCGACGGGAATGCCGTACTTCTTGGCATAGTATCGTTGGTACGAGGTCTTGTCGGCCCATGACGGAGAGGACCACACTATTTTCCCGGACTTCTTCCAAAATCCCCACTCGTCATTCGTGGTGAGGGCGGGCATCGGAGTGCCGTAAGTGTTGCCGGTCAGATCCCTAGGAACCCAGAATAGGATCACGTCGGCACGATTGAGCCCCTCTTCCTCCCACTCTACTTGTCCGTCGTAGTCATTTTTCCATACTCCGTCAGACGCCTCCGGGATGAACACATGGCCGTCATAGCCAAGTTCAGCCAACAGCGTTAGGGCGTCTTCACGCCAGGATTTGGCTCCGCCATTCCGTGGTGTGGGGCCCGCCAAGAAAATCGTCTTGGTGACGGTCGATGGGAATGGTTCAAGCGCATAGACAGGGGTCAGGGATGAGTTTTTCCAGAAGGTCTCTTTGATCGACATGGTGTACTGTACACCGACATGCTTCTGCTCAAACCGACAAGACAGGGCCTCTTGATAGGCCAGTTTCAAGATCGCTCGGGACAAGAGTGTAGTGTCCAAGAGTCATCGATGATAACGGACCAGTGTGTATGGTTAGGCGTAGATGTTGATTTGAACGGGCAAACGGGTTTCCGCATGCACCTTACTCAAGATATGGTCAAGGATTTGCTGCCTATCCTCCGGCACTTCGTCAGGACAGGTGCGTTGGGGCACGAAGACCTCAAGGAGAAATTCCAAGTCGGTACGTGGGTCCACGGGGTCAGCACGGAGAATCGAGACATCGAAGGTCGTGTCATCGTGGTGGTGCCGGGGCAATCGATGGTCGTGCAGAACAACCGCGTATCGGGTGAGGAAGGGCGGATCAGTTGTGACTGGGAACGGGCGGACCTCATTTGGGAAGTTTCACCGATGCCTGAATACATTCCGACTAGATACGAACGCCTGATGGAGGACGGGGATGGCCCAGACATTTTTTGAACCCCTAGCTAACCAACATCTGGAGGTTTGCCCGTTTTGCATCCGGGACATTGTTCATCGGATGCGTCACCATTTGATCCCGAAGAGCTTGGGAGGTAAGGACATTTTGGATTGCTGCCGGGACTGTCACAAGGCCATCCATGCACTGTTCCCCCACAAAGAATTGAAGCGATACTATCATACGGTACAGCACCTGTTCGAGCACGAGGGGTTCCGAAAGATGGTGGCGTGGATTGCCAAGCAGGACCCCAGCCGGAAGGTCAAGATCGAACGCCCCAAGGACCAGCGAGGCCGCAGCAAGTATCGATAAAATCGGTGTAGATACAAGGCGATGCATATCCGTTGGAATCGTCGACAGCTTTTGTCGAACAGACAGACGGGAGAGGCACTCTGCTCCCACGTACAGGTCGTTCGGCCAGTGACGTGGGCGCCTGTTTTGATCCATCAAAAGAAGCCATTGTGGTACTTGGCTCCGTGCATTCGTGAGTGTTGCATCGAGAACAAATCCCCCCTTCCCATTGCGGCGTGGTGGTGGGAAGTCCAAAAGCGTTTCGAGGATCTCAAGACCCACAGTCCCCTAGACGCAGAAATTACTAAGGCTTTGCTTGAGCAACAAGATTACATTGAGGGCATACTCGAGGAAGTGGTGCCCATCGCTTCTCCTGTTGCAATGGCGACCTATGAGGAGTATCGACTCAAACAGGGTGTCCAGAAGAGGCGGCTGAAGGGGCGCCAGCCGCCTGACTTCAAGCTTTTGGGTCTGGACTGGCCCTGCACCCAGAATGAACTGAAAGAACGTTGGAAGGTCATCCTGAAGCTCCACCACCCCGACCGAGGTGGGGACACTCGAGAATTCATTCGTCTCAAGGACATATACGAGACCGTTTCCGAAAGCCTGAAGTCCGCATGATCGCCCTTGAAGACCTAGACAAGGAACTTCAGACAGTTCTTGCCGAATTGGGTCGACACCCAAAAATAGCGATCGGCCTAGGCCAGAAGGCCGTGTTTATCTACGTACAGGGTCGCCAAACAGAAAAACTCGCCGCGTCCAAGATCAGCAAAGAACACCTCCCATGTGTGCAGATTGTCCGCACGGGTAGGATAAGCCCCGCAGCCAAAAAGAAATCAAAATGAGCCAACTCCGCAAAATCCAACGCAATGTAGAACGTGAAGAAGAAGGTCAAGTGCCCGAGGACCACCAACGGCTGCCCGTTGGCAAGATCCTTTCGGCACCAGTCAAAGGGGACTTCCTGGCCCTCCCCCTCTTTGCTTGGATCAGCCTGCGAGCCAAGACGCAAATCCCGCTCGTCATGATCACGGTGTTGCTCATTCGTTCGCTCGAAGAGCCCATGCCTTGCGGCACCCTTTTGATCGAACTGCCTGTTTTTGAGGACAATCGTCTCAATATCGTAGCGGCTCTCGAGCGATTTGGTTGGGATGGAAGGGCTTGGCCTTTGGACCCAGGTTGGCCGGACGGCGAAAAGGTGGAAGAGGAAAACCTCAGGGCGCTGATGAAGCAGGCGGGCCTCAAGGCTACCCTTACCTTCCCTCCAGGAGAGCATGGGGTGTTGGCTCAGTCCGTTACGGTATCGAGGGCCAAAGGCCCATTTCTGATGCCACCCCTGTCGCCTCCGACCAAAGAGGTAGACCCCTACAAGCTTGAGAAGTTCGTGGAGCTGTGCTCCAATCCTTCCAGACTCATGCTAGGGGCCAACTGATGTCAGAGAAGATTCTTCGGAAGATTGCCCGCCGTTCACTCGAACGGATTGGCCTGATTGAGAAAGAAATGTCGCCCAATCTGGGGCAATTTTTTGAGGAAAAACGCCACCTTATCAAGGGTTCGATCGAAAGGTCCTACTACCTGGCAGGCCATCTACAGGCCCTGAAGGATATACGGGAAGCGCTAGCAGGAGGGGATTTTTCCGATCTAGGGTTGGATTCTGATGGCGGCCCTCGAATTCCCTCTTATCGAATTGCTATGGCAGCAGACTACCCAGATATCAAGAATGAAAATGACAATCTGTGAAAGCCAAATGTGCTTCTCATGTGGAGAACGCCCCGCCACCTCTGGCAATGAAACAGTGCCTTTGTGCTCTGTTTGTCAGGGCTTGATCAAGGAAACCAGGGGCGTAACCTTTGAAAAGAAACGCCAGGTTCCAGCATCATGAATACGGCGACTCTCGAAGCTCAGATTCTTAGTTTTCTTCAGGAGAACACTGATGATCTGGACCTTGCAGAGTCCGTATTTACGAACGGTATCGACTTCCTTAGGCAACACTTCCCCAACAGCACCATCAACCGCCTCATGGGTGTCGTATGGGATGTAGTGGGGCAACGAGTGGCTCCAATCTGCTTTGACTTGAAGGTCCCGGTTCTTTCGTTCATCATCACGGGTATCCGTCAAGCTCCCCAAGCGATGATCGCCACACCCTCAAATTGGGTGTCGATGGTTCGAATGGATCCCATCACTCAATTGGGCGGCTTGATCTACGTGGGTAGCCAAGCGGTCGACTACGCCAACGAACGCTTCGACCGAGCCAATGTCTCGAAGCGAGCAAAGGCATATGAGGCTGAATATTTGAATACTGTCAAGAGTCTGACATCTGGCTGGCAGCCCTTGAAATATCAGACAGAGATTATGCAGGAGTATCCCGACGGTGTATTGACGCCGAAGGCTCACAAGATACTGTACTCCCCGCAACCTCTCATTCTAGCTTGAACGAACCCAATTACCGTCGGCACGGAATCCTCCATGAGGATCTCTGGACATTCGACGAATTCCGTACCCTTCCTAGTACCCGATGGGAATTGATCGGCTATGTCTACGTGCAGCCCGAACCAGAGCCCTGTCCTGGGGAGGGGCACTGTCATGGCTGTCTCTCATGGTGTGTTTGGTGTGGGATCGTTACGGATGTCTGCCATGTGAAGGAATGGCCCGATCGTTGTGACCGTCACCAAAGGTACCCGAAGTACGAGCCGCCTTATGTTGATCCGAATCAATTGTGTCTCCCAGGTTTCGCATGAAAACTCTTGAAGAGTGTAAACGAGCGCTCGACCAAATCGACGGATTGATCACCGAAATCAGAGCCAACAGCGCCCACACTTCGGACATGTGCAGCCGTATTGCCGATATTTTGCCGCATCAAATCGAGATCCTCAAGATCATGTCTCGTCTCGAGCAGGCCATGATCAATGCGAATCAGGCGAATGTTGGCCCAAATCGTTGGGACAAAATTGAATGACCAGAGTTATACGGGACGGTGTATAGGCCCTGTATGACACCCGGAGGCCCCTTGCTCCGGCAAAGGAAAACCCAAATGTTCGAAGACTTCAAAAAGGGGTTGGCGAAGATCGGCCTTGCGGACGCTGTGGAGGTAGAGGACAAGCCTTCTGTCCCTCCTGTTGCCGCGCCAACTCTTACCAACGCCAATCCTTACGTAGTTCCGGCCCAATGGCCCACAACCGTTCCTGCTCCCACCCCTGTCCCGCCGCCCGGGTATGACCCCGAACGCATTGCCAAGTACGATGCGTCCGCACAGACAGCGCTGCAGGAAGTGTTTCAATCGGTCAATGTCCGGTTGATCCCTGAGCTTCAGACGCTCTTGACAACCTTGGAAGCGGCCATCCCAGCTGAGCCCATGCGGTATCAGACGGCTCTAAAGATCTTCACGGCCAAGGGGACGCCCATCACCGCCATCCTTTCCGAGTACGACCTATACATTGGTGCCTTGGAAGAGAAGAACCGCGTCTTCTCAAATGAGATCAAAGGTCAGTTCGATACCAGGGTGGGCTCAAAGATCAAAGCGGTTCAGGATTACGACGCTCAGATCGTCGCCACTCAAGCTCAGATCGAAACGTTGAAACAACAAATCGCCGATCTGACTGTCAAGCGGTCCACTGAACAAGGCGGCATCGCCGAGGCTCAAGGCAAACTTGAGCTGATGCAGCAACGGTTCACTCTCCAATACAACGCGATGCGGTCCAAAGTGGATCAGCAAAAGACCCAAGTAGCAGAATACGGAAAAGGACTCTGAGTCATGGAAGAAACTCAAAAGAAGGCGTGGCAAAAGCCCGAGAATTGGTTTGCTTGGGGCGGCCTCGCTGTCTTGGGCTACCTTGGTCTAAAGAGCCTCGATTACATTCTCCCTCTGTTGGAACGAGTGCTGGAGAATGTCATCTACACGGCCGCGTTGGCAGGTGTGGTGGGCATCCTGGGCTGGATCATCGTCAGCAAGGACTTTCACCGGCTTGCTTGGTACGGCTACAAGACCGTGATGCGATGGCTTACCCAGATGGTCATCGATATCGACCCCATCTCTATCCTCAGAGGATACGTCGAAAAGCTTCACGAGAAGTACAACGAGATCACCAAGGCGCTATCATCTTTGCGGGCTCAGGCTCGGGAGCTGGACAGCCTGATCAAGACCAAGAGCGAAGCCTACGACCATAGCATGAAGATGGCGGCTCAAGCTCGCTCACAAAGCGCCCAGCAGGGCATGAAAACTGAGGTCCTGATTCAGACCAGGAAGGCTGGACGGCTCGAAAAGACCGCTCTGACTTACCAAGGTCTGCTCAACAAGATCAAGGCCCACATCGCTTTGATGGAGAAGATTCAGGAAGCCTCGAAGTACATGATCGCTGACATCGAGGACACGGTCGACGAAGAGACGCAGAAGCGCAAGACCATTCGTGCCAGCTACAAGGCCATGGCGGCTTCCAAGGCGATTCTTCAAGCGGACAAGGACCGTGAGATGTATGACATGGCCCTGGGCAGCGTCCAAGCCGACTACTACGCCAAACTGGGCGAAATCGACCAGTTCATGGAGGACAGCAAAGACTTCATCAACTCGATGGACCTCGCCAATGGTGTCGCAGACGTGGATGCGATGGCCAAGCTGGACGAATGGGACAAGCGAGCCAACAGTCTGCTCGAAGGTGGGAGCGGAAAGACCAAATTCCGCATTGGTGGTAGTTCCACCCTTAACCAAGAGGACGAGCTGGACGTACAGGACGCCACTACCAAGAGGCCTCAATCCTTCGCCAGCATGTTCGACAAATTGGACTGAGCGCCCCTGAGTCAATACCCCTACCCAGAAGAAAAACATGTCAACGCAATTCAAAGTGAAAAAAGGACCAATCTTCGCATTGGTTATCATCGTGGCCGGTATTTTCGGCCTTCGCTACGCACACAACAACGGTTACTTGGGTCCGTCCGAAGCCGGCAGTGCCTCGGTTCCACAGGTAGCGGCTCTCCCCGATACCGTCACGGCCCCTGCTGTTCCCGTTGCAGCGGTCCCCGCGGTCGCCCTCCCCAGCACCGTTCCGGCAAATACCGGGATGGTCATCCGGAACCTCGTCATGGCCTGGAACTCCCAGATGGGAGAAGCGTTCGCCAATGGTGGCCCGGTGACGACTCAGGGCAGCCTCATGGCCAAACACGGCGTCAACCTGCACATCATTCGTGAGGATGATTGCGGGAAGATGCAGACCCAGCTCGTCGCTTTCGCCAAGGCCTATCAAGCAGGCAATCCCAACCCGACCGACGGCGCTCACTTCATGAGCGTCATGGGTGACGGATCCGCCGCGATGATTCAAGGTATCGTCGACCTCATGAAGGCGGCCAAGATCACTTCGGAGTACTACCCGGAAGTAGTGGGCTCGGCCGGCTATTCTCGCGGTGAGGACAAGCTGATGGGTCCGCCCGAATGGCTTGCCAACCCCAAGATGGCTCGTGGTGGTCTGGTGTCGGGCTATCTTCGTGATGGCGATTGGAACATCGCTCTCAAGTGGGCGTCGGACAATGGCATCAAGAACAACCCGGACGAGAAGACCTGGGACGCCGATGCTCTCAATTGGTACGCCGCCAACGACTTCATCGAAGCGGGCAACAAGTACATCGAAGGCGTCTGCGAAGAGCGCCCTGTCGTGAGCAACGGCAAGCGAACGGGTGAGACCAAGCACGTATGCATCAACGGTGTCGTCACGTGGACTCCAGGTGACGTGAACGTGGCGCAGAAGAAGGGTGGCTTGATCTCGATCGTTTCGACCAAGCAATACCGCTCGCAAATGCCCAACACCATCATCGGCATCAAGAAGTGGGACTTGGCCAATCGGCCGTCCGTCGAAAACATGCTGGCGGCTATCTACGAAGGTGGTGACCAGGTCAAGTCGTATCCGGCGGCTTTGCAGCGTGCTTCGCAAGCTTCGTGGGAAATCTACAACAAAGAGCAGACCCCCGAATATTGGGCCAAGTACTACACAGGCGTGACCGAACCTGACAAGCAAGGTCTGCAGGTCGAGCTGGGTGGCTCGACCGTCAACAATCTTCAGGATGCGCAGTACCTCCGCGCTGACTGCACCATAGATGCTCAAGCCGCTAATGGAGATGCAGCGTGCCGTGCCGTGGTTCAGGCGGGCGCCATAGCAGCTGTAGCGGCCGAGCTTGCCACTGTAGGACGCATGGAGCTTGCGGCCGCAATGACCACAGCGCAGAAGGCCGGGCAGCAACAGTTCACCCCGACGTACTGCGCCCCTGACCGCGGCGCTACCCTTGCCAGTTGCATTGTTGGC
>Ga0207674_10004185_pt1 | contig 17427 bp, 13 predicted proteins | sample KBSCornC72_FD_184303 | JGI IMG/M metagenome (GOLD analysis project Ga0207674, IMG submission 184303) | Corn rhizosphere microbial communities from Kellogg Biological Station, Michigan, USA - KBS Corn C7-2 (SPAdes) (version 2) | ecosystem: Host-associated > Plants > Roots > Rhizosphere > Soil ... | reverse complement strand
AATTCCACGTATTAAGTGCGGGTAACCCTAATCAGATCTATTATATGGACAAACAACGGGATAAAGGTACCAGCCAACCTATGGCTACAGCCCACTAAAGGCCCACAACCGCGAAGAAGCCTAAAGCTAACTCCAATCGCTTGTATTATCTGCAAAAAAACTGGGGGGAGCGGACGCTCTAATGTGCCCTTTATACGTGCGCTACTAGACTTGTCTAAGCGATGAAGCGCAAGAACATCGAGCACTATGAGATCACCCGACGCCTTGGCGCGGGTGGGAGTGGCGTGGTCTACCTTGCCAATGACACCCTTCTCCAGCGTCCCGTTGTCCTCAAAATCCTTCGCACCGGCCTCTTGACCGCCCAGCAACTCCGCACCACCGTCCTTCGGGAAGCCCGTCTCGCCTCCGCAATCGAGCATCCGAACGTCTGCGCCATATACGAGGTAGGCGAGGCCGACGACGAAGGCTACATCGTCATGCAGTACGTCCCTGGTCAGTCGCTCGACCAGCTCATCGCCCGTGGACCCGGCACTCCGCAACTCGTCCTCTCCGTAGGAATTCAGATCGCCGACGGACTTCAGGCCGCCCACGCCCTTGGTATCTTCCACCGTGACCTTAAGCCGCAGAACGTCATGCTCACCAATGGAGGCCTGGTCAAGATCCTCGACTTCGGTCTCGCCCGTCGCCTCCGTCCCGAAGATGCGAGCTTCGATCCCTCAAAACCTGCCATGGCTAAAGACGCCTCAGTCGCCGCCACCTACACCGCACGCGGCGGCACCATCCGCTACATGGCGCCGGAGCAATTCGTAACCGGCCAGTCCAGCGTTCAATCAGACATTTGGGCTCTCGGGGTCATCCTCTATGAACTAGTCAGCGGCCGCCACCCTTTCTCCCGCCCCGATGCGGAGGACTTCGCCGCGATCCGGTCCATCCAGTTCTCCGATCCTGTGGACCTGAGCGAGATCGTCCCCGAAATCTCTACCGAACTCAAAAGCGTCATCCTCACCTGCCTCGAGAAGAATCCCGCAGGCCGTTACGCTTCCGCCGCCGAAGTTCGCGAAGCGCTAAAGACGATCATGAAAGCCCTTCAGATAGAGACCGGCATCATTCCCGGCGACGCCGCAGCGAACCTTCCAACCACCGAAGCCGAAGCCGAGAAGCGCGCGACCGGGTTCCTATCCATGCTAGCCGAGCGTTTCCGAGAGTCCAACGGCGATCGCGCAACGCAGAACTCCATCGTCGTCCTCCCGTTCGCTAATCTCGGCCCCAAAGACGTCGCGCCACTCTACGGTTATGCACTTGCCGACGCCATCGCCGCACGCCTGGCTCGCATACCGGCCCTCGTCGTCCGCCCATCCAGTACGCTCATGTCGCTCCCTATTGCGCAGATGGATCCGCTCTCTATCGGGCAGAGCCTTCTCGTGTCGTATGTCCTTGCAGGTAACTTCCTCCGCTCCGAAACCGGCTTCGACCTCAATTGGCAGCTCCTCGACGTCAGCTCGCAGAGCGTCCGCTCCGGTGGCTCAATCAGCGTTGCCTCTCTCGACCTCATCGCCGTCCAGACTGAGATTTCTAATGAGGTCTTCGCAGCCCTTCACAGCCTTGGCGCCGCCGAACAGTCTGAAGCTCCTCGTCCGCCGGCACGCAACGCCTCGCTCCCTGGGCCCGTGAGCGAGCAGTATCTTCAGGCCCGCGCACTCCTGAGTTCCTTCATGGTCCGCACCGGCTCCAGGGCAGATCTTGACCGCGCTCACGCTCTTTTCACAGGCGTCACCCAAAAAGACCCTGAATTTCCAGCTGGCTGGAGCGGCCTCGGCATCGCTGAGCTCCAGTACGTCCGTCACGGCTTTGGCGGGCAAATTCACGTGATGCACGCCCGCCGCTCTTTCGACGAAGCTCTCCGTCTTGATCCCGCCGCGCCCGAAGCCAATCTCTATCGCATCTATATGCTCCTCTCCCGGGGGGAGAAGGAATCCGCCCGCCATGGCATCGCCAACCTCCTCAGCACTGCCGCGAACGACTGGAACGTTCACATGGTCGCTGGCATAGCTCTCCGCGGCGATGGCATGTACGACGAAGCGCTATTCGAATTCAATCGCGCCCTCAAGCTCAACCCAGCTAACGCTGCCATTCTCTACAACCACCGCGCGCGCGTTTACCACTATCAAAACCTTCTCGAACTCGCCGGCGATGAACTCGAGAAAGGCCTTGCCCTCGAGCCACGCCATCCTCTCCTTCGCACCTCATCCGGCTATCAGCAGATGCGCATCGGCAATCTCCCCGACGCGATCAGCATCCTCGAAGGCGTCATCCGAGACGACGAATCTCTTCGCATCGCCGTGCCGACTCTCGCGATGTGCTACGTACAGACAGGCGAACGCGATCGCGCCGCCGCGCTGCTCAAAGACGAAACACTCGCAGCCGCAGAAGCTGATAGCGAAATGGCCTATCGCCTCGCTACTTACTTCGCCGTCGAAGGGGATTCGAGCGAAGCGCTGCACTGGCTCCGCCGCGCCATCTACCTCGGCAATGAAAACTACCCCTGGTTTTCTAAGAACCCGGCGTGGAACAATCTGCGCACCAACTCCGACTTTGATCGCATCCTCGAAGATCTGAAAAAGGGTTTTCGTCGCAATCAGAAAACCTGGAAGCGTCTCCTCGAACAGCTCCCGCGTGAAGCGGAGTAGAGTCGAAGCTCCGATCTCAAAATCTCTAATCTGTGAACTAGATCACAGGCGCAGTGCGCTTGCCCCATTACACTTCGACCTGAGTCCCACATGCCCGTCTATGAAGAGGTTGAAAGTCTTAGCTACTCTCGCGGAGCCGATGTTCCTCTCCTCCACCTGACAATTGGAGGTCTGCTCGATCGCACCTCGTCGAAGTTCCCTGATCGCCTCGCTGTGGTTTCGCGACACCAGTCTCGCCGCATGACATGGTCCGAACTCAGCAATGCCGCGGATCAAGTAGCCCGTGGGCTGTGGTCTCTCGGCATTCGCCGCGGAGATCGCGTCGGTATCTGGTCCACCAACTGCATCGAGTGGGTCATGCTGCACATGGGGTGCGCACGCGCCGGCGTTGCCCTTGTTAATGTCAACCCCGCTTATCGCTCCCATGAGCTTCAGTACACACTGACCCGATCGCGCATGAAAGCGATCTTCCTGTGGCGCAAAGACAAGCGCGCCGACTATGCCGAAATCCTCGAGCGCGCACGTCAAGGCCTTACTCTCGATCTTCAGCACACAATCTACTTCGATTCACCAGAGTGGCCCGCCCTGCTCGACTCCGAAGGGCGCCTTCCCGATCACGTCGCCCCAGATGATGTCGCCAACATCCAGTACACCAGCGGCACCACCGGCCTCCCCAAGGGTGTGATGCTCACGCACCGCAACGTGGTGAATAACGGCCAGTTCCTTGCGCGCGGTTTTCACTACACCGAGCAGGACAAGGTTGTCGTTCCCGTGCCGCTGTTCCACTGCTACGGCTGCGTTATCGGAACTATGAGCGCCCTCAACTCCGGCGCGGCCCTCGTTCTCCCCAACTGGACCTTCGATGCCCGCGTTACTCTTCAGGCTATCCACGATGAGCGCGCGACCTCGGTCTATGGCGTGCCCGCAATGTATGTCGCTGAGTTCGCCATCCCGGAATTCTCCAGTTTTGACTTCACCAGCCTCCGAACCGGAATGATGAGTGGCGCGCCTTGTCCAGTCGAATTGATGAAGCGCGTTCTTAAAGAAATGCACATTGGCGAACTTGTCATTGCTTACGGTCAGACTGAGACCTCGCCCGTCGTGACTATGAGCGACGCCCGCGATTCCCTTGAGATTCGCGTCAACACCGTAGGCCGGGCCATGCCCCAGACCGAGATTCAGGTGATCTCTCCTACCGACGGCGCACGCCTACCCATCGGCATGCAAGGTGAAATCTGCGTCCGCGGGTACGCTGTCATGAAAGGCTATGACGGCGACTCGGAGGGAACTGCGCAGGTCGTCAAGCCAGATGGCTGGCTGCACACTGGCGATCTCGGGGTCATGCGCATGGATGGCTGTCTGCACATCACCGGCCGTTCGCGCGATGTCATCATCCGTGGCGGCGAGAACATCTATCCTCGCGAAGTCGAAGAGTTTCTCTACACACATCCCAAAGTCGGCGAAGTGCAGGTCGTCGGGATTCCCAACGAACGTCTCGGCGAAATCGTTGTCGCCTGGATTCGTCTCCGTCCCGGCCTTGAAGCAACCGAATCCGAGATTCGCAATTGGTGCAAAGGCCAAATCGCCTACTACAAAGTCCCTGAACACGTCCGTTTCGTCGATGAGTTCCCTGCCACTCTCTCCGGAAAGATCCAGAAATACAAGATCCGCGAATTCGAAATCGAAGCACGCGGCCTGCAATCTCTGTCGAGAACAACGACAGCCTGAGTCGCGACAGCGCGCATTCCGATCGGAGCAATTCACCTGCGATGCAGGCTCCTGCAATCGTGATGTATGTAGCTTTTTTCTTTTCACTCTGCGCTTACAAACATGGAAAACCATCTGCATCGGCCTGCATCCTATGACTGCAGCAAGAACTAAAACGCGCGAATGCAAATAGCCTTCAAGGGTGCTGAGATTCCAGCACTCCATCAGATTGCTACGTCCTATCTTCAAACCCGACGGAGTTTCCCCTATGGCTCAAACAGATGTTTATACCGACACGCTCGCCGCATACTTCAACGATTCCAGCGACGCACGCAAAGCAGTGGATGCGCTGCAGAAAGCCGGCTTCGGTTCAGCGCACCTCGGCATCGCTCATCGCGGCTCCTACACTGGCAGCTCTTCTACTCTCGGCAACACAACCGTTCGTGACACAACCGATGAAAACGGCCCATCTACCTGGGACAAGATCAAATCCTGGTTCAGCGGCGAAGATGTTGAGCCGTACGCCGACGAACGTCTGGATCGCGATCCCGCTCAACGTGAAGTAATCCCGCCCTCCGAACGCTACGACGAGGGCTATGATGACACATCGGACCTGCATGGCTCTTTTACGGCGATGAACGTTCCCAACGATCGTGCGCGGTACTTCTCTCATCGCTTCAGCCGCAGCGAGCACGGCGCGGTAGTCACTGTTCAGGCGGGAGATCGCAAGGCAGAGGCGGAATCGATTCTCAACCGCTACAACGCTGATTTCGGCGAGAACGCCGGCTCATATGACTACTCATCTGAATCCGGCGCATACCAATATGACGGCAGAGATCGTGACGACCGCCGCAGCACAACGGCCGCCACGGAGCAGATCTCGAAGGAACGCCCCAGTAATGTGCAACTCTTGGGCGAGGTTCTCCGCGTCCACAAAGACCGTGTAAACCGCGGAGAAGTTCGGCTCCGAAAAGAGGTCGTCACCGAGACTCAGAATGTGCAGGTTCCAGTTCAACGAGAAGAACTTGTGGTTGAACGTAGACCCGCCACCGGAGCGAGTCCAGCCACTGGGGCCATCGGCGAGGAGGAGATTCGAGTTCCCCTGAGCGAAGAACGTGCCACTCTCGACAAATCAACTGTCGTGCGCGAAGAGGTAAGTGTGTCGAAAAAACCGGTCGAAGAGGTTCGCGATCTCTCCGGAGAGGTTCGCCACGAAGAACTGGTCGTGGACGATAAAACCCGACGTAAACGTTCCGCTTGATCGTCGTTGCCTCGAGCTCCAAGCTTGATTGGCCACGAGCACATATCGAGGGAGCTTGCGCGAGCAGAACATGCGTACGCAGGCTCCTTCAAATCTCTGCTCAAGTGAAGTTATCGGCTCTCCCCGGTCCGAAGAATCGCCTCAATGCGTTTGCTGTAGCGGCCAGTCAATGCATTCCAGCGAACGATTGCCAGTTCCTTCAGCATCTGCATGCCGTCTTTGAGATAGCTCATTCGGGTGCGTTCGTCATGCGCCCAGCTCACGGGCACCTCTACAATCCGGAATCCCCTCTTGAGAGCCACAAACAGGATCTCGGGGTCAAAACCCCACCGTTCGATTGTTTGCAACTGGAAGACGGTCTGAGCCGCGCTCCGCGTAAACGCTTTGAATCCACACTGGGTGTCTGCAAAAGGAAGGTTCATCACCATCCGGCAGACCAGATTGAAACAACGTCCAAAGACCTGCCTATACAAGGGTTGACGATGAGTTTGTCTCCCGCTCTCAAGCCACCGCGAGCCGATTGCGATGTCGGCCCCATTTGCAATCGCAGCAAACAGACGTTCTGCCTCTTCGATCGGTGCAGAAAGATCGGAGTCGGTAAACATCACGATCTCGCCTTGTGCGTGAAGGATGCCGGATCGGACGCTGTACCCCTTACCCCGATTCCCCGGATTTTCTAAAAGCCTCACCTCGGGCGCCCAGGTCGCGAAGTCCCTTACAAGCTGTGCGGTAGAGTCGGTAGAGCCATCGTTGACAACCACGACTTCGGCGGGCCATCCCTGCTCCCGAATACATGCGACGACGGCCTCAAGAGTGGCGGGGATACGCGCACTCTCGTTATAAGCCGGGATAATGATGCTGTATTTGGGATACTGCACGAGCTTTTCCGCTCCCAGTTGGCTGATGTCGCTCCTGAAAGAAAGACTCAGCAATCATATAATGTCCTGCCGAGTTCAGAACTCCCCCGGAACTGAGCCTACCCGGGGCGACAGAGGTACCCACCCAGTAATATCGCCTACATCTTTACAAAGCATTCAGTTTTTTTCTTAACTCCATGTGCCAAATGCGTTTATCCTGTTGTGCGGAGGCCAGAGGACATGACGAAGGCAGATCTGGTGGAAAAAGTAACGCGGCTCGGCGACCTGACCCGGCGCGACGGCGAGGTAATTGTTGAGACGGTTTTCGATTCCGTGATCTCTGCATTACAGAGCGGCGATAAGATCGAGATCCGCGGGTTCGGTTCATTCCGCATCCGGCAACGCAATCCGCGCATTGGTCGCAACCCGAAGACTGGCGAGCGAGTCGAAGTCCCTGCGAAACGCGTGCCTTACTTCAAACCATCCAAAGAGCTTCGTGATCTTGTAAATCCTGGTGAAGCCGGGCAGCCGACTCAGGGCTAGTCCTTTCCACCTCGGCCGCTGCGCTCCGCGATATCTCTCGAGCAGCGGCCAGTCCTTCCCCGCACTCAACGATGCAAACGGTTTGCGTCCCGGTTGAATGCCATCTCTACATTCATTGGGTAGAAAGATTCTCTCAATCTTCTAGCTTGTCAATCATGGGGTCGGCCTTTCCCAATTGCCGCTTTCAGCGGAGCGAAAGATCGCTTCGATCACAGCCATGTTGGCGATAGCCTCTTCGAGGGAGACCGGGACGTCCGTGTTGTCGAGGACAGCGCGCGAGAAGGCGTCGCCTTGCATGGTGTACTGGTCGGCTGTAGGAAAGACTTCGGTCTTGATGCTGCTGCCGAAGAGCTCACCGGTCTCATCGACGAAGATGCGAGTGGGGCGATCTTTGGGGGCGTTAAAGGGAATTTCCATCTCGATTCGGCCTTTAGTCCCGAAGAACTGGACGCGCTGGTAGGGCACGAGCTGGGTGCTGCAGGTAAAGACGGCTTGGCCGCCATCGAAGTCGAGCAGTGCAGAGGTGAGGCGGTCGGTCTTGAAGTTGGGATCGCGATCGACCAGGCCGATGACGCTTTTCGGTTCCTGGCCGAAGCCGTAGCGAGCGGCTTGGATGCAGTAACAGCCGATATCGAGAAGAGCGCCGCCGCCGCATTCGACCTGGTTGCGGATATTTTTGGGGTCGTCGTTGTAGTAGCTGAAGAACCCGGCGACGGAGCGGAGCTTGCCTATGCGGTTGGAGCGGAGAATTTCGCGAACCCGAAGCCACTGGGTGAAGCTGCGGATCATGAAGGCTTCACCGATCTTGACTCCAGTGCGCTCGCGGATGTCCAACAACGACTTCGCTTCGGCAACGCTCATGCTGATGGGTTTCTCGCAGAGCACGTGCTTGCCGGCTTCGGCTGCCTTCGCCGTCCATGGGACGTGGAATTGATTGGGCAGCGGATTGTAGATGGCGTCGACTTCGGGATCGGCAAGCAGTTCCTCGTAGGAGCCGTAGGCCTTCGGAATGTTGAGGGTCGCCGCGGCCTCTTTCGCTTTCTTGAGATCGCGGGAGGCAATCGCGGTGACGGTGGTGTACCGGCCTTGCTGCATGGCGGGCAGCACCTTCTTGATGCCAATGTTGGCCGTACTCAGGACTCCCCAGCGAAGCTTCTCTGACATGAAGAGCATTCTAGCCCGAACTGTCCCGTAGAGGTGGGCGGTCCGCGGTCTCGATCCGGCTTGAGGGTTGCGGGTTCCGTTTTGATTCACGGTTGGCCCGAGGAGGAACATGTGCGGGTGCCGCAGGTCCTTGTTGCCATTAGAATCATGGCCTTCGCGCATCCTTCACGATGGTGCGTCTGACCTTCCCTATGCTGACTTCACTCCTCCGTTCCTTTGCATTTTCATTTCCAGCCGCACTGGTGATTCTCGCTGTCACCGGGCATATGGCGATGACTAACGAGACCGCCTTGGCGAGCGATAAAAAGCCCGACATGCGCAAGCACAAAGGTCGCGGTATGGACATGAGTTGCATGGCCGATATGAACGGCGTGGACATGAGCGCGATGGGACCCAGCATGGCGGCCATGGATTGCCACATGTACATCACCCCTCTCCGGCCAGCAAAGCCGGGCGATGAGGAGAAGGCTAAGGCGGTAGTGGCGGCGGTGAGGGCCTCGATGGAGAAGTACAAGGATTACCGGAAGGCGATCGCCGACGGGTATATTCAGGCCAACCCAAAAGTTAAGCAGCCGCAGTACCACTTCAACAACGAGGCATACGGGCGCGAGGCCGACAGTCACTTCGATCCGACGAAGCCGACTTCGCTGCTGTACATCGAGACACCCACGCAACGTTTCAAGCTGGAGGGGGTGACGTTCACAGCGCGGCCGAGTGCTACGGAGGACGAGCTGAACGAGCGGATTCCGCTGAGTGTGGCGCACTGGCACAAGCACATAAATTTCTGCGGCGCACCGGCGGACAGAGTGGCCGAGTATCACGGCGCTCATCCCAAGTTCGGCATGTTCGGCTCGATCCACACCAAGGCGGCGTGCGACGCGGAACATGGAACCTTCATCCCCACAATGTTCACCTGGATGATCCACGTGTTTCCGTACGAGGACGATTCGAAAGAGGTGTTCTCTATGAACGACGATGTGGCCCATGTGAGGTGAAACAAGCTGCTTCTAGCAGCTGAAACAACGATCCTCATACTGTGTCATCGTCCATGCGGAAGGGCAGGTTCGTGATGATCTTCTTGATCGTGGTCCGGTCTCCGGGTACCTCTTCATATCGAAAGGCCAGCAGGCCATTCTCGGTGTTGTGGTTGAGGACTTGGGGATAGTTCTTCTCATCGCCATTGGGCATGTAGAGGATGACGCTCTTCAAGTTCTGGTCTCCGCGGGAGATTTGGTGGAAATCAGGAATAGTTTAGCGTTCCCGCTCAATTCGCGATGAGACAGTGAAATGAGGTGCACAGATTTCGTCGTTGTCTCAGATATCCCTTGAAGAAGTGACTTAACCCCGCTCTATCGAGTTGGGCAGCGCGGAGGAGGAGCAGCTAATCGGAATTCGCAGCCGGCCCTTATAGCCGCTCCTTCTTTTGCTCCCTCTCGAGGAAATCGAGGAGCAGCTGAATCGCGTTGCTTGCCTCTTCCATTTCCCTTCGCCTTTGACCATCGTTGTCCAGCGATGCGAACTGGAGTTGGCAGAACTTCAGATGCTCGGTAAGAGCTTTGATCGTGATGTCGCGAGTGACCGGGTCCAAGGCGCACTCCACTGTCCAGAGTAAGGGATTCGCGCCGGCGTGTGTACGTTGCTCAGGGGTTTTGAGGTTCGGCAGGAACCATTTCCCACATGCGAGGGAGGGATCCAGGAAACCTCGAGTTTCGGTTGAGAGCTGACGGCTAAGAGCTAGGAGCTGATTCTGAGGACTACGCGGAAGCGGGCTTTGCCCGACATCATGCGCTGATAGGCTTCTTCGGCCTTCTCGAGGGGGTAGACCTCGTTCATGGGTTTGACGCCCTGCAGGGCGCTGAATTTCAGCGTGTCTTCGGAGTCCATGCCGGTGCCGGAGGGCCAGCCGGCGACCGTGCGGCGTCCGAGGAGAAGTGGGAAGGGGTTTATGGTGATGGTGCCGTCGGGAGCGCCGACGACGATGAATTTTCCGGCCGGGGCGAGGCCGTCGATGACCCAATCGAGGGCTTTGGCGCTGGTGATGGTGGAGAGGATGAGGTTGGCGCCGCCGATCTTCTGGAGCTCTTTGGCGGGGTCCTGCGTGGTGGAGTCGAGGTAGATATGGGCGCCGAGTTGTTTGGCGAGGGGGCCTTTGTCTTCGCCGCGGGCGACGGCGACGGTGCGGTAGCCGGATTTGGCGGCGTACTGGATGGCGAGGTGGCCGAGTCCGCCGATACCCAGAATGACCACAGTATCGCCGGGACGCGTGCCTGAGTTGCGCAGGGCGTTGAAGGTGGTGATGCCGGCGCAGAGGAGCGGCGCGGCGTCAGTGTCGCTCAGTTCGGGGGCCATGAAGGCGAGTGCGTTGGCGGGAGCGATGACGTAGTCCGCGTAACCGCCGTCGTAGCTGATGCCGCTGATCGGCTGGTTTTCGCAGAGAATGAAATCTCCGCGGCGGCAGGGATCGCAGTAGTTGCAGTGGCCGCCATGCCAACCGAGCCCGACGCGCTGGCCGGGCTTGAAGAGGGGAACGTCGGGGCCGACCGCGTCGACTACGCCGGCGATTTCGTGGCCGGGGACGCGGGGGAATTGAACGCCGGGCCATTGACCTTCTTTGGTGAGCGAGTCGGAGTGGCAGACGCCGCAGGCGTGGACGCGAATGCGCACTTGTCCGGGACCGGGCTCGGGGAATTCCTTTTCGATGAGTTGGAACGTTCCGCCGGCGGCGGGCACCTGCATGGCACGACCTTTTACTGTTGGCATAGCTGAGGTATTCTCCTTCGCCTTGGATGGGAACAGGATGTGGAAGATGCAGGAATTTGGTGAATGGGAGATGAAACGCCCAGAGCTGACGGACGAGCGCCGCGGGTGGGTCCTAGAACTTGCCTTCGGCTTCGGCGAGGATGATTGCGGATTTGTTTGAGTCAGCTTTGTAGTAGGAGACGAAGCGCTGCGGTTCGGCTGCTTTGTAAGGCTCGAGGTTGTGAGCCCAGCGGAATCCGATCGGTTGATACCAGAGTTCGGCTTTGACCTGATAGGGACCGGCTTCAGCGGCGCGGATTGCGTAACGAATTTGCGCGGCTCCGCCGGTGAAACCAGGATCGTCGTGTGCGGCTCCGACTACCGCGATGTTGGGCTCAGCTGTGGTTTTGTCGAAGCCGGATGGAAGGATGCGGTTGTCTTTGAGGTATCGGACGGCGCTGAGGAGACCGGTGGTGACGTGGCCGTTCATGTCGCCGAGGATGGGCTCGAAGATTTCGACCTGGTCGGGGCTGGTGATTTCGCTGTGGTGGGGCTCGAACTTGGACGGATCGGCATCATTGTCGTTGCCGGTGATGGAGCCGTCTGGGTTGAGCGCGCCGGATTCGAAAACGGTGCGGCCGGAGTTGTCTTTCACGGTGATGTGCAGCCAGGCGCGACGCGATGGATAGGCGGTGGGAAGTTTGTGGCCCGTGAGGTTCTGGACTTTGACTGCAAAAGAGAGCCCGTCGTCAGTCTTCTTCAGTTCGATCACTTCGAGCTTCGCGGATTGTGTACGCAGAAATTCGGATGTACGGTCTATGGCGGCCTGCAACTCCTCCGGCTGCGCGGCGACGTCGAGCTCCCGGCGATGTTCGTTGAGCAGGCTCTGCAGGAGGAAGTTGCCGCCGATGAAGACGTGCCGATGCATGCCTACGCGCTTCACGCCATATAGCGAGGTGATCGGCACCTCTTCTGCGACTTGCGGCATATGGCAGTTCTGGCAGCTTTGTTTTTTGTTGTAGTCGCTGTGCTGCCACTCCTGGTAGGGCATCTGCTCTGGAAATTCGCCCATTGGCTTGCCGCCGGGCCCGCGAACAGTGGTGATCAGGGTGTGGCAGCTTCCGCACAGCGCAGAATCGCGAATGTGGATGGCCTGCTGCGGAATGAAGCCATTCGTCGAGGAGTGCATGATCGTCTTGTGCCCAGCATCGGGCAGGAAGGGGCCGTACTCTTCGCGCTGGTCCTTCTTGTTCACTCCAGCTACTTCTATGTTTCCATTGAAGGTCTGAGGTGTTCCGAGGCCTTTGCGTTCGATCTGATGGCAGACGGAGCAGTTAACGCCATCTTCGGCGAAGTAGTCCTTGTCGTGCTTTCTGAGAAGCGGAAGACGCGAGAAAACTTCAGTTTTCTTCCCTTGGGCTTTGTCGATGAGGTGCTGTGCGGGCATGTGGCATGTGGAACATTCGTCCTGCAACTCTGCACTCGATTCGGGATGATCGATGGATTCGCGCCGGACACTGCCCTGCCAATAGGGGTCGCGCGATGAATTTGCCATGACGCTAGCGCGCCACTGCAGGCCGATGGAGATGTCTTCGCCTTTTGAAGTTTTCAGGCCGTTGTGGCAGGCAACGCAACGATCAGCGGTGTGGAAGTCTTTATGCGGGTCTGGACGCGATGCAGCACTCACGGGTCCGCCGCGCATAACAGCAAGCCCGAGAGCCACAGCGGCGATGCCGATGATCACTGGAAGAGACCTGCGCATCTCCATCACCATCCATTCCAGAAGTGGCCTTCGGCCCAATCCCACAGCACGTAGAAGTAGACCTGCGGTGAACGGCCCGCAGTATCAGTGATGGGCGCACGCACTCCTAGATTCACGCGGACATGTTGCCGTTTGCTGGCGGTGACCTGCATTTCGGGCATGATGTCCCAGTCGGTTTTTGCGCCGTCGACAAGGTCGCGCGTGGCGAGGAATTCCACCATGGGCGACCACTGACGACCGAGGCGGTGGTCTCCTGCCATCGTCTGACCTAACGTGGTGTACCAGAAAAGGCTTTGCGGGCTCTTCTTCGTGTCAAAGGGCAGGTCCGCGCCCATCTGAAACTGCACCCAGGTGTTGCTGCGAAAGAGCTGATCGAATGCGCCAAAGGGCTCGAAGGTCGTGCTGCCGGCACCGCCCAGCTTTTCAGCTCCCGTGGGCGGCAGGATTCCCCCCTGTAGAGCGAAAATCGATCCGCTTCTTAGGTTTGAATAGATCACCTGCTTCCAGCCAAAGGTCATGTCGCCGATGTGGTTGTCCCAGGCATGATTCTGGTTTTCGAAGGTCCACGGCAGATCCACTTCAAGCTGCCCATTGGTGCCGAACGCCTGCTCGTGAATGACGTGCGTTTCGAGGCCGGGTGAACCGCTTGCGTTGACGGCGGTAGACCAGACAACTTCCTTTTCAGGGAAAGCCTTTTCGGTGACGATCGCGCGAGGCAGATTCAACTCACCTCTCGGCCAATGCCGATTCGTACAGAATGTGCGGAGATAAGCAACGACGTCGTCGATCTGATCGTTCGAGAGCAGATCGCGGAAGCGCGGCATGATGGTGGAGAAGCCGAGATATGGGCCACCGTTGACGATGACGGCTTTCCATGCGGAGTCGGGTTCGGGTGCAGTCTGGTCGCAACGGCTGAAGTCAGGCCATGTGTCAGGGCGCTTGAACTCGGTGAGCTTCTCGTCTGCGCCCTTGCCATCCGCCCCGTGACAGGCGATGCAGCCGCCTTCATAGATCGTCTTGCCGTTCTTTGCGTCCGGCTTGCGCGTGTAGGCGAGAGTTTGAGCGAACAAAGAAGTGGAGGTCGAGGCAAGCAGAGCGACTGCCAACAGGTTCATCAACCGTCCTCGACTCATCAACCTCGCTCCCGCGATAACTTGGATCACGTAGATCCAGTAGACCAGATTCGTGCTGGCTGTCTTACTGCTCTGATGCAGGTTCAATTGAGGCTGCTGCATTTAGCGGATCGAATGACAGAATTTCCATTCCCGATTTCGACGTAACGAAAACCGGCCAATGACCTCTCAATCTTTATACTGGAGAGGATGAGTACGTTTCTTCCTGTTGATGAGCAGATGGACCTGCTGCAAAAGGGCGCAGCTGAAATTATTCGAGTCTCCGACCTGCGCGAGCGTCTCGAAGAGAGCCGCAAAACGGGGCGTCCGATGCGCGTGAAAGCCGGTTTCGATCCGACGGCTCCCGATCTGCATCTCGGCCATACGGTGCTGATGCGCAAGCTGCGGCATTTCCAGCAGCTGGGGCATACCGTCATTTTTCTAGTGGGCGACTTCACGTCATTGATCGGCGACCCTACAGGCCGCAATGTAACGCGCAAGCCGCTTACGCGGGAGCAGATCAATGAGAATGCCGAGACCTACAAGGAACAGGTGTTCAAGATTCTCGACCCCGAGAAGACTGAAGTCCGCTACAACTCTGAATGGTTGGGCAAGCTCGACTACGAAGGAACAATCCGGCTGACAGCGCACTTCACCGTCTCGCAGATGTTGGAGCGAGATGAGTTCCACAAGCGATTCCAGGCCGAGCAGCCGATCAGTCTTCATGAACTGCTTTATCCGGTGATGCAGGGATACGATTCTGTTGCGCTTGAGTGCGACGTCGAACTGGGCGGGACGGATCAGCGCTTCAACCTTGGTTGCGGGCGCGAGTTGCAGCGCCATTACGGGCAGAAGCCACAGATCATCCTGATGACGCCGATTCTGGAGGGTACGGACGGCGTTCAGAAAATGTCGAAGTCTCTGAATAACGCGATCGGCATCAACGAGCCTCCTGCGGAGATGTACGGCAAGCTGATGAGCATCTCGGACGAGTTGATGTGGAAGTACTGGGTGTTTCTTACCGATCTCAAGCAGTCGGAAATTGACGGTCTTCAGGCCGAGGTGGCAGCGGGCAAAATTCATCCGATGGACGTGAAGAAGCGGCTGGCGCGGACGATCACCGCGGGGTTTCATGGCGAAGAAGCTGCACGGCACGCGGACGAGAACTGGGCGCGGATGTTCCAGCAGAAGGAAGCGGCCGAGGATCTCGAGGAGCTCCACATCCCGTACGCCGATCTGGTGGGGCCGGCGAGCGCACCAGGCGTCTTGCAGATCCGCATCCCGAAGCTGCTGGTGCAGATGGGGCTGGCTGCGAGCGGAGCCGAGGCAAGCCGCAAACTGGCGGAGAAGGCTGTGAAGATCGATGGCGAGGTCGTGACGAATGCAGTGATGACTCTCGATTCCCTTCCCGCCAGGCGGGTGGTGCGACTTGGGAAACGAGCCAAGGTGGCTGTGATTGGCGGATATGGCGAGGGAAATTAGTCCTGCGATTTCGCATGGATGCAGCAGTTCCGAGCTTCGTCACAATTGAGTGTGATCCTGATTGACAGCTGGCCAATTCTGGGGTGAGATATTGGCGCTCTTCCTGTTGTTGTCTCATCGTGCCCAAAGTCAACGAAGTTGATCTCAGGGCCCGCTCGCGAAGTTTCCCGTTCTTCTCCGATAGCTGAGACCAGCTTCCAAACCTTACAGGGCTCACTTCTGAAAAGGGGGAACCAGCTATGTCCTTGAGCAAATTGCCTAAGACCGGGTGCAGGTATATGTGTGAGGCCCTAGATCCGAATGCGGCTTTTCTGTCTGTCGAACCCTGGGGCCAGCATTGGGGGTTGAGCGTTGCACTCGATGGAATCGCTGCCTACCAGTACTGGATCAGCCGCATGGTCATGCCGATCGTGTTTCAGTGGATCGAGGAGAACCATGAGGAGGTTTACGCAAACATTCCGGTGTCATCGCGTGACGACATCGAGAAAGTGATTCAGGCTGCATTCAACATTGTGAAAACCCTGCCGGCTTATGAGGCTGGACAGGCGGAACTGAAGACCTTCGAAGCAAGACTGGCGTCTCGCACGGCCGATACCAGCCTGATGAATCCAACGTGGGCTGAAATATCCGGACGAATGCGGGAAGAGATGCGCGAAGTTTTGACTGAAGAATCCAGACAACTCGCCGGGGTCGGCAGCTAGGGCATATTCAGGCAGTACGGATGGAACCAACGTCAACGGGCTCTTCCAGAGCTGCTTCGCGAATGCCGACGTAGGCCAGGGTGACGACGGTGACGTCATCGTCCTGGCCGAATCGTAACGCTTCTTCGGCCGCCTGGGGTGCGGAAGGATGGGCAGCAAAGAGCTTTTGCAAGCGCTCAAATCCATAGAGTTCGCCGGCCTTGTTGCGAGCTTCGAGCAGGCCGTCTGTATAAAGGGCCAGGTGATCACCGGGGTTGAGTTGAAGAGTGGTCTGGTCGTAGCGGGCCATTGTGTCGATTCCAAGCGGAAGCGCGCCCGGGACTTCCATGGAACCCGAGTTGAGGAATGGTGGCGGATGGCCCGCGCTCGAAAGCATGCAGACGCCGAGGCGATTGATGCGGACGGCGATGCAGGTTACGAACGCGTTTTCCATCTGACCGCATAAGCGATGGTTCATCTCAGTGAGCAGCGGTCCCGGCTCAGGGAAGAGTTCGGAAAGCACGCGTGTTATCCCCATGACGTAGGAGACGCTGAGGGCGGCTCTGAGGCCATGGCCGCTGACGTCTCCGAGAAGAAGCAAGGCCGAGCCGTCGAGGTCCGCTGGAGACGGGATCAGCTGGAAGAAATCTCCGCCGACCTCGAGGGCAGGACAGTAGGAGCTGGAGACCTCGAAACCTGGAATGCTGTGCAAATTCTCAGGAATCAGCGTGCGCTGCAGTTCGCGGGCGCTCGAGAATTCGTGCGCGAGCAGCAACTCGGTCCGCCGCTCATTGCGATAGCTGATAAAGACGGCCGTCACGATAGCGACGAGCAGCAACGCGCGAAGGATTGTTGCGAGGGTTACGGCATTGCCGTTGATTAAAAGCAGTGGCTCGGCGAGTTCATCGGCGATGGTCCACGCTGTGAACCGCTGACCCTGTTTCACAGCCTCCTGCACCCCGAACAACATTCCGTCGAGAATGGTCACGGCGACGACGATCCAGGTCGCAGGTTCGAGATGGTTTCTGCGGCGGATTGCGACAGCCACCAGAAGGACGGGGAGAATTTCGGTCAAGGTTGTGACCGTCGTGATTGCCGCGTCGAGAGCCTGCACGCCCCGAAGCCAAGCAGGATGCCATGCCATTGCGAGAAGCAATCCGTCGATTGAGGTGATCGACAGGCTGAGAATCGCGAGGGCTTTGGTGGCGCGGAAGAGGGAGCCATCGTCGTGAAGGTGCAACAGCCATAGCAGCAGAAACCAGAGAGACACATCGTGCAGGCAATTGGCCGGCTGGGTGAGTCCCATGGCGAGCGAATAGGGGAGGGAAAGATGCGCGTCGAGGAGCAGTACGACAACGGCGGGCGAGAGTGCGTAACCGACCATCCAGAGCAAAACGCGCTGTCCGCGGTCGCACCGCCAGACGAGGAAGCTG
>Ga0207674_10004178_pt1 | contig 17448 bp, 16 predicted proteins | sample KBSCornC72_FD_184303 | JGI IMG/M metagenome (GOLD analysis project Ga0207674, IMG submission 184303) | Corn rhizosphere microbial communities from Kellogg Biological Station, Michigan, USA - KBS Corn C7-2 (SPAdes) (version 2) | ecosystem: Host-associated > Plants > Roots > Rhizosphere > Soil ... | reverse complement strand
CCGCAGCAATTCGCCGATCTTCCAGCCTTCTGCCGGGTGCAAGCCACGCTCACACCGTCCAGCGATTCCGATATCAAAATCGAGCTGTGGATGCCTGCGGCCGCAAGCTGGAATGGCAAGTTCCGTGGGACCGGGAACGGCGGGCTCGGCGGCGGCGCCACTGTCGGTGCGGGTCCTCTAGCCAACGCGATTCGCGCCGGATACGCCGCGGCCGGTAACAATACTGGACACGAAGGCGGATCGAACTACGCCATCGGCCACCCGGAGAAAATCAAAGACTTCGGCTATCGCTCCTCCCATGAGATGACCGTCGTCTCCAATGCGCTGATCGCGAAGTATTACGACTCGCCGCTTAAGTATTCGGTCATGGCTGAGTCCGGCGGCGGGACCATCGCAGCTTTGAGCGCGGCCCAACGCTACCCGGAGGATTACGATGCCCTCGCGGTCACGTCCATGTCGTCCTACTTGTCGCATCACACCTTCGGGCAGATGTGGATCTGGTACGCGACGCATGAAAACGATGCCAGCTTCATTCCCGCCGCCAAGTACGCTGTTCTTCACCAGGCCGCGCTGAAGGCTTGCGATGCCGAGGACGGGCTGGCCGACGGCATCATCGGCACGGCCGAACGCTGCCATTTCGATCCCGGCGTGGTCCAGTGCAAGGGTGCCGACGCTCCCGATTGCCTGACGGCGCCGCAAGTTGCCGCCGCGCGCAAGATCTACGCAGGTCCGAAGAATCCGCGTACCGGAAAGCAGATCTACTCCCCGTTGTATCCGGGAAGCGAACTGGGCTGGGCTCAGCTGGCAGGCGGAGCGGAACCTCTTGGCATCCCCGTGGATTTTTTCCGCTTCTACGTGTTTCAAGACCCCAACTGGGATTACAAGACTCGCCGCCTGAACTGGGATAGCGATGTGGCACTAGCCGACCGTCCTGAGATCTCCCCGGTCAACGCGGTGGATCCCGACCTCCGCAAATACTTCGCCCGAGGCGGGAAGCTCCTGCTCATCGGCGGATGGAATGACAGCAGTGTTCCGCCGGATGTGGCCGTCAATTACTACAAGGATGTGGTCGCAAAGACCGGGGCAAAGGCTACGCGAGAATCCATGCGTTTCTTCATGGTCCCCGGCATGAACCATGGCGTGGGCACCACTGGGGCCGAAAATTTCAACGTCGATACGCTAGCCCTGGTCGAGCAATGGAAGCAGACAGGTAAGGCTCCCGACCAACTGGTCATGGATCACTACAAGGACGGCAAGCAAGTCGGCCGCCGACTGGTCTGCCAGTATCCGCAGATCGCCAAATACAAAGGCAGCGGCAGCACGGAAGATCCCGCCAGCTTTGAGTGCAAGTAGGGCTAACCCCCTGGAAACCGGGGCCTGAACGGTGTACAACTGTATCTGGCCGCAAACCGGTCCAGTTCCTAGGAGGCAGAATGAGCCATCGCCATCTCGTTTATCTCAGCGCGCTCGCAGCCACAATCGCACTTGTGACCTTGCCCATCGTAGGCCAGGCCCCGGCAACGAAAGCCAAAGCCAAGACGACCAAAGCCTACACTCCGCCGAAAACTCCCTGGGGCGATCCCGACCTGGAAGGTGTGTGGCCGGGCAACATGGGCGTGCCCATGCAGCGGAATGCCAAGCTTGGCGAAAGAGCGACGCTGACCGACGAAGAATACCAGGCGAAAGAAGTCGCGGCCGCAAAGCAAGCCAAGGCGGATAGCGAATCCGTCGTCGCCAGCGATTCCAAGATCGGGATCGGGCCGCCTTCCTATTGGACGGAGCGCGGCAAGCCCAGCCGCCAGACCTCACTGATCGTTGACCCGCCAAATGGTCGATTGCCGGACCTGACAACCGAGGCGGTGAAGTATCGCAAGGAAGCTCGCGGCGGCAAAGGGCTGCCGGGCGAATGGACGGGCAAGGCCGACAGCTATGACGATCTGAACATCTACTACCGCTGCATCTCACGTGGCCTGCTGGGATCCGTGATTCCTGTGGTGTACAACAACGGCAACCAGATCGTGCAAGGTCCGGGCTATGTTGTCTTCCGCAACGAAATGATCCATGAGAGCCGTGTAATCCCGATGGACGGACGTCCGCACGTTAGCCCCACCATCAAGATGGTGATGGGCGATTCGCGCGGCCGCTGGGAAGGTAACGACCTGGTGGTGGAAACCACGAATTTCACCGACAAGGACGCGATCGGCTCAAACGGCGCCGGATATCCGGGCGACCCTGGGTATCACAGCGACCAGCTCAAGGTCATCGAGCGCTTCACCCGCACCGGCGACAAGACCATGGATTACAAGATCACCGTAATCGACGAGAAGACCTGGACTAAGCCGTGGACCATTCTGATGCAACTCGAAAAGAACGACAATTACCAGTTCCTTGAGTATGCCTGCCACGAAGGAAACTACGCGATGAGCGATATCCTCAGCGGAATGCGTGCCGAGGAAGCGGCCAAGAAGTAACCCTATGAAAGGCTTACTTCTGCTCCTAACCGTTGCGGCTTTCGCGGCGTCGAATGATCCGGTAAAACTCGATTCCGGACAGGTTTCAGGAATCGCGGGTGCCACACCGGAAATGCGTATCTACAAAGGCGTTCCATTTGCCGCGCCTCCGGTCGGCAATTTGCGCTGGCGCGTTCCGCAGCCAGTAGCTCATTGGGATGGAGTTCGTGCAGCCGACGCATTCGGCCCGATTTGTATGCAGAACGCCGCTGGCGGTGGCGCCGACCAGAAGGTGAGCGAAGATTGCCTGTACCTCAACGTCTGGACCGCAGCCAAGTCGGCTGGTGAGAAGCGCCCCGTGATGGTATGGATCTATGGCGGCGGCTACAATGTCGGCTCGGGTTCGCAACCCGAATATGACGGAGAAGCTCTGGCCAAGAAGGGCGCTGTTGTAGTTACGATCAATTACAGGCTAGGGGTCTTTGGATTCTTCTCGCATCCCGACCTGACGCGCGAATCCGACCGTCGCGGCGCTGGAAACTTCGGGCTGCTGGATTCGATCTCAGCGCTTCAGTGGGTGCAGAAGAATATCGCGGCGTTCGGCGGAGATCCCAAGCGCGTCACAATCATGGGCGAATCGGCCGGGGCGGGATTGGTCGCCAATTTGATGGTTTCTCCGCAGGCTAAGGGATTGTTTCAGCGCGCCATCGGTGAGAGCAGTTCCTGGACTACCGCCACCATCGGCCGCCTAAGCACTCTGGCGGATGCCGAACAAGCTGGAGTGAAATTCGCCGAAGGACTCGGTTCGAAATCGCTCGCCGATCTCCGCGCCAAGCCGGCCGATCAGGTGCTCAAGGCCGGTCGTGGAGCCGGACCTATTGTGGACGGATGGTCGATTCCTGAAGATCCGGGAACAGTATTCGCGCAGGGCAAGCAGAACGACGTGCCTGTGCTCGTTGGGTCCAATCGCGATGAGTCGTTCGGTGGCACTCCGGCGAACGCCGGCCAATTCGCCGAGAATGCCCGCCGCCGTTACGGCGATGGGGCGGATTCGTTCCTGAAAGCGTATCCGGGCGCAACCGACGAGCAGGCTAAGGATTCCGCATTCATCGCAGGCCGCGATGAGATGGCGTGGGTCATGCGGAACTGGGCTCGCATGGAAGCTAAGACAGGGAAGTCGAAATCGTACATTTTCTTCTTCACACATCAGCCACCCGCGCAACCGAACGCCAAGGGCGGAAAATTCGCGCCCGGCGCGCGCGGCACCGCCGTGCACACTTCGGAAATCCCGTACGTGTTTAACAATCTGCGCGGCAACCGACCGTGGACGGATGTGGATCGCCAGGTAGCGGACACAATGTCTTCGTACTGGGTGAACTTCGCGGCCACGGGAGATCCGAATGGAAAAGGTCTGCCGAAATGGCTGAATTACGACGAGAGCAAGAACAAAAGCGCGATGGAGTTCGGCGATAAGCCCGCGATGGCTCCCCCGCCGAATGAAGCGCAGCTCGCGGTGTTCCACGCTTATTACGACAAGCTGTACGCTCATTAGGCGATGATGCGTCTGCTTGCTGTTGGCCTTATCGTTCCAGGCCTGTTCGCGCAATCCAATAAAACGCCTCCCGGCGATTGGCCCATGTTCAATCGCGATCTCGCCAGCACGCGCTATTCCCCGCTGACGCAGATTACTCCGGCGAACGTCGCCAAACTCACGCAGGTATGGTCGTATCGCTTGCAGCCGTCGAATTTTCGCTTCGGGACGGCTGGCGGCGCAGCAGAAGTTGTACCCATCGTCATCAGCGGCGTGATGTACATCTCTACGCAGACGCGCGTCGCGGCGTTGAACCCGGAGACCGGGAAAGAGATTTGGTCCTACGATGTGGCGGGCGGACAAGCTTCTCCGCGCGGCGTTGCATACTGGCCCGGCGACCGGCAGAATCCTCCGCGGATCCTGTTCACCGCCGGACGCAATCTCATCGCCCTAAACGCCACTAGCGGTAAGCTTGATCCAGGATTCGGCAAAGAGGGCATCCTCGACATGGTGGTGCCGTACAACGGCGTGCCGACCATCTTCAAGAATCTGGTCCTGGTCGGCGCCAGCACCGGCGAGCGCGAAAACGGTCCATCGGGAAATTCGCGCGCCTTCGATGCCCGCACTGGCGTGAAAATGTGGGAGTTTCAGTCGATTCCAGGGCCGGGCGAGGTCGGGCACGAAAGCTGGTTGAATGACGGCTGGAAGGATCGTTCCGGCGCGAACACCTGGGGCTGGTTCCTGACCGCCGACGAAGAGCGCGGCATCATTTACATCCCCCTGGGCGCGGCTGCCGCAAATTACTACGGCGGCGATCGTCCGGGCGCAAACCTCTTTGGCAATTCGGTCGTAGCCGTGGACGCGAATACCGGAAAGTATAGATGGCACTTCCAGGTAGTTCATCACGATCTTTGGGATTATGATCTGCCTCCCGCGCCCGGCTTGGTGGATATCGTGAAAGACGGCAAGAAAATCCCAGCGCTCGCCGCCATGGGTAAGTCTGGATGGATGTTCATTCTGGATCGCGTCACCGGCAAGCCTGTATTCGGTGTCGAGGAGCGTCCTGTTCCCAAAGGCGACGTGCCCGGCGAATGGTATTCGCCCACGCAGCCATTCCCATTGAAGCCTCCTGCGCTGGCCAGGACGAGTCTCAAGCGCGAGGACATCGTCACCGCCTACGACACCACGCCGGAGCATGCCAAGGCCTGTCTGGAACTGTGGGAGAAGAATCTGTTTTACAACAACGGTCCGTTCACTCCCTGGTTGTTTCACGAAGAAGGCGCTCCTCCGCGCGTGACCATCTCTTTCCCGGGCGCAACCGGCGGCGCGAGCTGGGGCGGCATGGCATCGGATCCAAAGTCTGGCTACATCTTTATCGAGACCAAGGATAGCCCCCTCACTGGATGGATCGAGAAGAAGAAAGAAGGCACGCGCTACGAGAACGCGAATCTTCCCTACGACCGCGTAAACGGCACCGTCGGCTCTTTCAGCGTGAATAACCTGCCGTGCTACAAACCGCCATGGAGCCGCATCATCGCGGTCAACGCCAACACTGGCGACATCGCCTGGCAGACGACGCTCGGAACCAATCAATCGCTGCCCGAAGGCAAGCGCAACGTGGGCGGCGCAGGCAGCGCGGGTCCTATGGCGACTGCGAGCGGTCTGGTGTTCGTCGGCGCAGCAACCGACAATCGCCTGCGAGCCTTCGATTCGAAAACCGGCAAAGAACTATGGGCCGGACAGCTCGATCGGCAGGGCAATGCTATACCGATGACGTATCAGGGCAAGAACGGGAAGCAGTATGTCGCTGTCACTGCGTCCGACACAGTCGTCGTCTTCGCACTGCCGTAGTATTTATTTGCCCACCAAATGCGGACCGCTGCGATCGTTCTCCGTGCAAATAAACTCGATCAAATCCGTGTCCGGTAACAGCCGATGCGTCACGCGCACGGTGAAAGGCTTGGTGTACACCTTCGGATCCTCAATCGTCACGTCGGTCTGCAGCGTGCCGTAATTCAACCGCCGGATCCGCTCCGTCATTTTCCCGGACTCCGTCAAGGGACTGCCGTCGATATCCAGCCACACGTCGTCCCGGAAACCAGTGGTTTCCACCACCAGCGTGTCGCCGTCCCACTTGCCGACCGAGTATCCGTACCACCAGGGCTCGACATCCTTCGGCAGCGGCCGGCCATCGGTGAAGATCTGCCGGATGCCTCCCTGCGCTTCGTACAGCATCACGATCAGTCCGGGCGTCTGGATAATTTTCCGCGGCTGTGGATGCATATGAAGCTGTATCAGACCCAGCGGCAGACAGTGCGCGTCGGGATTGTCTTTGCTATTTTCCGACCGGCGCTGCTTCACCAGATCCGCGGCCCATGGGAGCAGAGGAAGACCTTCCTTGAATCCCGAGCCGACATTCTTAAAAGTTGCATTTGGAGGAGTGCCCGGCGGCAGTTCGGGAGGAGGCGCGCCCTTCTGTGGCGGAGGTCCTTTTTGTTGGCCGCCTGGTCCACCGCGACCACCGGGACCGCGAAGATCCCAAATTCCAGAAAGATCCGGATGGCCGTCCGGAGCTTTGGGCGCCGGAGCGTCCATAATTATTTTCCCTTCGGGCGTTCGCGGCGCTCCTGCCACGGAATAATTTGGCCACTGCGCTGCGATCGGAAGGGCGGCGAGGGCGATTGCCGCCGCAATCAGACTAACCAAGGGCTTCATGCGGTCATCCTTCTGCTCAGAATACTTTCCCTGTGAATAATACTACAGATTAAGTGGTTTAGAATCAGGCTCTCTTCGCCGCCATATTGCGTCTCACGAAATTGCCGATAGATGGCAGATAGGTGCCGATTTTCATGAGCCGACAATTGGACGATCAGGTGATGGACCGCGCCGCCGCGCTCGCTCGAGTGGGCGGAGATCTGGAATTGCTCAGAGAGATCGCTGTGCTCTTTTTGGACGAATATCCGCGCGCGCTGGACGACATTCATAGGGCGCTCGCCGCGCGTGATGCCAAGCTGCTGGAGCATGCCGCTCACGGAATCAAAGGATCGGTTGCAAACTTCTCTGCGCCCGCCGCCGAGGACGCAGCTTTTCAACTCGAGCAGATGGGACGCGCACAGAAACTGGACCAGGCTCCGCAAACCGTCGCGGCATTGGAGCAGGCGCTCGCGCTTTTGCAAGTTGAACTCGCAGCACTTTAAAAATCCGAAGATTGAAAGCGGGACTGGCCAAACGTCCGCTTTCGTGTTCGTACCTTAAAAGCTAGGGCCTGTCCCCTTTTCCCTCCACCCGCACTGCCGGGCTTGTTATCATGAGATCTGAAACGTCCCATGCTAACCGCAGTCACCGAAATCGTGTGTGCGCACAGCCCGGATTCCGATGACGCCTACATGTTCTACGCCCTGGCGACTCGGAAAGTCCGGAGCCCTCTGCTCACCTTCCGTCATGTTCTTGAAGATATCCAGACCCTGAATCAGAAAGCCCGCGTCGGGGAGTATGAGCTAAGCGCTATCTCCTATCACGCCTATCCTTATGTCGCGGACAAGTACGTTCTACTGGCAGCCGGATCCAGCGTCGGCGATGGTTACGGCCCCATGGTGGTCGCTACCCATCCGATGTCGCTTGCGGACCTGAAGGGCAAAAAGATCGCCATCCCGGGTCTGCTGACCACCGCATACCTCACACTCCGGTTGATGCAGCCGGATTTCGAACCGGTCGTGGTTCCCTTCGATCGTATTCTCGAAACCATTCAGGAAGGCAGCGCCGATGCGGGCCTGGTGATTCACGAAGCCCAGCTTACCTACGGGCGCGCGGGCTACCACAACGTAGTCGACCTGGGCCGCTGGTGGAAGGATACGTACGATCTGCCGCTGCCTTTGGGCGCCAACATCCTGCGGCGCGACCTGCAACCGGATGTGGCCCGCGAAAGCTGCCGCCTGATGCGCGAAAGTATTCAGTACGCACTGGATCATCGCGAAGAAGCCCTGAATTACGCAATGCAATTTGCCCGCGACCTGGATCCCGGCATGGCCGAGAAGTTCGTGGGTATGTACGTTAATCACTACACCGTGGATTGTGGGGAACTCGTGCCGAAAGCTGCCCAGAAGCTGCTCGATATGGGGCACGACGCTGGTCTGATCCCGCACCGCGTTCAACTCGAGTTTGTACGGTGACACGCGTAACACTTCTTTTTCTTTCCGCGATTCTGTCATTTGCGCAAGCTCCCGCGCCCGCCCAGCCAGCAGCTCAAGGCGATACGAAACAACGTGTCCGCGCTGTGCGCGACATGGCGGGACGAGGACAGGAAGCGATCCCCAGCATCGCTCCCTACTTGCGCGATATCGATCTTAGTGTCCGCCTGGAAGCTGTCAAAGCATTGGATGAGATCGGCGGACCCAAGACGGTTGATGCGCTGGTCGAAGCCGCACGGGATAACGATCCTGAAATGCAGATCCGCGCCACGGATGGCTTAGTCAACGTGTATATGCCCGGGTATCTCAAAACCGGCATTACAGGCAGCCTTTCGCGAGCCGGAGGTTCCATCCGCGCGAAGTTTAGCGATACCAACGACCAGATCATCGATCCATACGTCGAAGTGCCCACGCCGGTGATTCAAGTTCTGGGCCGTCTTTCCCGGGCTGGATCCAGCTTGGAGAGTCGCGCCAACGCAGCGCGCGCCGTCGGTATCCTGCGTGGGAAGGCCGCCATCCCGGATCTGCTGGAGGCGCTTAACTCCAAAGACAACCGCCTGATGTACGAATCGCTGGTGGCGATCCAGAAAATACGCGATCCCGCCGCGGGACCGGGAGTAGCTTTCCTGTTGCGCGATCTGGATGAAAAAGTTCAGATTGCGGCGATCCAGACTACGGGGATGCTCCGCAATGTGGGTGCCGCGCCCGACCTGCGCCAGGTAGTCGATCGTGCCCGAACCGCCAAGGTGCGGCGGGAAGCGTTGAGCGCACTGGCCATGCTGAGCGACCCGGCCGATCGCGGCATTTTCCTGCGCTATTTAAGCGATAAGGACGACGGGCTTAGGGCGGCGGGCGCCGAGGGGCTGGCTCGCCTCAAGAATCCCGAGGATCAGCCGGTTCTGGACAAAGCCTTCGAGGCCGAGCGCACTACCAATGCCCGCCTCTCGATGGCGTTTGCAATCGTCTCCCTGGGGAATCGCCAGATGAGTGAATTCAGCCCGCTGCAGTATCTGGTGAATACGCTCAATTCCAAGGCCTACCGCGGAGTCGCCCTCGCATTTCTAACCGAATTGGCGCGCGATGCCACCGTCCGTCAAGCCGTTTACCCCGTGCTGACGCATGCGACCCGCGATGAAAAAACCGGGATCAGCATCGTGCTGGCGCGTTCCGGGGAGCGCGACAGCGAACCGTATCTCGATGCAATGGCGAAAGATCCGGATCCGGAAGTAATGCAGGAAGGCGCCAAAAGCCTCCGGACATTACACACACGTCTACCGTAACAGCGGAGTTGAGACCCGCAGAGCGAGTCCTTACTTGGCTTTCTTCTGTTTCTGCTGACCGACGCGGGTCTTGAACTGCTTCGCCTGGGCTTCCTGGTACGCCTTCCAGTCAAAGCGTTGAGCAGCGTCAGAGAGGTATTTATTGACGTCGATGTCTTTCGGCAACACCGCCATGAGAGAAGCGGACATACTGCCGTCCGGGCTGGTGATGCGATAGCGTTTGACGTTTGGAATAGCCATGACTCATACAGAATAGCACGGGCGCTCAGGGCGATCAAAAACACCCCCAGCGGCTATGTTTTTAGGGGATTCGCCATGCGCCACTGGATGTAGCGCACCAGGAACTCGCTGTCCGTTCTGGACATCATGAATTCCAAGGCCGCGGCCACTTCTGGAATAACCGAAAGCTGGAGCCTGCCTTCGATAGAGAAGCCGTCAATAATGTCGGCGATTGCCACTTCGTGATCGTTAGAGGGTCTCATAGAGAGAGCACAGCCTCCGATCTCCGATGTGTTTCAGCTAATATAACACGCGCGTGCGCTTTGGTTAAAACAAAAACCTAAAACAAAAACCTAAAACAAAAACTTAGTTCCATGATCTACTTTGCATTAGGCGATTCTAGTACTACGCGCACGGCCTCGAAAGCACCGTCCAGCGTGGTCTCCGCGTCCACAGCAACCGCCTGGCCGGATTCGATTGCAGAAGCTTTTATTTCCTGGCTGCCCTGCTTTTCTCCCGAGAAGAACTTCGTTTTGCGCGTGATTCGAAACTTCATCTCGTGCTCCTCGTCCATCGCCACCATCAGGACACTCTTGGAGATTGATTTCACAACTCCGTGCGACGTGGCATAGACCCCTTTCGGAGCATTGGGATCGATCGGAGAGCCGCGGCCCGCGGTAGAGCTGCCGCGGCCGCGCATAGGAGCCCGCTGTTGCTGCCCCCAGCAAGAGGCAGACAGCGCGATAGTTAGAATTCCCACCGCAACAGATTTGGAGAGCACGTCTATACCGTTGACGCTGCGGACGTCTCCGGGTTTCCGATTTCGTTCAGGATGCGTCGCCGGAAAACCTCTTCATCCATCACCGCCGGTGCGGCAGCTGCCAGAATCGCGTCTCGCTCAAGCGGAGGATAGATCAACTGGGTGTTGATCCGCCGTTTGATGTCTTTGGCTTTGTCGCCGGTTGCTTGCACCGTTCGCTCCCAGCCCGTGGTCAATACGGCGCCCGAGTTCCCCAGATCCAGACAAGTGGTGTAAACAGGCTGGCGATAAGCCTGCAAGGGCACACCGGCCAGATCGGCCGCCGCGTTATGACCCGCGAATCGTCCGGTGACCTGCGCGTGTTGGCAGGACTGCAAAATGGCATACCCGTCGCCGGCCATCGCGTGCGCCACGTCCCCTGCGGCGAATATATCGTCAGCGCCCGCTACCCGCAGTTCGGACGACACCGCGATCCGCCCCAGCGAATCTGTTTGCGTGGAAACCTGCCCGGCGATTTGTGCAGCCAAAGGGCTCGCGCGCATTCCCGTCGTCCAGACGAGCGTCTGGCAGGCGATGCGTTCCCCAGTCGATAGAGTTACGCAAGTCGCATCCACATCGGCGATAGTCGCGCCCGTACGAATCTCGATCCCCGCTGCGACCAGCGCGTCCTGAATGGATGATTTCGGTCCATCCCCGAGGCTCGCCCCGACACGATCGGCTTGGTCCACTACGATGACTCGAATCGACGCGGTTCCAGCCAATGCGCGTAGTCTGTCCGGAAGGGCCGTCGCCAGCTCGATCCCAGTGAAACCTCCACCGGCGATGACGAAGGTCCATCGGCCTTCGCTTTCCGGGCTCGCGACGAGTTCATGCAGATGCTGATCGAACTTCGCCGCTCCCGTCAAAGTATCGATATCGAACCCTTGTGTAACAAGAGGCCGCGCCAACTGGCTCCCCGCGGCCAGAACCAGCTTGCTGTACGTGACGGGTTTATCCGCCACCCGCAGCAGCGAGCCTGCTACATCAATCGAAGTCACTTCACCCTGGCGGAACTCTACGCCGATTGCATCGAGACGCGGTATCAGCGGCACGGACATTCCAGCAGGATCCGGCTCATACAGTCGAGGCCGGATCACTAGTTGGTCCTCCCGTGAAATCAGCAGGATTTCAAGCGACGCCAACGATGAAATGTCCCGGCGTAATCGTGCGGCTGCGGCCGCCGCCCAGAATCCGGCGAACCCGCCGCCCGCGATGACCAGGCGTTTCATACGTCGGCGGCCGGCCGCAACTCGCGGTCCAGCCACGCGATGTAATTCTCCGCCCCGTCCACCACGGGAAGCGCGAGCAACTCCGGCACCTCATACGCGTGAATCTTGCCGATGGCGGAACGCAGATCATCCATCAGGCCGCGCCGGGATTTGATGACCAGCATCCATTCCACGGCGTCCTCCACTTGATCCTTCCAGCGGTAGATGCTGCGGATGCCCGGCACGATGTTGACGCAGGCCGCCAGTCGCTGCTCCACCAAAGCGCGCGCGACTAGTTCGGCCTGCGCTGCGGAATTGCAGGTGGACAGCACCACGATCTTGTCGGTCATTTTTTGCCGGAGGTTTTTGTCGCGTCCGGCCACTTGGCCATCTTCTTGCGGACGAGATCTTTTTCCTTGGGATCCTCGCCCAACTCGAGGAATTTCGAGTATGCTTCGCGTGCCGGTCCATACTCTCGAAGTTTCTCGTGCGCCGCACCCAGTTTCAGGAAAGCTTCCGCCGAACCTGGATCCCACCGGGTGGCTTCCAGGTAGCGCTTTACCGCAGCACTGTAGTTGGGCTTCTTCAGATAGTAGTCGCCGGCGACGATCTCTTTTTTGGCCTGTACCGGATTGAGTGCATAGACCTTAGGCTGTAGCGCTTCATCCTCTTCCGGCGGCTCGGGCGGCTGCGCGGCAGGCTGCTGCGCGCTCAATACGCAGGCGTATAAACAGGCGGCAAAGAAGGCGCGTGCCACAATTTAAGTATAGGACCCTCCTCCGATTTGCGCGCCCGTGCGGCCGAATTGCCAGCCTCGCCCGGAGTGTATCTTTACAAAGACACCCACGGGACCGTCATCTACATCGGCAAGGCGAAAAACCTTCGCGCCCGCGTCCGCAGCTACTTCCTGGATGAGCGTCTGGCCGACGTCAAGACCGGTACGCTGATCCACGAAGCTCGCGACATCGATTTCATTCACGTTGATAACGAGAAGGAAGCGCTGGCGCTCGAAAACAACCTGATCAAACAGTACAAGCCCCGCTATAACATCCTGCTGCGTGACGATAAGACCTATCCCTACATCAAGCTGACGGCCGAGCGTTACCCGCGCGTGTACGTAACGCGGCGATTGAAAAAGGACGGTTCCACCTACTTCGGACCGTATTTCCCCGGCAATCTGGCCCATCGGCTGGTGCACTTTATCCACCGCCACTTCAAGGTTCCCTCGTGCAACGTGGATCTCACGCGCAAGCATACGCATCCGTGCCTGGAATATCACATCCATCGCTGCCACGGCCCCTGCGTCGAAGGCCTGGTCAGCGATGACCGCTACGCCGAAGCCGTGCGCGATGTCCGCCTGTTCCTGGAAGGGCGTCACAAGGATCTCGAACGACAACTCAACGCGCGTATCGAGGCTGCCAGCCAGGCCATGCGATATGAGGAGGCGTCCGCCCTGCACGAATTGCTGCGAACTGTCCTTGAGATGGGCGAAAAGCAGAAGATGGCCGCGGCCGAAGGGGATGACACCGACATCTTCGCCTACTACGCCGAACCGCCCTTGGTCGCCGCCAACTTATTTCACCTGCGTCGCGGGCACATCGTGGATCGCCGGGAATTCTTCTGGGAAGATCAGCGTGAATTCGATCCGCCGGAATTCTTTTCTTCGCTGATTAAGCAGGTTTATCTGAATGAACCCTACGTCCCCAACTTCATTCATGTGCCCGTCGAATTCGAGGATTGCGCACTTCTGGAGGAATACCTCAGCGAAAAGCGCGGGCGCAAGGTGGAAATCAACACTCCTCAGCGAGGGCAGAAAAAAGCCATGCTCGCGCTAGTCGAATCGAATGCCCGCCATAGCTTCGAGCAGCGTTTTCGCGTCCTCAAACCATCCTCTACCGCGATTCAGGGGGCTCTCAAAGACGCCCTGGCTCTGGAGAACGCGCCCAAGCGCATCGAGTGTTTCGATATCTCTCACATCCAGGGAACCGACAAAGTCGCCAGCATGGTTGTGTGGGAAGACGGCCGGATGAAGAAATCCGACTACCGTAAGTTCATCATCCGAACTGTCGAGGGCAATGACGACTTCGCCTCCATGCGCGAAGTGATTACTCGCCGCTACGGCCGATTGCAGGAAGAAAAAGTGGATCGTCCCGGTCTGGTTTTGGTCGACGGTGGAATCGGCCAGTTGCACGCCGCAGCCTCAGCCCTCGAATCGCTGGGGATCACCGACCAGCCTCTGGCGTCGATCGCCAAACGGGAAGAGTGGATCTACGTCTACGGGCAGGAAGACGAGCCAATCATCCTGGATAAATTCTCGCCTGTTTTGCACTTGATCCAGATGGTGCGCGATGAAGCCCATCGCTTCGCGGTAACTTTCCATCGCACGCGCCGCAATGCGGATCGTCTGCGCGGGGAACTGGCGCGGATTCCGGGCATCGGCGAAAAGACTGCCGCTAAGCTATTGCGGCACTTCGGAAGTTTGGAAAAAGTGCGGGACGCTTCAGAAGAAGAGGTTGCAACGGTGATCGGAAGAGCGGCCGCCGGTAAGGTTCGAGCGGCACTGCCGGCCCCGGCCGATCCCGCGGCGTTTACGGTTCTAGAATAATTCGCTGATCTGCTTGGCGATGTCGCGCGCTTCCAGGTGAATCAACCCGGCGTTTCCGCCTTGCGGGCTGAGGACTACCAGCACCGCCTTGGCGCCCGCGGAGTACACGAACAGCGCGCCTTCTTCGGCCTGCACGGAGACTTCGCCCAGCGTTCCGGCGTTCATCGTTTCGCTCACCTTACGCCCCAGCGTCGAGGCAGCGGCGGCCATCGCGGCAACGCGATTGGGATCGGCTCCATTGGTCATCGAGTGTGCGATCGGCAATCCTTCGTTGGACGCCAGCAGCACGCCCTTCAGTTCCGGAATCGCGCTTCGCAGCGTCTCCAAATGGTTCTTGAGCGCTTCCACCTTAGCCATACTTCTATCTCCTTTAAGCTTCTGCTCAGCTTCAGCTGAACTTCCACAAGATGCAAACCTTGCGGTGCTGAATTGATCGTCACCTAGGAGAAGAACTTTAGGCCGGTTGCCTGGAGAACTGCGTACTTCTTATAAGGGATTTGGCGTAACCGCGGCGAACCGGTAAATTCGGTTCAGCGCTGCCCCAGGAGGACCCGCCCTCCTCCCATGAGGTCTTTGCCGAGCCCGAACTAAGGTTTTTCGCCAAAAACGCCTCGGTAAGTGCTTTACCGCAGAGAAACCTCTAAGTGTGCTCTTAAGCCTCCGGCCAATTGTGACGATCTCACACTCGTATGCAGTGTCTTTTCTGCGGGAAGGAACTCGCGCTCCTCAAGCGATTGAGGGGCGGCGCCGAGTTCTGTTCGGAGGCGCACCGCAAGGAATACCAGGATCAGTATGAGCAGCTTGCACTTGCTCGCCTCATTCAGGCTAAGCCGCCCACCGAGCCTGCCGCCCCGCTTGGACGGAACTCCGCGCTATTTTCAGACGCTCCGCCCGCTGCTGTTGATTTCCCCAGTCCCAAAAACGGTCCCAAGAGCGCGCCTGTCGACGAAGCGCCCCCCGCCCGGCGACCCGCGCCGCTGGATGCGCCTCGCCCCGCAAGAATGATCGAAGCTCCCGTCAGCGCGCAAAAGCAGAAACCTGCCGAAGACGCCGGGCCAGCGCCGCTTGCGGGATTCGTGGGAGCAATCGTCGTACCCGCGGTCGTCTCCTTCCAGCACGCAACGCCCCTGGAACTGGATCGCAAAACGGCACAAACTCCCAGCATTCCTCAGGCTGATACTTCCGGTCCGCAGGGTGGTGGCCTGCTCCCGGCCGCGTCCGTCGAATGGGACGCTTCACTTCAGGCGCTGAACTACACAACTCGCAGAAACGACCGCTCGGTGGAAGCCCGTGAGTTTGCCGGAAACGCACCCGTCTTTGATATGCATGCCGGCATGCATGTCGAGACACACCAACCCAACATCGAGCCGGAGCCGGCCGGTGCTGCCGATGCCATGGAGATTGTCATGTCACCTCATCCTCCGCAGAATGCCACGCCTTGGCTCGGATCCCCGCGTGGATTCCCCCCGAGTCCGGCTGAACTGGGCCAGCTGGCTCGATTGGATTTCAGCACGATCGGTTTTGCTTACTCCGATCGCCCGGCTTCCGCCGCCAGCACCGCGCCGCAAGCTAGCGTGTTAGTGGAAGAACCGCCAAAGATCGTAGAACCCGCGCAAGTCGCCGAACCTGTGCAAGCCGAGCCGCTTCCCCTAGAAGTTGCGCCACAGGAGCCGATTCCTGATTTGGTGACGAAAGCGCTCCCGGTTACGCTGCATGGACTGGCTGCCGCGCGCGGCAAGTTGGCGCCCACGTTCACCTCGGCGATTTTCGCACCCAACGACATTCAAATTCCTCCGTCTGCCGTTTTACCGTTGCGCCCGGTGATCGTTTTTGGTGCGGCTCCCGCGCCGCCTGCTCCTGCTCCAGTGCAACCTGCTCCGGTCGAGGCCCCCCCGGCGCAAGCTAAGGCGGCGCAAACAAGACCAGAAGGACGAGGGAAGACTTCGGTAGTCCCAGCGCCCAAGCCTGCACCGATCAAGCGGCAAGCCGCCCCGGAAGCTCCGGCTCCCAAAGTTGCGGCTCGCACCGCACCTGTCGAACCCAAGCCGGTCGTCGAACCCAAAGTGGAAGCTAAGCCGGAAACCAAACCCGCGCCGGAGCCCCAACGTATCAAACCCTCTGCCGAATCCGATGCAGACATGCCTTCGTTACGCATGGAAGCCACTGAGAGCGCCTGGTCGAAGCTTTCGGTCGGCGTCAAGATTGGAGTGGCCGCGGCCCTGGTCGCCGCACTCGCTGGAATTGCCTATGTAGTGACACGCGGCAATGGAAAGACTAGCGAAACACCTGTCGCATCCCAAGCTCCGGCGGCCGTCGCCACCGGTGTGCCCATCTCGGGCGGCTGGGTCGAGGACTGGGCCAACGTCGCAAAATCCAACCGGCGGATATCCTTGCTCAGCGGTTCGGTCAAACTGAGCGACTATCGCATGGAATTCCAGGCGCAAATCGAAACCAAGGCGGTGGGCTGGGTGTTTCGCGGCTTGAATCCGAGGAACTACTACGTCGCCAAGCTGGAGACCATCAAGCCCGGTCTGGAGCCCACTGTTGCGCTGGTGCACTTCGCCGTGGTCGATGGACACGATGAAAACCGCGTATCGGTTCCCTTGCCCATGAAGCTACGCGTGGACACTACTTATAAGATTCGCTTCGAAGCTATGGGCACTCATTTCAGTGCCTGGGTTCAAGGCCAAAAGATCGATGAATGGACCGACAACCGGTTCGGTTCCGGCGGTGTCGGACTCTTCTCTGAGCGGGAAGAGCACTCTGCACTGCAGGGAATCGTGAACGTGGTGCCGCTGGTGTCAAGGTAACTAGGAGCCGAAGCGCACAGCGCGGGCCGCGCTCGAATAGGTAGTAAATGATCGCGGCACGCTGCGTTGTGCGCGATTGAAGGAGTTGATGATGCCGCAGAATGACGAACAAGCTTTTTTTGTAGACGACGAACTCGTAGAACGGCTGATGCGCGGTGATTCTCCGGCCGCGAAGCCCAAGAACCAGCGGCCGGCGGAGACTTCCGCCCTCGGCAACGCGGTGAAGCTCGCTGCGGCAGGCCGCCTGGATGAAGCTATTAAGGAATTGGAAGGCGCGGCCGCGCGAGGGGAGAGTCCGGCGGAGGTTTATTCCGGGCTCGGGCACCTTCGCTTCGAACAGCAGAAATGGGGCGAAGCGG
>Ga0207674_10004176_pt1 | contig 17456 bp, 13 predicted proteins | sample KBSCornC72_FD_184303 | JGI IMG/M metagenome (GOLD analysis project Ga0207674, IMG submission 184303) | Corn rhizosphere microbial communities from Kellogg Biological Station, Michigan, USA - KBS Corn C7-2 (SPAdes) (version 2) | ecosystem: Host-associated > Plants > Roots > Rhizosphere > Soil ... | reverse complement strand
GGAAGTCGTCTTCGACCTCCGGTCCCGCGGCGACGGTGAAGCCCATGCGGCCGAACAGCTCGGTCAGTTCGTTGGTCACCTGAGTAATGACGTGTCGACGGCCGATCTGCGGGCGTAGGCCGGGCTCGGTGACGTCGATGTAGTCTTTGGAGGCTGATACGTCGGATGCGAGGGCCGCCTTTCGCTCTTCGAACGCGGCCTCGACCTCCTTTTTCACCGGGTTGACGCGCTGGCCGACGATTTTCTTGTCCGGCCCCTGGGCCTTGGCGATGAAATCGTTCAGGTTTTTGATCTCGCCCTTGGACCCGAGGTATTTGATGCGCCACGGTTCGAGTTGCGCGGCGGCGGTGACGGCTGCGAGTTCGGCCAAGGCGCGCTGGCGGACGGCTTCGATCTGATTCAGGATGTCTTGCATAATGTCTCGGCCCCCTGCTCTTTCATTGGAACGGGCGTGCGGGCAAGATAGCGGGTATTCTGTCGGCGGGCGGCGGTTGGTCAAGCAAAGCTGAAGACCCGCGCGGGAGGCCGGTTATGGATTTGTCCAAGCTACCCAAGCTTTCGCAGACACCGGCGCCCCCCGACAACGCCGCCGGACCGCCCACACCCGATCCCGCCGCTCCACCGGTCCACAAGGTCGAATTGTTCTGCCGGTGCGGTGCGCCGATCACGCCGGGCACGAACTTCTGTGCGAACTGTGGGGCGAGTTATGCGACCGCCGTCGATGGGCGACGCGACGCGACGCGCGACGCCGCGGACCGTCGAGGCGGCGGTGGCGGCGGGCCGATGTGGATGGAGGCGTTCCTGAGCATCGCGATCGGGGTCGTGCTCCTATTGATAGCGCCCGGCGGGACGAAATACCTGTCGGCGAAGCTGGCGGGGCGCCCCTACCTGCCCTACCTCCACCCCACGGATCCCGGTGTGTACGTCGATTACCTCCGCTACCAGGATATGAATACGGGCGCGATTACCGACTACAAGTATCGCGACCTGTTCGACCAATACTGGAGCGACATGGTCGTCACGGCCTTTGCCTTCACGCTCATTTTAGAAGGGTTGGTTATCGCGTTTGTGCGTAACCGGTGGGTGAACCTGGCGTTCGGAATCCTGATCGTCGGGGTGACGCTGCTGAACTTGTGGTACGTGTTCGCGAGCTATAGTCGGGTCAGTCCGATCACCAAACTGTCGTACGGCATCCCGATGCTTTCGGTGCTGGCGGTCATCTTCGGGGTGATCATGTCCGGGTATCAGTTCTGGACGTTCAAGGAACTTCGGCCGCGACGAAAATGATCGAACGAAAAAACCCGGACGCAGGGAAAGTACGTCCGGGCAAAGGGGAAGGGCAGGGATTCGAAAGGGAGGGCGTATTGCAGCGACGCCCTCACGCTGTTTTGGTTTTCGCGGCGTTAAGGTGCCGTCCAAAGGATCCCGCAGACGGCGACGTAGCCGAGCAACGCGATCCAACTAATCCAGTTCGTCCGCGTTTGAACGTACATGACTGTCTCCTTCCCGTATCGAAATGGGAGACACGGCCGCCCGCGTGAGGTTAGCGGGCTCGGCCGGATTTGATTGGCAAGGAATTGCAGCCGTCAGGCGAGGCTGAGCTTGACCGACCAGACGCGTTTCCCCATCGATCCGATGCAACCGACGGCGCCGTCCTTGATGGCGCGATCGATTTGGTCGAAGCGGGCGGTGGTCGGCTGGATGGAGAAATGACGGTGGTTCCCCCAGCCGCCGGTGTTCACCCAAACGCCCCAGTACGCCGCCATGCCGTCCTCTGAATGGTATTCCATGGTGAATCGGCGTGAGCGCGACGGGTATCGGACGGTGATCGGTGAGGTGATGGGCAAGGACGAGAAAGCCTTCCAGGCGCTCTTGGCCGGCAGCGTCTCGGGGCGCGAGAGGTTGTCCCCTTCTTCCTCGGTGATCGGCCAGGCGAAATCCTTCTGGATCTCGTGATACATCTCGTCGTGGCTCAGGCGGAAGCGCGGGTTGCCGGGAAGGTCCAATTCGACGGGAACGCCCATGGAGAGCAGCGGGTGCAGCGCCCAGATGAAGCGGAACTCGAACGGCGCGAGGTTGATCAGCGTGTATTGTGAAATCACGCTGGGGCCTTCGAGGTAGAGTTTGCGCGTCAGGCGGTATCCGAACCGCAGGCCGTGCCAGACGGTGGTGATGCCGTCGCGCGTGGGGACGGCGGTGGTGGGGAGCGACCAGATTTCGCCGTGGTCGGGCACGGGGATGCCGTCGTACGGGTGGCCGACGTATTTGCTGGCGGCGATCGCGGGGAAGCACTCGTCCCAACCGGCGTACCACCCCTTGGTGTAAGGCAAATCGTACTGGGAGTGCTCGACGGGGTATTCGACCGGGTAGCCGAAAAGGAGTTCGAAGTCGTCGGCGCGGTCGACGAGGGACGAAATCTTGCCGCCCAACTGCGGCCAGACGTCCATGTGGAGGGCGTCGTTCTCGATCGTGACAGGCTGGGTCATCGCGACGCTCCGCGCGGCGGTGCGCGTTGGTGGCGCGCCCGCGTAGGTTACCCGGTCAACCCAATTTGGGGTAGCCGGCTCAGTGCACGCAAGGATTATACGGCGCTTTGGCTTCGCACGTCGGGCGGGCGTCCGATATACTTCGAGTCGACGGGAAGGTTTGTCTCGCCCTTGGGAACCAACATGATCCTCCACGTCCTGCGCGCGCTGTTCATCCTGCTGATGGGTGCGGTGGGGTATTTCCTGCTGCTCCAGCCGTACGAGGTGCTGGGCCGCTTCACCTGGCTGACGCTGCTCATCACGGTGTCGGTCGGCGTATTCATCGTCTGCGCGGACATCCTGTCGTCGCGGCGGAAACTGGCGGTCTTCTCGGGGACGTTTCTCGGGTTAGTCGTCGGCATCTTCATCGCGTACGCCTTGTCGTTCGTGGTGGCGCTGCTCGTAGACAACTACATCCCCGCCATCTCCGACAGCGCCCTGGAATTCCTGGGCAAGACGTACAAGGTCAACAACCACACCTACAGCAACCGCGACGTGCTGGTGCAGAACCTGAACCTGGTGCTGGGGGTCATCTGCTGCTACCTGTCGATCAGCTTCGTGCTGCAGACGAAGGACGACTTTCGATTCATCATCCCGTACGTCGAGTTCTCGAAGCAGACCAAGGGGTCGCGGCCGATCCTGCTCGACACGAGCGTATTGATCGACGGGCGGATCACGGACATCGCGGCGACGGGCGTCTTCGACAGCCAGTTGATCGTGCCGCGGTTCGTGCTGGACGAACTGCACCAGGTCGCCGACAGCGCCGACAAGTTAAAACGCAATCGCGGCCGGCGGGGGTTGGACATTCTCGCCAAGCTGCGGACGTCGTCGCGCAGCGAGGTGATTATCTACGACCACTCGGTGCACAGTGAGACCGAGGTGGAGGGCGTGGATCAGAAATTGCTGGCGCTGGCGCGACAGCTCAACGCCCGCGTGCTGACGACGGACTTCAACCTCAACAAGGTCGCGCAGTTGCGGGGCGTGGACGTGATCAACATCAACGACCTCACCAACGCGCTCAAGCCGGTCGTCCTGCCGGGCGAGAAGATGCGCGTGCGCCTGATGAAGGGCGGCGAGGAGCCCGGCCAAGGCGTCGGCTACCTGGACGACGGCACGATGGTCGTAGTCGAGCAGGGGCGCGGGCACCTGAACGAGGAGATCGAGTTCACCGTCACCAGCGCGCTGCAGACGTCGGCGGGGCGGATGATCTTCGGCCGCATGGGGGACGGCGTCTCACCCGCGCCGTCGGTCGCCCGCCGCCAGCGTCCGGCGGCGGAGGCCCAGTCTTAATCCGCTCGCGATGCGCCCATGCCAGAATTCGCCGTCATCATTCCGGCTGCGGGGTCGTCGTCCCGGTTCGGCGGCCCGCGCAACAAGCTGCTCGAGACCCTCGCGGGCGAGACTGTGATCGCGCGAACGGTAAAGGCATTCTTACAGCGGGCGGACGTCGCGCAGGTCATCCTGCCGACGGCCTTGGCCGAACTCAAAACCCTCCTTCCCAATGATCCCCGGGTTAAGTCTTGTGACGGGGGCGCGACCCGCGCGCACAGCGTGCTCAACGGCCTGAACGCCGTCGCGTCCGGAATCGAGTGGGTCGCCGTGCACGATGGCGCCCGGCCATTGATCTCCCAGCCCCTGATCGACGCAACGCTGCAAGCCGCTGTCACTTACGGCGCCGCGGTCCCCGCCCTGCCCGTCGCATTGACGATCAAGCGGGCGGTGGGCCCCCTCCCCGCCAAGGTGGAAAAGACGGTCCCCCGCCAAAACCTCTGGGCGATGCAAACGCCGCAGATCATGAAACGCGCCAGTTTGGAACGGGCGTTTCGAACCTGTCCGATCGCCCTTGGCGACGTGACCGATGACGTGCAACTGATCGAATTGTCGGGCCTGCCCGTTTGGCTGGTGGCGGGTGACGAACGAAACCTGAAGATCACGACGCGTCAGGACCTGCTGCTCGCCGAGTTGCTTATCGACCGCCGGTAGCATGATTTGCCGCGCACGGCGGCATGACAAGAGGCCTTTTCCTCGGTACAATCGCCTTTTCCCCTCGGCGGGTGGTCCGCCCTGGGCAACCTTTTGGTATGGATCGCCGGCCCGGCGTGGATGTCGGCGTTTTCATTTTAAACAGGCCACGCACACCCGTGAAAGGATCGGGCGCCGGTTCGGTTCGTCGGCGGCGGTGTTCGCCGTGACGAAGGCCGGGCCCCCAACCGTCTCTTATGGTCAATTACAACCTCATCAATTCGCTGGGAAACCTGGACGACGAAGCCGACTTAGCCGTAGCCACCGCGCTTGGGGCTGAAGCGGCGAAGGACTCGACCACGATCGTCCCCGCCGAAGACGCCCAGGACCTCATCCCCGGCAACATCATCAAGGGGAAGATCGGCTCCAAGGCCGGCGACGACTTCATCGTCGAGCTGGGCCTGAAGTCCGAAGGCATCCTGGAACATTCCGAGTTCGACGAGCCCGACAAGGTTCAAGTGGGCGACGAGGTCCGCGTCTTCCTCGAAGACGTCGAGGGCGACACCGGTCTGGTGAAGATCAGCAAGCGCAAGGCTGATCGCATCATCAACTGGGAAGCCATCATGAAGTCCAAGAAGGAGAACGACCCGGTCTCGGGCAAGGTCACCAAGAAGATCAAGGGCGGCCTGCTTGTGGACATCGGTGTGCCGGTCTTCCTCCCCGCCAGCCAGGTGGACATCCGCCGCCCCGGCGAGATCAGCGACTGGATCGGGCGGAACATCGACGCGGTCATCCTGAAGATCGACGAGGAGCGCCGCAACATCGTCATCAGCCGCCGCAAGCTCATCGAGCAGCAGCGCGAAGAGCTCAAGAAGAAGACGATGGAGTCGCTCGAGATCGGCAAGGTCATCAAGGGCACGGTCAAGAACATCGCGGACTTCGGCGCGTTCATCGACCTGGGCGGCATCGACGGCCTGCTCCACATCACCGACATGTCCTGGGGGCGCATCAACCACCCCAGCGAGATCCTCAAGATCGACCAGGAGATCGAGGTCAAGGTTCTCCAGATCGACAAGGACAAGGAAAAGATCGCGCTGGGCCTCAAGCAGAAGGACGCCAGCCCCTGGGAGAACATCGAGACGAAGTACGCCGTCGGCTCGGTGCACGAGGCGACCGTGGTCAACATCATGTCCTACGGCGCGTTCTGCAAGCTGGAGGAAGGCGTCGAGGGCCTGGTGCACATCTCGGAGATGTCCTGGACCAAGCGCATCAACCACCCCAGCGAGATCGTCTCGGCCGACCAGAAGGTCATGGTCAAGGTGCTCGAGATCAACAAGGACAAGCAGGAAATCAGCCTCGGCATGAAGCAGGTCGAGGAGAACCCCTGGGAGCGCGTGGCCGAGAAGTACCCGCCCGGCAGCGTGGTCTCGGGCAAGGTGCGCAATATCGCCAACTACGGCGCCTTCGTCGAGATCGAAGAAGGCATCGACGGCCTGCTGCACGTCAGCGACCTTAGCTGGACGAAGAAGATCGGCCACCCGTCGGAAGTCCTCAAGAAGGGCGAAGACGTGCAGGCCGTCGTGCTCAGCGTCGATCAGGAAAAGCAGCGGATCGCCCTGGGCCTCAAGCAGATGCAGGAAGACCCGTGGCAGACGGTCATCCCGGCCAACTATCGCCCGGGCATGGTGGTCAAGGGACACGTCACCAAGATCGCCAACTTCGGCGTCTTCGTGGAACTCGAGTCCGGCCTGGAAGGCCTCTTGCACATCAGCGAGATCGCCGACCAGAAGGTCGAGAAGCCCGAGGACATCGTCAAGGTCGGCCAGGAAGTGGACGTCAAGATCCTCCGCGTGGACAGCGACGAGCGGAAGATCGGCCTGTCGCTCAAGCGCGCCCAGTGGGCGCAGGAAGAACAGGCCCGCGAGGAAATCCGCTCCGAGCGCTCGAGGGCCAAGGGCCTCAAGGGCGGCTTGGAAGGCGGCGAGGAGACCACGGGCTTGGGCGACCTCAAGCTCGGCCGGTAGCGTCCGTTCCGGTTCACCGGACGCCGCGACGAATCCTGAAACTCAACAACACCGCCCCCGCAAGGGGGCGGTGTTCTTTTTTGTCCGCTAATGACGGCATCACCTGAATCTACCTTCATGAAACGCTGACTCCGGAGAACGCCATGCCCACGATCAACTCGCGATCAAGTCCTGTCCGCCTGATCTGCATATTCTTCGCCCCGGCGATCGGCTGTGCCGCGGCGCTACCGCACCCCGCCCTTGAGCCCGCGCCCGGGTCGCCCCTCCCGGTCGCCGCCACCTGCGTCGCCGCCGGCGACTTCAACGGCGACCACCATCCGGATCTCCTGGTTACCGTGGGCAATCGCCTGGAGACATTCCTGGGCGACGGCAGTGGGCGATTCAAGTCCGCGCCTGACCGCGACCTCGACATGGGCGAGCGCGCTTCGGAGATCGTGGTCGGTGATGTCAACGCCGACGGCGTACTCGACGCCGTCACCGCCGACCACGACCGCTATCCCGTCTCGGTGTTCCTCGGCGACGGCAAGGGGGGATTCGCTGCCGCCCCCGGCTCACCTTTCTGGCCCAAACACGGCGACCACCCGCACACGCACGGACTGATCGTCTGCGACGTGAACAATGACAAGATCCCGGACGTGGTTACCGCCAACAGCGCCGACGGCGACATCGCCGTAATGCTCGGCGACGGTCATGGCCATTTCGCGCCCGCGGCGCGCGCCCTCTTCCCCTGCGGGCGCAGTCCTTACCCGATCGCCGCGGCGGACCTCAACGGCGACGGGAACCTGGACATTCTGGTTCCCAATAGCGAGCCGGGCGTACGAACGCTGACCGTGCTGCTCGGCGACGGCACGGGCGCGTTCACGCCGGCGCCCGGCGGTCCGATCCCGACCGCCGGAAACGCCTACTTCGTCGCGACCGGCGACCTCAACGGCGACGGCCACCCCGACGCCGTCCTCTCTCACAATGAGGATGATCTGGCGACCGTCCTGCTCAACGACGGCCACGGTCGATTGAGGCCGTCCCCCGCGTCACCGCTGCGCCTGGGCAATCGTGGCTGGTACATCGTGATCACCGACTTCGACCACGACGGCAAGGCCGACCTGATCTGCGCGACCGAGCGCAGCGTGCGCGTTTTCGCGGGCGACGGGCGGGGCGGCTTCGCGGCAAATCCGCCGGTCACGCCGTCGGGCGGGCGCGGGTGCTGGAAGCTCGCCGTCGCCGACCTCAACGGGGACGGAACGCCCGACGTCGCAACCCCCAACGTGGAATCACACGACCTGACGATCCTTCTGAGCCGCCGACCCTCGGAAGCGCCCAGGCATTAGCATTAGCATTATTGGAATCGCGGGCAATGCGTCGGACGCGGCGCTTACGCACGCGCGCCGGCCGGACAACAATCCGGCGCCGTTGCATCGCCCCTCGCGGACAACGGGGGGCGCTTTCGTTGGCTCCCATAATATCCCCCACCCCCCGGCGGCCCGCCCGCTTTTCCCCCGCGCATCTTCAGCCCGTCCCCCCGCCCTCCGATATCCCTCGTGGTGCCCTTACGCAAGCGAGCGCCCAGGACGGGAGAACTATGCCATCGATTGCCGTGCAGAATGGGTTGCAGATCTACCTGCGACAGATCAACGAGTCGCCCCTGCTCACCGCCGACCAGGAGAAGCAGCTCGCGCGCCGCATCATCAACGACAACGATCCCGCCGCCCGCGAGCACATGGTCCGCTCGAACCTGCGCCTGGTCGTCAACATCGCCAAACATTACGTCAACCGCGGCCTGCAACTTCCCGACCTGATCGAAGAGGGGAACATCGGCCTGTTAAAAGCCGTCGAAGGCTTCGACCCCGAGAACGGGTGCCGCTTTTCCACGTACGCGAGCTGGTGGATCAAGCAGTCGATCAAGCGGGCGCTCATCAACAGCGTCCAGCCGATCCACATCCCGGCCTACATGGTCGAGATGATGTCCAAGCTCCGCCAGGCCAATCGCGAGCTCGAGGACACGCTCGGCCGCCTGCCGACCGTAGACGAGCTCGCGCTGCACATGAAGATCACCCCCAAGAAGCTCAAGATCATCCGCAAGGCCGTCAAGGCGTACGGCGCCCCCACTCAATCCGGCGGCGGCGGCGACGACGGCGCCGAGATGACGATCGAAGAGATCGTCTCCGACGCCAGCACCCCCCTTCCCGAGCAGAACGTCATCGACACCGAGGAACTCGGCCAGCTCGTGGACCTGCTCGACAACATCGACGAGCGCGAGGCCAAGATCCTCAAGCTCCGCTACGGCCTCGACGGCGAAGACCCGATGACCCTCAAGGAAATCGGCGCCCGGATCGGCCTGACCCGCGAGCGCGTCCGCCAGATCGAGCACGAAACGCTGCGCAAACTCCGTGATGCGATGATGAGCGAGGCTTAAGCGCCCACGTGACATCCCGCTTCCATAGCGGCGCGCCAACAGGGCGGCGCGACGGCGAACGCTAAGGAGCCGAAATTAAAGATTCAACGCACGCGGCCGGCGCGTCGAAGCGCCGGCCGCGTTCTCATCGTCAAGTCAAAGTCCGATCCGCTTCAACCCCAGCGACCGCCGCGCATCAGCCACCTGCCCGCGGTGAGTCATCACGTTGAGGATCATGATCATGAAGCACTTCCCCACGGTCCCGACGTGCGTGCTGATCTCCGACGGGCATTTGGTGGGACCATCGAGGTCGGCGTCGCTCATCGTTTCAAGCATCCGAAGCGTTTCCGCGCGCCGCTTCGAGAACGCCGCCCTTGCTTCCTCGAAACTCGGATAAATAGCCGGATTCGCCGACGGCTCGGTGTTCGCGCCGAATATCCCGCTCCAATCCGCCAGGGCATTGGGCTTGCCGGTGATGAACTGCTGCAGCAGGCCTTCCGTCCACGCCATGTGCCCCAGCACCCATAGGGGGTGGTTGCCGCCCTTGGACGTCGGGAACGTCAGCGGCCGATCCCTCATATCGTCGATGAGTCGCAGCGCCTCATGAGCGCTCATATCCAGGCCGGTGCGAATAAATTGAATTGCGGTCATAACGAAGCTCCTTGTGTGAAAAACAGGCTGGTCGGACATTATATTCCCATATAGGAATATAAATCAAGCCGGCCATTTCCTTCTCATTTCTCGCTCCTCGCTTCCCTCACATGTAGACTCCCCGCCAGGGTCAATACGCTGATCGGCGAGCGTCCGCCAGATCGAGCATGCGACACCGCGAAAGCTGCGCGATGCGATGATGTTGGAAGCGTAAAAGGCCTCGGAAATTGGAACGCGCCGCCGAAGGTCCGGCCGTGGGGGCACGCCGGGCGGATCATCTAACGTTTTATGTGGTAAACACCCGGCTCAACAGCTAGAATCCCCCTTCCCGAAAAGCGACGGGGAGGAACTTCATGAAACGTGCGCATGGGCGGGCGGGGATTCCGTCGAGAGTTCTCGAACGCTATCGCCTTGAATCACTCGAAGCGCGAATATGCTTGTCGAACTCGCCCTTCGTTTCGGCCCCTGACACCGCCGGCCCGCGCGTCATTAGCTCGTCCGTCCAGCAAGGGGGTGTCGTCGCGCCCGGAACCGTCGCCTTTACGATTGGTTTCAACGAGCCGGTAAAAACAAGTGTTGGCGTGGCGACCTTCTGGCTTTTCTACAACGGCAGCTTGAGTTCTCCTTCGCCCAGCTCAGTGGTGTTCTCTGCGGCCGGGGATTCCGTTACCGTCCAGTACATCAATGTTAGGGAAGGGCATTACTCGTTTCGTATGGATGGGGGGGTAACGCACATCGTAGATCTGGCGGGAAATGCGCTGGATGGCGAAACGCCGACTTGGCCGATCGGTCCCAACCAATCGGGCGACGGCGTGCCGGGGGGCGACTTTGCGGTTCAATTCACAGTGGACGCAGACACGCTGCCATTTCCCGCGCTCACACCCGGTGGTCCAGGGGGGTCAGGCGCATATACGAATGACGCGTCGAGGTACGTGGATGTCGGCGATGCCGATTCGTTCTCGCTGGACGTTGCCAAGGGGCAATTGTTTACGGTCAGACTTCAAAACGACTTTTCCCTCCGGGCTCACGCGGAAATCTTCGACCCGCTCGGGAACCTATTGGAATCGGCTTCGGCCACGTCCCCCGGCCAGGGCATCCTGCTGTCGCCCGTTGCCTCAGCACAAGGCGGCGCGTACACGATCAGGGTGACAGGCGCGGACGACACATTCGGAAACGCAATCGTCTGGGTTTCGCTAAACGCCGTCGAAGAGAGTGAACGCTTTACTGGGGTAACCGATGATACGCTTGCGACCGCGCAGGATCTCGACCCCGCCTTGTTACCCGCGGCCCCGGGGTCTCTCGCGAAGCGAGCGGTTGTCATGGGGTATGCCAATGTCTCGGACGGCGACCTGGTTGATTATTACCGAATCACGCTCCAGGCAAACGATCGACTAACGGTTTTGAATGAAGTCGATGAAGTGTTCGACCCGGAGGGAAAACTGATCTGCCAAGTTCGCAGGCCGGGCGAACTCGCGCAACAGCACATCACCAATCTGAAAGCGACGGCGACCGGTACTTATTATTTGCACGTCCCCTGCCAAAGCATGGGTACCAGGAACTACACCGTCTCCGTGGCCGTAAATGCCGAGTACGAGACTGAACCTAACGACACCGCGGCCACCGCCGAGCAGCCATCCGGGCCCAATTACGGCAACTCGCAGATTTACCTCGGCAGTGGCGCTTACCAGACCGTCGATTGGTACGCGCTGAACCTGGTCGCCGGAACACCTGTCACGATGACCATACGGATCCCCGGCCGCGGCCCGGGCGCGCCTGACAACCAGTACACGCCAGCCATGTGGCTTTTCCACGATGGGACCTACGCGACAAACGTGCTGGGCTCCTTGAGCGATGATCATCTGGAACTGACCTATACGCCGACCGTCAGCGGCATCTATAACCTGGAAGTCGCGGGCTCGCCGAACCCCAACTCTGACTACGTCCTGCAGATCGACGGTGCAAGCGCAAGCCCTTCACCGTTCACGGTGACCTCCACCTTCGCCGGCTTGGATCACCGCGTGGCACCCTCGTCGTTTGATATCCAATTCAGCGATCCGGTGGACCTCCGAAGTCTCACCGCCGATGACCTGCTTATCGACGGGGTTCCAGCGGCAGGACTTACCGTGAGCAACAACCTGGCGACATTCGTCCCAGCGTCGACGTTGGCGGAAGGCTCGCACACCTTCCTGATCGCCGCCGGGTCTGTTACCGATATTCGCGGCGTCCCGATTTCGACGTACAACGCCACCTTCGCAGTGGATTCAACCGGTCCACGGGTCATCAGTTCGTCGATCCAGGAAAACCAAGTCGCGCCCAAAGGCAATTTGACACTCACTGTTGGGTTCAACGAGCCCATGCGCAGCGGGTTCCTTGATACGTCGGATTTTTACATGGCCGGCATTATAAAAGCACGCGGTTACAACCCGTCGAGCTTTTCATTAGATGCCGCGGGCACGACACTGACGCTTGTCTATTCTGGTCTTCCCGAAGATCGGTATTCGTTCAGCCTCCGCTCGGGGAGTGAACATTTCGAGGACATTCATTTCAATGCACTCGACGGCGAACCCCACTTTCCGATGCCGCCCAACCAGTCCGGCGACGGCGTGCCCGGCGGCAGTTTCGTCGTCGATTTCGCGCTCGACGCACTCGCGCCACTCGCACTTCCAACCCCCGCCGCCGTGACGCCCGCCGCCTTGCGCGCCTACGAAACCAGTTCCACAGGGCTTCTCCATTCCACATCGGACACGGACTCGTTTACGCTAAACCTGGATGCCGGCCAGAGTCTCACGGCGACCCTGTCAACGACAAGCGCTTTTCTTGGCGCCTTGCAAGTGCTCGCGCCCGACGGTTCGACCATCGCCACTGCGACCGCGCCGTCCGTTGACCGAGTGGCGATCGTTCAGACCGCGCCGGTAAATGCGGCGGGGATTTATACGATCGTCGTCTCTTCGGCGGACGCGGGCGCGGGCGCATATGCCCTTACCGCCGACCTGAACCTCGCTAAAGAACTCGAATCGGTGGCACCGGTCTCCAACGACTCTCCGGCGGGTGCGCAGAGCCTCAACCCCGGCATGACCACCCTCGCGCCGGGCATTCGCTCGACCGCCGTGACGGGGACATTCGATCCGCTCTTCTTCGCCGATTTTGAATCGGGCACGAACGGCTTCACGGTGGACAACTCCCTGGCCGCGGGACTGTGGCATCTCTCCACCGGACGCGGGACGCAATCGGGTCATTCCGCGACGCACTCGTTTTATTTTGGGACGGGTGAAGGGCCTGACGGCGGCGGGTCTTATGACACCGGCGCCCGGGCGGCGGGCTATCTGACCTCGCCACCGATCACGCTGCCGACCGGATATCCGATCACGCTCGATTTCAATTACGTCCTGCACGACGAATCAGGATTCGAGAAGGCGACGTTGCAACTGACGAATAACGGCGGACTATCCTGGGCTTCGCTCGCTTCGTACACGCCGGGCGATACCACGTCCGCGTGGAAGGTCGCGCCGTCCATCAGCCTGACCAGTCGCGCCGGACAAACCATCCAACTCCGCTGGTCGTTCGATACGATCGATCAGAAGAATAATGCGTACGAGGGCTGGTACGTCGATGACGTGCGCATTCAAGGATACAGTTCGACTCCCGACGTCTACTCGGCGTCCTTCGCCGCCGGCGACCACGTCACGCTGCTCGCGAATTCGGCCGCCGCCGCGGGAATCAGCATGGCACTGCTCGATGCGGCCGGGAACGTCCTGGCATCCGCCAGTTCGGCGTCGGGTGCCTTGTCCGCCCTGCTCAACCAGGTTGCGATTCCGGCGGACGGAACCTACTTCGTACGGCTCACGGGCGCCAGTGCGGCGACTTACTCACTCTCGTTATTAGCCAATGCCGCAATCGATGCCGAACCTAATAGCACGCCCGCGACCGCGCAGGATATCTCGGCAACCGGCGCGGCGTTCGGTAACATCTCGGGCAACGAGGACGACTACGCCATCGACCTTCCCGCGAACAACGTCATCCTTACCCTGCAAACCTGGACGCCGTCTGACGGGGCCGGCGAGTACACCAACAACCTCAATCCGTCGATCGAGCTATATGATCCCACGGGGAAGCGCATCGCGTCGGACCTCAATTCGGCCGCCGACGGGCGCAACGCGTTACTGGTTCGCAACATCAGCGCGGCCGGGCGTTACGTCATACACGTTTATGGGGGCACCGGGTCGGCGGCATCGGGCGACTACGTGCTTCGCGCCAGCTACCGGCTGCAGGGCGACGTGAATGGCGATCGCACGGTGGACACCGCGGACTTCGCCATCCTCCTCCGTCATTACAATCAGTCCGGTCAGACGTTTTCGGACGGCGACCTGAACGGCGACGGCGGCGTCGATTTCGCCGATTTCCAAATCCTCGAACGCGCATTCGGACAGACGATCGTGACGCCACTCCCGCTCCCCGCGGCGATCCCGTTGCAATCGAACGCGTCGTCCGGGAAGACGTCAAACCTCTTTTCCGACAACCCGGTCAAACCCAAGCCGCTTACACCCGCGCCCAAACCGCCGCCACCGCCGAAGCGCGTGCCGCTCAGACGGTGAGGTTGTTCGTGTCGGCCGGAGGCCTTCGCGCTGACGCTCGTCATTGTGACTAGCAGTCAATTCCGTGACTCGGATGGCAGCGACAGGCCACTTTCGATTCTACCCATGGTCCTTTAGACTCCGCGGCATGACCGACCCCCTCAGTCCGCTCAAGCGCCTGATCCGCGAGATCCCCGACTTCCCCAAAACGGGCATCCTTTTCCGCGACATCACCCCCTTGCTCGCCGACCCGTCGGGCATCGCACTAGCCGTCGAGCTCCTCGCCAATCCCTTCCGCGGGAAGAACATTGACCTGGTCGTCGGCGCCGAAAGCCGCGGGTTCATTTTCGGCACCGCCGTCGCCTGCTGCCTCTCGGCCGGCTTCGTGCTGGTGCGTAAGCCCGGCAAGCTCCCGCACAAGAAGATCTCGATGACCTACGACCTCGAGTACGGCACCGACACGCTCGAGATGCACGAGGACTCCATCCTCAAAAACCAGCGCGTCCTCATCGTCGACGACCTCCTCGCCACCGGCGGCACCATGAAGGCTTGCTGCGACCTCGTCGAAAAGGTCGGCGGCGACGTCGTCGGCCTCGCCTGCCTGATCGAACTCGCCGGCCTCAGGGGCCGCGACAAGCTCGGCGCTCACAAGATCCACTCCGTCCTCCAATACGAGTAAACCCGATGATGCAATTCCTCCCCTTAGTCTTGCTGTTGATCATCGCGACCGGCTGCCAGCACGCCGCTCAATCGCCCGCGCCGGCCACCTCCATGGCCGCAGCAACCCAACCCACGCCGCCGTCCGACGGCTCGGTCACCGTCATGACCTTCAACCTCCGCTACGCCAGCGTCAAGCCGCCCAACGCCTGGTGGCAGCGCCGCGAGGCCATGAAGGAGTGCATCCAGAGCGTCAACCCCGACCTCTTCGGCACTCAGGAAGGCCTCTACCCCCAGCTCAAGGACATGGAAACCGACCTGCACGATTACGCCTGGATCGGCCTCGGTCGCGACGGCGGATCCAAGGGCGAATTCATGGCGATCTTCTACCGCAAGAGCCGCTTCGAGCCGCTCGAATACAACCACTTCTGGCTCTCCGACACGCCCAACGTCATCGCCTCCTCGACGTGGGGCAACACCAACCGCCGGATGGTCACGTGGGTCAAGTTCCTCGACCGCCAGACCAACCGACAGTTCTACTTCTGGAACACCCACCTCGATCACGCCATCCAGGCCGCGCGCGAAAAGGCCGCCGCCCTCATCTGCAACCGCGTCGAGCCGCTCGGCCTGGGCACCCCGATCCTCCTCGTCGGCGACTTCAACGCCGCCGCCAAGAACAACAAGGCCTACGACATCCTCACCGACGGCGGCTTCTTCACCGACATCTGGCAAGGCCCCGAAGAAGGAACCTTCCATGATTTCACCGGCACCGCCGGCGACCTGGGCCGCATCGACTGGATCTTCACCCGCGGCAAGGTCGACGTCGTCTCGCCGCCCCAGGTCGTCAAGTTCAACAAGGCCGGCCAATACCCCAGTGACCACTTCGCCGTCGCCGCGAAAGTGCGGATGTAACCCCGCCCCCCCTCGCGCGCAAAAGCCCCTCCCCCTCTCCCGCACGCAACTGCGACCGTATTTCGCTAAATCGCGCTCCGCGTGTGGGAGAGGGCGCGGGGTGAGGGCCGTAGCCGCCCGCACACCAAAGAATTCTTCTTCCCCACACTAGTCATCCGCCGGCGTATCGTCCGCTTCCGCGACGCCCGCCGTCGTAGGCGGAGTCACGGGCGAAGTTGTCGGCGGTGCAGCCACCGAGGTCGCCACGGTCTCGTGCTCGGCATCGTCGCCGGCAGGAGAGTCACGATAGTAATCGGCTTCGTCGTCGGCCGTGTCGCGGGCAAGAGGTTCGTGACGGTAGGTGGCGTTGCCGGCCTGGTCGTCGTCGGCAAGACGGTCGCGACGGTAGGCGGCGTCGGCATTGGCGCAGTGCTCGGGATCACCGCCGGGCTCACAACCGCCTTCGCGCCCGACAGATCGATCAGCGAATCCACCCGCTGTCCCAGCTTGAATGGCACCGGCTCCAGGAAGACCAGCTTCACCAGCAATACACCCGTATCCGAAGGCCGGCCCGGGTCCTGCGGCCGAAGCTGGCGGCCCGCCACGACGTCCGGGATCTCTTCCACCCGCGCCCGCCACTGCCGGCCGGGATACCCCTCCGCGGTCGCCGTGGCCATGGCGCCGACCGCCAGGCCGTCGGCGTCAAATTCGTTTACCTCCGCCTCCAGCCGCGCCTGCGACAGATCGGCGATTGTCACGACCTTTCCGAGAGGCTCGACCATCTGCCCCGGCTGGGCGAACCGCGCGATCACCGTCCCGTCCAGCGGGGCGCGAATCTGCCCCTTGGCCACGTTGATCTCCAGCCGCCGCACCGTCGCCTCCGCGGCCTTGCGCCGCGCCCGCGCGGCCTCCAGGTCCCGCCGCCACTGCTCCAGTTCGATCACCGACACCGCCCCCGATGGCGCCATCTTCTCCGCCCGGGCGACCTTGGGCTCGAAATATCGGATGTCCGCGTCCACCTCGGCGATGCGGGCACGGGCCTCGGCGGCGGCGGCGACCTGCTCGTTCACGTCGATCTCCGCGATCAGATCCCCCTTGCGGACGACCGACTTCTCGTCCACCAGCACGCGAACGATTCTGCCCGCGATCTCCGCGCCCACCGTCACCTCCGCCCCGGGCCGCGAGACCATCTTCCCTTCCGCCACGACTCGGTGTACGCCGCCGGAAGTATCCGACGACGTGCCGTGCGTACCGGTTTCACCGGCGAAGGCGGACATCCACTCGCCGCGACTGATCGCGGTCCGGTGCGTGTACCAGACGCTGGCGACGCCGGTGAGCATCAGCCCCACCAGCGCCACCCGCCGCTTCGACCCGCCCGACTTCCGTTTCTTGGTTTTGGATTCCACGCGTGAATTCCTCGTCGTTTACGTCAATTGCAAAGTCGCCCGTCGCGGATCGTCAGCACTCGGTCGACCACGTTCCGCACTTTCGGATCGTGCGTCACGACCAGGATCGCGCGGTTCTCGGACCGCGCCAGGCTGCGGAAGAGTTCCAGGATCTGCTCGGCCGTCTGCGAATCCAGGTTCGCCGTCGGCTCGTCCACCAGCAGGATGGGCGAGCGCCCCGCCAGCGCCCGCGCGATCGCCACGCGCTGCTTCTGTCCGCCCGACAAATCCCGCGGCGGGGCGTGGAACTTGTGCCCCAGGCCGACTTCCGTCATGACCCGCTCGGCCTCCTCGCGCGCCTCCGCGCCGCGAAAGCCCTTGATGTTCAGTGCGTATTCGAC
>Ga0207674_10004175_pt1 | contig 17459 bp, 14 predicted proteins | sample KBSCornC72_FD_184303 | JGI IMG/M metagenome (GOLD analysis project Ga0207674, IMG submission 184303) | Corn rhizosphere microbial communities from Kellogg Biological Station, Michigan, USA - KBS Corn C7-2 (SPAdes) (version 2) | ecosystem: Host-associated > Plants > Roots > Rhizosphere > Soil ... | reverse complement strand
AGCTATCGCGCGCGCATCGACGTGCGAGGTCAGGCCGTCTCGTTTCGAGGGCTCGTCGCCGACAGCATCGCCGCGACCGACGTGGTGGCGTCGCCTAACGGTGGACCCGAGACGCCCGATGGATTCGCCGTGCGCTGCGACGGCAGCGCGTATTGCTATTACTTCAGGCCGGGCGACGTCCTTCGGGGTATCCCCCTCACCACGAGCGCCAGCGTGATCCTGTGGGGACTCGGCATTCCGGGGCTCACCATCAACGCGACGGGCCGGCTGGTCGCCGATGTCGGCCCCGATGACGTTTGGCCCGCCACGGACCCGGCCGGACAGCTCATCGAGGCATACGCGGAGTATCGTCGCTCGTCGATCATTGCGCGCGGCGGGCGCCTGCTCCTGGCATCGCGCCTCGAGCCACTCGGGATCGATGGCGCCTCCGCCACATACAACTGGTACAACACGGGGTTCGACGTCAGCGCATATGGTGGCTGGGGGTTGGCTCGCGCCGCCGTCCTTCCCATAACGAGCCCCGCGCTCAACCCCCTGGATGACTTTCGTCCGGCGGCTCGACAGATCGTCGTCGGGGGCGAGGCGGGATGGCGCAACGACATGTTCGATACGCGCGCCGAGTATCGGCGGGAGATCGACCCAAAGGACCACAACATCGTGTCGGAGCGCGCGGCCGTCTCGGTCGGGGCGCAGTTCGCGCCGTTCCACGCAACGGGCAGCTTCGATTACAACATTGCCGAGGCGAATCTCGGGAGCGCGGACCTCACGCTCACGTATGTCCAGCCACGGTTCACGGTCAACGCCGGTGCGCGGCGATATCGCCCGTTTTTCGACTTCTGGTCGCTGTGGAGCGCCTTCAGCCCCGTGCCGTACAACGCCGTGAACGCCTCGGCGGATGTGCGCGCCACGAGCCGCCTAACGCTTCACGGTCGCGGTGAGCTTTACCGTTTTCAGCAATCGGGGGCCAACACCGCGCTCGTGCCGGAGCTCGAGAATAGTGGCTGGCGCGCGAGCGGCGGGGGGACGGCGGTCCTGAATCAGCATTGGTCGATCGACGCCAACCTGGGCTTCGAGCACGGCCCCGGCGCGGCCTCGAGGTTCGCCGATGCAGCCCTGCGCTGGTCGCCTAACGCCAAGTACACGTTCGACGTGCATGGTGGGGCGCTGGACCGGCCGCTCGAGCTTCGGTACTACGATGCGTCCAGCCTCTGGATCGGTGGCCGGGGGGAGCGGCAGTTCGGGAGTAATTGGCGCCTGTGGGGCGAGGTTCAGATCGTCGGGGACCAGCGCGACCGTCCCGATGCCGCCAATACGTCGTTGTCGCAGTTCCGTCTCCGCACCGGCGTGAGCGTGTCGTTAGGCTCGAACGCCGACCGGCTGCCGTTGCCCCCGGCCCGGCCGACGCGGCGATGAACTCACCATCGCGCATCGGCGTGGTTCTCGCCATCGGCGTGCTGGGCGCCGCGGTGCTCGGGGTTGCCGCGTGGGGCCGCGAGGCGCCTCGTGCACTCGAGCGCCGCAGCGTGAGCAGGTCGACTCCGGCAGCGGAAGACCGGTTCAGGCATGCGCGGCATGCCCGCCTGTTCCCGCTCTGCTCGACGTGCCACGCCGGCGTCACGCAGCCGGGGCAAGCCGTCTTCCCAAGCCCGACGACGTGCACGTCGTGCCACGACGGTGTGATCCAGCCGCGTGTTACGTGGCAACCCCGAACCGCGGGGCTGCCCACACGGAATCTTCGATTCACGCACGAAGCGCACGCGCGCGCGGTCACCGCGAGGAACCCGGCGGACAGTGCACTCCTACGCAACTGCGCCGCGTGCCATAACGAGCGCGGTGCGGCACGAATGGAGATCAAGCGCGATGTGGTGAACGAGTGCATCGCTTGCCACGGGTTCAACTCGCCTCACGTGGATGTGCCGAGCCAGGCGTGCGCAACCTGTCACGTGCCAGTGACGGCAGCGGCGACGCTGACGCGCGAGGACATCGCGAATTTCCCGAAACCGAAGTCGCACGAGGCACCCGACTTCGCGCTCGGCGGACATGGCAAGCTGGCGAAGGGAACAACGACCTCCGGCCCCACGGCGGTATCGGCGGCCTGCGCTACCTGCCATGCGCAGAACTTCTGCATAACGTGTCACGTCAACGCGCCCGAATCGCCGGTGATAGCCGCACTGGCCATGGACGAGCGCTCGCCGGGCTACACCGGGACACTGCAGGCGCCGCCAAGTCATCGAGCGCCGACGTTCCTTCGCTCGCATGGCAAGGAGGCGCAGCGCCTCACCGCAACCTGCACCACGTGCCACACGCGCGAGAGCTGCGTGAGCTGCCACATCGGGACGCCGTCACGCGTCGTGAACGCCATGCCGGCCGCTGGCCCGGGTCGTGGGCCCGGCGCGCACCTCGTTCGGCTGATGCCAGCGAGTCACACACCCGAATTCCGCGAGCACCACGGCGCCCAGGCGAACTCGAGACCCGAGACCTGCGAGACGTGCCACATCCGGGCGACGTGCCTGGACTGTCATCGCCCGGATGCCACGCGGCAGGTCACGTACCATCCCGCGCAATTTCTCACGCGTCACCCGAGCGCGGCGTACTCGCGCGAAGCCAACTGCAGCGATTGTCACAACGCGTCGCAGTTCTGCCAGAGCTGTCACAAGCAGTCAGGGCTCGTCGCGACGTCACGACTCGGCCAGGCCGGGTATCATGATGTCTATCGCAATTTCAGCCTTGGGCACGGGCAGGCCGCGCGGCAGAGCCTCGAGTCATGCGTGGCGTGTCATGCGGAGCGCGACTGCACGGCGTGCCACTCGGCGGTGAACGGCGGGTTCCGATTCAGTCCGCACGGCCCGGGCTTCAATGCGGACCGGATGCGGGCGAAGAACCCGTCATTGTGCGTCGCGTGTCACGGCAATGCGATCCCGAAGGGGAAGTAACCGACGGGGCGTTAGGCGACCGAGGTCGCGGAGGACATCCTCCGCGACCTCGGCGTCTCTGCGGTTCAATTGGTGTTTCTGTCCTGGGCCGCCATGACATCTCGACACGGCTCACTAGTGGAATCGCAGCTTCCGCATTCGCTTCACCACTCTGCCGAACGCCGGGCGTAGCCCCGCTGGTCCCGGGCCCGCGAGCAGCATCCCGGCACCGATGCCGATCGCCAGGACGCCGAGCAATTGTGGCAGCTCGCTGTAGTGAATGAACCGCGTACCTCGGGGGCCGATCTCGAGCGCGCCGACCGGCGTCATGCGAGCGCCGCCCCCGCCACCCTGGCCGTCCGGCTCCGCTCTCCCTTCCGCGTTGGTCGTCTCGTCGCTCGCGACTTGCTGCCCTCGCCGTCGCAAGCGACCTCGGCGACCTACACCGGCGCCAAACCCGAACGCGACCTTCGCGACGGGGATCACGGTCAGGTCGCCATGCCGAATGGGCTCATGGTAGACGTGACGAATGCTGAGGTTTCGCTCGAAGAGCTCTGCGATCGGCTGGACCGGCGCGGGAGCGGATAGCGCTTGGGTGGACATGAGGACCTCCAACAAAGGAATCCTCAAGGTTGCCGAACTGCTCGCGAGAAACCAGAGAGACCTTGCGCCCGTCGGTTGCATGCTCGCGATGGCTCAGCAATACGGCTACGATTGCGACGAACCGGATCGGAGGCCGAATGAAGACAACGATATTTTCGCTGGCGCTGTCACTCGCCGCGGCGCCACTCGTGGCGCAGGGTGCCCCGCCTCAGAGTGGCGCGAATCAGCCGTACACGATGGAGTACTACTACAAGGTGCAGTGGGGGCATCAGCAGGAGTTTCTCCAGCTGTTCCTGAAAAACCACTATCCGCTGCTCCAAAAGGAAGTCGAGACGGGACGGCTGTTGGCGGTGAGGATCGAGACGCCGGCAAATCACATGACGGAGGAGGCGCGCTGGGACTACCGGGTCACCCTGACGTTCAAGAATTCCGCGATGGCGACAACATCGAACCCGGACGAGCCGGCGCTGATCAAGCAGCTCTGGCCGGATCAGGCAACGTTCACGCGCGAAGAACAGCGCCGGTTCGAGGTCCTGTTGTCACACTGGGATCTGCCGGTGACCGACATTACGCCGGCGAAAAAATGACGCCGGATGCAGAATCAAAGGGGTCAGGTCGTAGGGCGAGTGCGAGCTTTCACCAGGGATCGGATCTTCTCCACCACCGGCTGACTTCCACCACCATAGTTCGACATCACGACCGCCACGTAGCCGGTGCCCTTGAAGATGTCGAGGTTCGAGCTGATTCCCGGGAACCCGCCGCTGTGCCCCACGACCTTGGTCTCGGGATCCACGCTGAACCCGTAGCCATACCCTGGTGAATTGACCTCGGGTTTCGGCGTCGTCATGAGCTCGAAGGTCGCCGCCGAGACCAGCTTCCCCGCCTTGAGCGCCTCGGCGAACCTAACGAGATCCTCCACCGTCGAGTATCCGCCACCCGCCGGACCGCCTCGCATCACGTGCATGAAGATGTTGTTGCGGAACGTCTTCGAGCCGTCATCGCGAAACTCGCGCTGATATCCCACCGCGAGATTCGGGTTGACCCGATCGAGCTCGTACGCGTCCGTGCTCACCATCCCCGCCGCCTTCGACAGATGCTCGCGCACGTAGTCGAAGTAGTCCTGCTTCGTCACGACCTCGATCACCTTGCCTAACACCAGCATGCCGGTGTTGCTGTAGGACCACTGCGTGCCGGGCTCGAACGCCAGCGAGTCGCCCTTGGCGAGCTGCATCATGTCGTCCACGGTCCGGAACCGCGCCCGCGACGACCGCTCGAACTCGTCGTTGAAGTAGCTGCCGAGCCCCGACGTGTGCGTGAGCAGGTGCTTGATGCGGATCTTCTTCGCCGCCTCGGCGCTCGGGAAACCGGGAAGGAATTTCGACAGCGGATCGTCGTACGACAGCTTGCCCTGCTCGACGAGCTGCGCGATCGTCACTGACGTGAACATCTTGTTCATGGAGCCGAGGTTGAACTTCGTGTCGAGCTTGTTAGGCACGTCGAAGTCCTTGTTCGCTTCGCCGAAGGCTCCGGCGTAGATCGGCTTCCCATCTTTCGCGAGCAGCACGGCCCCCGAGAACACGTCGGCTTTGACCAACGTCGTGACGTACTGCTTGATCGCCTCCGCCATCTCGGCGTCGCTCGACACCGAAGGCGCAGCCGCCGCGGCCTTCGCGCGAGGTGGGCGTCCGCCGATCCCCGCAATGCGATACGGCGCCGAGGGCTCCACCTGTACCGAGATGGCGGTGTAGTCGCCCGTGAGCTTCTGCTTGAGGAGGGCCGTCGTGCGACCTTGTGCTTCCTCCTGCACCTCGACCCAGTCGAATCCGCCCGACTGCTCGTGCTGGCCCATGAAGAAATCGATGTGGGCCCCCATCGGCAGTGAGCGCATTCGTCCCGCGAACGCCGAATCCACGTAGGCCCGTATCGCAGCAGGCGTGGCGGTGTTGATGAGCGCGACGACCTCTCGCGCCCGCTTGGTGGCCGGGGACGTGCCCTGGCGTGGACTCATGGTGAAGGCGCCCGCTACAATGGCAGCCGAGACGAGCACATGGCGCGCAGTCATGTCTATCCGGTGCGTTCGAAGTGAAACAAAGGGGTCGGAGTCGTTTGAAAGTCGGTCCCTTCTCGGCACCGAATGGTTTCAAACGACGCTGACCCCTTTGATCTAGCCGGGCCGTGAGCGAACCGTCAGGGCCGGATCGTCACCCCGAGCGAAAGCGATGTGCGCTGAAAACCGGCCGAGCCCGTAAGGTTCGAGTTCGACCAGCCGCCATCCAGGCGAACGCCCCAGTGCGAGCTCACATCGCGCTCTACCGAGGCGCGACCCATCCCGAGCGGCTGCCACTCGCTGCCGGTCTCTCGCAGCGCACCACCGCGCGCATATGCGGACAGATACCACACCCTCGCAACGCGCTTGGAGACGTTCACCGCCGGACCGGTCTCGACGTACTCCTCCGGAGAGAAGAACCGGAAATCGAACGGCGCGTCGTAATGCTGGTACGTGGTGGGCCACTCGACCGTGAAGATCGGCACCCCCTCGAACGACCACCGGGGAGTCACCCGGAACCGCAGCCGCGTATTGTCCTCGGACCAGCGCGTCGCGTCGGCCGAGACAGCGAGCGACAGCCCCGGCGTCAGGCGTTCCGAGATGCCGACACTCCCGAACGTTCCGGTGAGGTGATTCTGAATCGCGGCCACGTTGTCGTTGATGACGACGTGCGCCGCCGCGACGTCCAGCCGATGACGATCGCTCGGCAGCCATGCGACGTTGATCTCGCCGTCCCACGGCGAGAAGGCGATGTCGTCGTAGGCGCTGAGCCCTGCCCTCGCCGACAGCGCGACTGCGCGGGCTGGCCGCAGGTCGAGCGCCGTTTCCACCTCTCGCGACCGCAGCTCGACGCCGTCGCCGCGGAGCTGGGCGGCCCGACCGGTTACGCGCACCTTACCTAACGCCAGCGGCGCGGCGCCGCTCGCGAGCTCGGCGGCGCGATACGACGTCCCGTCGTGATCGCGGAACCCCCGGGTGCCGAGGGCAAACGACGTGCGCGCGCGCTCCTCCCACCCCTGGGCCAGCCGGTCCATCGATGCCGAGCCGCGCCCAGCCTCGCGCTCACCATGCACGAGGTCTACCGCCGCGCCTAACGCGCCGAGGTCCGCCAGCGCCATGGCTCGTGCCTCCACGAGGGACCGGTCGTTCGAGCCCGTCGCGATCATGGAATCGGCGAGGGCGAGCGCCGCACGCGGCCGGCCCTGCGCGAGGCGCACGTAGGCAAGGCCGATCGCCGCCTGCTCACGATCGAGGTCGCTGCCGTCGGCCTGGATGGCCCGATAGCGGCGCTCAGACTCGGCGAAGTGATTGCCCCAACGCAGCACGCGGGCGGCCCCGAGCCGCGCTGCGCCGCGCTCATAGACACACTGCGCCGCGACACTGTCGTAGGCGACACGCGCAGCATCCAGCTCGTTGGCCCACGAGAGCGCGAGCCCGAGGTCGAGCTGTGTTTCGCAAGCACGTGGATGCAGTTCCAGATATTCCGAAAACAACTGCGCCGCCTCCTTCGGACGGTCTGACCAGAGGTACTGGCGGCCCAACCGCGGCAGCAGCGGCAGTCGCAGGTAACGATCGAGCGCGATAGCTCGCTCGTACGCAGCGATGGCCTCGTACGGCTTCGATTGGTACGCAGCGACGTCGGCCGCGTGCACGAGCGAGTCGGCGACAGTCCGGGCATCCTGCGACAGCAACGTGGCGGGAACGACCAGCGCCGTTGCGGCGAGAAGTCGAGCCGTGCGCACACGGATCCGATTTGTGCTCATGTGAATTCGATTTCCCTTCATGATGTCGCCCTTGGTCCCGCGGTCGCGCCAACACGCGCGATGTGCCAGACCTGCACGGACGGCCGCTTTCGCAGCAGCCCGTCGATGGTGTAGATCGCGCTGATGACGGACATCAGCATCCAGTACACGAGCGGGTACAGGACAGCGAACGGGAAGTAGCGCGTGAGCCCACGGTCGTAACGACGGTCGAGCAGCACGCCAGTGGCGAGCTGCGTTAGGCAGGCCGTCGCCGTCAGCATGCCCCAGAGGCTCGGGATTGGCGACGAGCCGTACGGCGAGAACCCCATGGCGTGTGCGACGAGCCAGTAGGTCGTCAGCGCCAGGAACGTGTACGCCCAGGCGATGGATAGCACACCTTCCCAGAACACCGGCCACAGGCGCCTGAGCTTCCAGGTCATCGGAACGTGGCGATGCTTCAAGAGCACCTGGGCAAGCCCGCGCGCCCAGCGGCGGCGCTGCTTCCACAGCTCGCCCAGCGTGGGTGGCACCTCCATCCACACGACCGCCGAGGGTTCGTACCTGACGTCCCAGAAGCGGCGCTGGAGCTTCCAGGTCATGTCGATATCCTCGGTGGCCATGTCAGGCGAGAACAGGCCGACGTCCACGAGCGCCGTCTTTCGGAACGCGGCGATCGCGCCGGACACTGTGAGCACGCGGCCCCAGATGCGCTGGGCGCGGCGCTGCACCGACACGATCGACGCGAACTCCAGCGTCTGCAGGTTTCGAAGGAGCGAGCCGCGGTTGGCGACGCGGGGGTTGCCCGTGACCGCGCCGACGCGCGATGTCTCGAAGTGCGGGACAAGCGCGCGGAGGACTCCCGGCGTCACGACAATGTCCGCGTCGAGCACCACGACGATCTCGCCGCGGCACAGCGGGAGCGCGTCGTTGAGACCCATGGCCTTGCCTTCGTTCACCGTCTTGTCGAGCAGCCGGACGACGCCCGTATGGACGTAGCGCCTAACGACGGCAGCGGTGTCGTCTGTCGAGCCGTCGTTCACCACAATGACTTCGTACGATGGGTAATCGACCGCGAGCAGGGCCTCGAGCGTTCGGCCGATCGTATCGGCCTCGCGATGGGCGGGAATGACCACCGAAACGAAGGGCAGCGTCGTCGCCGCAGCGTTACCCGGCGCACTGTTGGCGAGATTCGCCGTCCCCTCGCGACGGCGCGCGAACGCGATGCTGAGGACGATCCATACACATGCCATCGCGATCGGATATGCGCCGTAGAAGACGAGCGCAGCGCGATACGGCACCGAGTCCGAGATGGCGCGAAAAACGTCGACGGCCGGAGAGATATCGAACGGCATCACAGTTCCTCCGGGTCGACGGCGATGTACGCCTTGACGCCATCCTTCAGTACGACACGGACCTCCGGCGCCGTACACGCGACGCCGCCCGCCGGCAGCTCGAGCCGGCGACCGAGCGTGTCACGCTCCCAGCGTATCACGACCGGGCGATTCGATTGGCGGCGCGTGGCCTTCCTCGCGAGCCGAATGTTGTAGCTCGTCCATGCCAGCATCGCGACCACGCATACGGCCAGCGCTGCGGTAAGTAAGCCAAACGCGACGCCGAGCGAGCGCGCAGTCTCCTGACGAAGGACGATGGCCCACCAGGAGACGAAGATCGTCCACCCGATCGCGATCGCGATCCACGCCGCGACTCGCGCAATCAGTTGTGGCTCTCGCTCGGCCGACGCGCGTTCGGCGTGCGAGGGAGGCGGGATCGGCTCGGTTCGGGATGGCGTGAACCGAATAGGCCGAACAGGTCTTACGCGGGTCTCCGCTCCGGCAGCGTGCGGCGGAGGCTGAACTAAGGTTGGGGGCCGCGCTGGCTCGCGCGGTCCGATTGTCTGATGATCCACAGCAAACGAATTGGAGTCGCCGCGCGGTGACTCGCGCGCGTTCGGCGACAAACGGCCGCCTGGTTTAAGAGTGTTTAATGCTCCCCCACGTCACCCGGTTATTCGATACCGCGCGGCTGCGACGGAGCGCACGTTAGGCGCGTGCGCCCGATCACTCGGCGGGTTGTCGGGACGAGTCGACCCGGATCTGCGGCAGTGCGTCAGCCGGGTCTGCGGGCGGAAGCAGTGGTGGCGCGGGCTCGGATGCAGCGACCGGCTTGTTTCGCTCGGTGTTCGCCGCGGCGGGCGCCGACGCGTCGGGAGCCCGCTTGAAGAACGCGCTCAGCATGTCGATCGGCACCGGAAAGATCGTGGTCGAGTTGTTCTCGGTCGCGATCTCGGTGACCGTCTGCAGATAGCGCAGCTGCAGCGACGCGGGCTGAGTCGACATCACGCGCGCGGCTTCGGCCAGCGTCTCGGACGCCTGCAACTCGCCCTGCGCGTTGATCACCTTCGCGCGCCGCTCGCGCTCGGCTTCTGCTTGCCGCGCTATCGCGCGCCGCATCGTTTCCGGAAGCTGCACATCCTTGATCTCGACGGCGGAGATCTCGACACCCCAGAAGTCCGTGCGCTCGTCGATGATCTGCCTGAGCAGCTCGTTCACCTTGCGCCGGTCAGCGAGCAGCTCGTCCAGCTCTACTTGCCCGAGCACCGAGAGCAGCGTCGTCTGCGCGAGCTGGCCGGTGGCGTAGAGGTAGTCCTGTATCTCCAGGATGGCGAGCCCGGGATCGGAAACGCGGAAGTAGAGCACCGCGTTCACGGTGACCGAGATGTTGTCGCGCGTGATGACTTCCTGCGCCGGGATGTCGATCGCGACGACGCGCATCGACACGCGCTTCATGCGCGACAGGATGGTCGGCACGAAGATGAGCCCGGGCCCTTTCGTTCCCGTGTATTTCCCCAGGAAGAACATGACGCCGCGCTCGTACTGGTTGAGTACGCGCAAGCTCGAGAGGACGTAGGCTCCGACCACTCCGAGCGAGATCAGCAGTATCTCCATAACGCGACCTCGGCGAGCGGACCCTCAGGACCGCGTTGCCACTCGCAGCAACCGCCACGCCCACACGGAGAGCGCGGCCGCGAACACGGTGAGCAGGATGAACCAGGGATCTCGCGCCAGCGCGGTGGACTCCGCGATAGCACGCCAGACGTGCGCTGCGGTGACGAGCGTGAAAACCGTCCCTGTAGTAATGAGGTACGCTTTCATGGCAGGCCTCGGTTCAGGAAACGCAACCCTCACATCATACGCGTTGGTTCCCCCGCGCGCGAATGGCGACTCTGCCAAATCGCGCCCCTCGCCAGCTCTCGACATCCCCCGACCGAGCCGAACCGGCGGTGGCAAAACCGCCAAGACCTAACGCGGATGAACCACGATCACGACGATTGCAGCGGATTGGCTCCGCTGACGCTGACGATTCCAGACGCCCGGCAGCCGCTCGGTTGCGTTGTCAGAAAACCAACGAACTGATTTCCGGCGCCGCGATGGTCGGATGGTTTCGGAACAAATCCGCGTCATCGTGGTGATCGTGGTTCATCCGTGTCAGGTCTTTGACGTACTCGTTTGCGACAACACTCTTGTCCACCTAGCTCAGGCGAGCAATTGCTCCACCGCGCGCTTCCCCTCCGCGGTCGCATCCCGCCAGTTCTGGTGACCGTTGAGCTCCGAGTTCGCGAACGCTACCCGCCCGATTGGCTGGCGAAGAACCTCGGGTGCCGCCGGCTTCCCGTCACGCCCGAAGTAAAACCCGGGAGCCGGGCAAACGTACGCGTGGCCCCAACGGTTCAGGATGATGCCCGCGATGTCCTGGCGTGGGTCGAAGCCGGCGCGACCGAACAGCCTGACGAGTTGCTCGCGGATCCTGCGCTCGTAGTCGCGGTAACTCGTGCCGAGCATCTCCGTGCGGGCCGCGGCCGCCTGCGTCTTGATCGGTGTGCCGGGCCGTTCGAACGGAATGTAGAACGTGAGGATCGTCGGCTTGTCGGGGTGGAGCGTTGGCCGGTAGTCGCCGACGACCATCGATTGGCGGATGTTGCACGAGAATCCAAACAGGTCGCGATAGCTCGCCGCCGTGAGCCCGAGATCGTACATGAAGCGCCAGCGCTTGAGCGCGACGTTCACGACGAGCATCGGCGCGCGGACGAAATCGGTAAACGCGGCCCGATGGGATTCGGGGACATCGGCCACGATGTACTGCGACGTCCACGCGCCGTTGGCCATGACAACGCTGCCGGCGGTCGTTTTGTGCAACCCGCCACCCTGGTGGTACACGACCTCGACCGAGCCGTTAGGCAGGTTCGTTACCCGTACGACGGTGGCGCCGAGCCGGATTCGCGTGGGGTTGGCTGGGCGGTCGAGCCTCTCGAATCGAACGGGGCCGTTCAACACGCCAGCGAAGCCCTGCCCGTCGATCGCGTCAGGCACGAGCTTTTTCAGCACGTGGCGCATGATACCGTCGTTCCCGCCGGGGAATGACGAGATGAAGCCGAGCGTGTCGGCGAGCTTGTGGGAAGGAATGCGCAAGGTCTGTCCGTTCCCGGTACCGGGAAGTCCGATCTGGCCGGCACACTGGGCGGATATGACGTCGCTTCCGAGCCCGCCGGCGGCGCCGGCGAGAATCGGGTCCGCATAACGAGCCACCGCCGGGTCGAGGCCCAGCTGTTTGACGAGCAGATCCTCGTACGTCATGCTGTCGAGCCACCGCGCGAGGTCGTTTCCCTCATAGACCTTCGGCGACGATCGCCACTTCGTGAAGTCGGCGCGCAGCTTCTCGGACCATGGCGTCTCGTTGAATCCCGCGCCGAACGCGTCGCGGACGAGGCGCAGCGAACCGTTAGGCTCCTTGAAGAAGAAGCCATGGCTCGCGAACTCGTCGCCCCACAGCTGGAAGTAGTAGTGCTCGCGCGGGATCTCCAGCGGCGTGACCCCCGCGGCCCATGCCTGGTGCTCGAATGCATCATTGCCGTACGGAAGCCCGATGTCCTTCCAGTAGTCACCGGCCCATCCGGGCGGCAGTCTCGTGCCGAAGTCGTTCGAGCCCTGCGGCCCGATGAGGCGCACGCCATCGACGTTGAACTCGTTTCGCTTGGCTTCGCCTCCCACCATCGGGTGGTTATCGAGAACGAGCACCTTGCCGCCCTTGAGCTTCTGGAAGAACGCGGCGGCGCCAAGCCCGGAAATCCCGCCACCCGCCACGATGAGGTCGTAGCGCTCACCGGTGTCGGTCGCTCGCTGGCGGGCCGCCTCACCCCCGATCTTGCCGTCGCGGAGGTCGTGCGCGGTGGAGACCGTCGCCCACATGTTGCCGTGCGAGCGCGCGTAATCGCCGACGCCGCCAGGTCCTTCCCACGCGAGGCCGGTCGGCCCCTGCGGTTGCTGAAGCAGTGGCGCCTTCGCGTTCAGCAGCAGCGCGCCGCTCGCGAGCAGCGTCGAGTTGAGGAAATCGCGCCGCGTGATCGGCATGTCGAGACCGAGGTCACGGTCCTTGTCGTCGAGGGGCTCGAGCGGGTCGTCGTTAGGGATACGGCTCATGGATTCGCCTCGGGTGAGCGGTCCGGACTACGGGCTCGAACCAAACTACACGTCCTCGCGGAAAGCGCGACGCGCCAGGGCCACTGGCGTCCTATAAATCTTTACTTATATTAGTTGGCAGTTATATCGAGACCTCCAGCAGGCAGAGTGATCCATGGAATTCGACATTCCCCGTCAGATCGGCGCCGTGACCCGCAAGGTCGAGACGCGCCTGCATGAGGGCCAGCCGGCGCGCGTCGTCGTGGCCGCGCGCACCTACGACACGACCGTCGACGATCTCTGGGACGCCGTGACGAACAAGGATCGCATTCCGCGCTGGTTCCTCCCTGTCTCCGGCGACCTTCGACTCGGCGGCCGCTACCAGCTTCAGGGTAACGCCGGCGGCACGATCACGCGATGCGAGCCGCCGCGCGCCGTGGCCATGACGTGGGAATTCGGCGGAGAGGTGACCTGGCTCGAGGTGACACTCGAGGCGACGCCAGACGGTCGCTCGCTTCTCCGGCTCGAGCACGTAGCGCGCGTCCCCGACCCGCGATGGAATGAGTTCGGGCCGGGCGCCGTGGGCGTCGGCTGGGACACCGCGCTCCTCGGGCTCGGGCGATACCTCGACACCGGAATCGCCGTCGATCCTCGGGAGGGAATGGCGTGGCTCGGCTCGGAGAACGGTCGTGAGTTCGTTCGCCACAGCAGCGACGACTGGTGCCGGGCTTCCATCGACGCCGGAACCGACGCGGCCGCGGCGCGTGCCGCGGCAGCACGGACGACCGCCGCGTATACGGGCGAGCCGGCCGACACGGCGCCCGCATCCGGGTAGCGCCGGTGACGCAGGCCTTCGACGTCCTCGGCAGCCCCGTTAGGCGCCGGATCCTCGAGCTGCTCGTGGAGCGCTCCCGGACGTCCGGTGAGGTCGTCGAGGCGATTCAGCGCGAGTTCGACATCTCGCAGCCGGGCGTGTCGCAGCATCTGAGCGTGCTTCGCGAAAGCGGCTTCGCCACCTCACGCGCGGAAGGCCCGCGTCGAGTGTACGAGCTCGGCGCGGTGCCGTTCGGGGAGGTGGAGGCGTGGCTCGACCGCTTCCGTGGCGCGTGGAATGAGCGGCTCGATGCGCTGGCCACCGAAGTTGCGCGTGGAAAGCGGGAGCGGCGGCTGCAGAAAGCCAAGGAGGCGGTCCGCCGGCGCGCTTGAATTCCCCGCGCGGATTCGGAAAGAAAGACCCGACGCGGGTAACTTCAGCCCGCTACGGGTTCATTCGCGGGCGTCTTCGACACCGCGTGACGCTCGGCCCACTCGAGCGCGTAGTCGGCGATCTCTTCCCAACCCTGCTGCGCGGGCATGAAGTGCGCGCGACCTGGGAACTCCGTGATCTCCGTGATCGTGTTCGATTTGTAGTGCTTCAGGTTCGACTTCTGCACGGACGGCGGCATGAGGTGATCCTCGCTGCCGGAGATGAAAAGCAGCGGCGCGCGGGCATCGTTGTTGTAGTTCACCCACGCGTCCTGCGGACCAGGCATCAGGTTCGCGAGCACGCTACCCCAGAGAATCGATCCCGACGCCGGAATGTGGTACCGCTCGTACAGCGGCCGGGATTCCTCTTCACTGAACGTGTTCGTGAACGCGTAGTGCCACTGCTCGTGCGTAAGGCCCACCGCCTTGTGACGGTTCGAGGGGTCCTTGAACACCGTGAACGTCGCCTTGAGCTGCGAGAGCGGCAGCACCTTCACGCCTTCCGTCGGCGCCGAGTTGATGGCGACGCCACAGGCACCGTAGCCGTGGTCGAGCATGATCTGCGTGAACGCACCGCCCGCCGAGTGACCCATGATGATCGGCGGCGAATCGAGCCCGCGAATGACCGACTCGAAGCGCTCGATGATCTGCGGGATCGTGACCTTCGCGATGGGCGACGGATCGGCGTTGAGCGCCTCGACCTCAATCTCGTAGCCGGGGTACGCCGGCGCGAGCACACGGTAGCCGCGCGCTTCGTAGCGCGTGATCCAGTGCTCCCACGAGCGCGGCGTGACCCAGAATCCGTGGACGAGCACGATGGTGTCAGGCTTCGTTAGGCGCGTCATTTGCGTCGACCTCGGGTGGATACGAGTGGTTGGTCAGTCCGGCTGCTGGCGGTACCCGCTTCCGCATTGTATCGGGAACAAAGGGACAGTGGAGTAACAAAGGTGTCAGCGTTGTTTGAATTCCAGGACCTCCGATAGAGGTCTTGAAGTCAACCAACTCTGACCTTGGACTCACAACTGCCGACTCAGACCTCTTGCAGGGTTCCCGTTCTCAACCCATCAACGTCCGGCGATGCGCGGCGAAACGAGGGACTCACTCGCTGGCCGTACATCTCGCTCAAGTCTGGTCAGCGATTGAGCTCCGCGGCATTGACGGCTCCCTGCTCTTGGCGGGTCCGTAAACGGGCTGCCCTGTAAGAGTTCAGAGTTTCCAGTCTTTGAGTGTTTCAGTTGTAAGTTGTTCTCTCGCGCGTGATCATACTCCACGCCATGCGACCTTTCATCCTTGCCCTGAGCCTCGCGGGCCTCGCCACAGGTCAGAGCGGTGTCGACGCGGCCGACACCCATCCGCGCGTGGCCGAGCGGCCGAACATCGTCTTCATCATGTCCGACGATCACGCCGCGCACGCGATCAGCGCGTACGGGTCGCACGTCAACCGGACGCCGAACATCGATCGTCTGGCGAAGAAAGGCATGCTCCTGAGTAACGTCTTCGCGACGAACTCGATCTGCACGCCGAGCCGAGCGGCGATCCTCACCGGCCAGTACTCGCACGTGAACGGCGTGACAGTATTCAACCGGTTCGACAGCGCCCGCCTAACGGTGGCGCAGCTGCTCCACCAGGGTGGGTATTACACGGGGATGATCGGCAAGTGGCACCTCGGCAGCGATCCCGTCGGATTCGACCGCTGGGAGATTTTCCCCGGTCAGGGCGTCTACACGAGTCCGATCCTCTACACCGCCACTGGCGAGACGACATACACCGGCCGCTACGCGACCGACGTCATCACCGACCTGGCGCTCGACTTCATCAAGAACCGGCCGCGGGGCAAGCCATTCTTTCTGATGCTGCACCACAAGGCGCCGCACCGGCCGTGGGACCCCGACGCGGCGCACCGCGCGCCGTTCGTGGATCGGTGGATACCCGAGCCGTCGACACTCTGGGACTCGTACGCCACGCGAACCGATGCGCTGCACGAGAACGAGCAGCGTGTGGCGAAGGACATGACCCGACGCGATCTCAAGCTGGAACCGCCGCCCGGCCTCGCGGGCGACTCGCTGGCGAAATGGCTCGCGACCAAGCCGGAGACCGTCACGACCTCTCGTGCGGGTGCGACCGTCACGCTCACCGGCGAAGCGCTGGCACGTTGGAAGTACCAGCGCTACATGCGGGATTATCTCGCGACCGTGCAGTCCGTGGACGACAATGTCGGCCGGGTGCTCGACTACCTCGACCGGGCCGGGCTCGCGAGAAATACGATCGTCATCTACACCAGCGACCAGGGTTTCTTCCTCGGCGACCACGGGCTGTTCGACAAACGGTTCATGTACGAGGAGTCGCTGCGGATGCCGTTTCTCGTTCGCTGGCCGGCGGTGATCAAGGCCGGTTCGCGGAGCGACGCGATGGCGCTCAACATCGACTTTGCCGAGACGTTCCTCGACGCCGCCGGGATCGCGGTGCCGAACGCCATGCAGGGCCGCAGCCTCGTGCCGGTGCTGCGGGGCCGCGTGCCGGTGGACTGGCGAACTTCGATGTACTACCGCTACTACCACGATCCGGGCGATCACAACACGCGCGCACACTACGGCGTCCGCACGATGACGCACAAGCTGATCTACTTCTGGAAGAAGGATCAGTGGGAGCTCTACGATCTCGTGAACGACCCGCTCGAGATGAACAACATCTACGGCCAGCCGGGCCAGGAGCAGCTGACCGGGAGGCTGAAGGCGGAGCTGTTGCGTCTCAAGCACGCCGTCGGCGACGAGGACCAGCTCGCGAACGAGCAGCTGCCGGACGGGGTGGACGGTACCGTCGCTATGTTGCGCGGGAAATGACGGCGTCGAAGAGGTCCGCTGGCAACGCCGAAAGGCTTGGTACGACGAGGTCCGCGATGAGCGCCGAGGCTGGATAGGTCCCGGCGATGCCGATCGAGCGCATGCCGGCCGCGCGCGCGGCTTCCAGTCCCGCGGGCGTGTCTTCGATCACCACACAGTCAGCCGGTGCCCGCCCCAGCCGTGCGGCGGCGGTGAGATAGCCTTCCGGGTCGGGCTTTCCGCGCGTGATCTCGTCGGCGCAGACGAGGACTCGCGGCATCGGAAGTCCGGTGTACCGCATGCGAAGCGTGGCGACGGCCCGGATCCCGGAGGTGACGATAGCCCACGAGTCGGCGGGCAGGCGCTCGAGCAGCTGTCGGGCGCCGGGGACCTCGTAGACGCCGTCGGTGGTCAGCGCCTCGACGTTTTCGAGCGCCGCAACCTCGTCCGCCAGCGAGAGGTGCGGTGCGAGCATCGCTACGGTTTCGATGGTGCGTCGCCCGTGCGCCACTGCCAGGACACGCTCGGGATCGAGTTCCCGGCGCGCGGCCCATTTTCGCCACGCGCGCTCGACACACTCGGTGGAGTCGACGAGGACGCCGTCGAGGTCGAAGAGGATGGCGGTCGTACGCATCGAT
>Ga0207674_10004171_pt1 | contig 17467 bp, 16 predicted proteins | sample KBSCornC72_FD_184303 | JGI IMG/M metagenome (GOLD analysis project Ga0207674, IMG submission 184303) | Corn rhizosphere microbial communities from Kellogg Biological Station, Michigan, USA - KBS Corn C7-2 (SPAdes) (version 2) | ecosystem: Host-associated > Plants > Roots > Rhizosphere > Soil ... | reverse complement strand
GTGCCTTGATACGCCATCCAACCGGTCATCGCGGGATTCAGCTGCTCGATCAGGTCTCGCCGGACATAGACGAACCCGGAGCCCCAGGGAGAGAGGAGCCACTTCTGGCCGCCGCAGGCGAGGACATCCACCGGCGTCTCGCGGACATCGAGTGGCATCTGCCCAACACCCTGAATCGCATCGAGGACCAGCCATTTGCCGAGCTGGCGGGTCGCCGCAGAAAGCCGGGGAAGATCGATGGTGTAACCGGTGGCGAACTGGGTCCACGAGACAGCGATCGCCCGAACCTTGGGATCGGCCAGCCTCGTGTGCAGCCGTTCCTCGTCGGGCCAGCCTTGAGAGGTCACCGGGACCATCTCACACGTCACATCGAGGTTTCTGAGCGCAAGCCAAGGGTAGACGTTGGCGGGAAACTCCCGGTCGCTCACCAGGACGATATCGCCAGAGCAGAAAGGAAGCCCTCGCGCTGCGACCGACAATCCAAACGTCGTATTGGTCGCCAGGCCGATCTCATCCACCTCCGCATTGATGAGCCGGGCGCAGAGCTCCCGTGCCCGCGCGAAGGCGCCGAACATGTCATCGTGCTTGAGCAGGTAAGGCTTGGCGCGCTTCTGGGTGAACTCATCGACCGCCCGGCGGGTCCGTTCGGGAAGAGGTCCTATGCTGGCGTGATCGAGGTAGATGGTTTCCCGGCTCCAGGGAAACTCCTCCTTCCGTAGCCCGTCGAGGTCGTAGCCGGGTGAGCGGTAAGCGGTAAGCGGTGAGCGGGTTGCCGCCTCTGGCCTGGTTTCAGGAGTCGTCACGGGCGCACGATCATTCTGTTTGAGTTGGGGTTGTTCCCGCTTACCCGCTCACTGCTTACCGCTTACCTCTCACCTCTCACGCAACTTCGGATCCCACGCCTCACGAAGCCCCTCCCCCACCAGGTTGAACCCCAGGACTGCTATTCCAATCGCGAGGCCCGGCGCAAAGGAGACCCAGGGGGCTACGCGCAACAGCTCGCGCCCGTCCGCCACCATCGCTCCCCAACTCGGCGTCGGTGGCTGAGCGCCGAGTCCCACGAACGACAGCGCGGCTTCGGCCATGATGGCCCCGGCTATTCCCAGCGTCGCGGCGACAATCACCTGGGCTCGGACATTCGGCAGCAGGTGATTCCAGAGGATCCAACGATCCCGTGCCCCCAGGGCCCGAGCAGCCTGAACGTACTCGGCATTGCGCAGCACCAGTACCTGGCTCCGAACCAGTCGCGCCATAGCGGCCCAGCCGACGATGCCGATGATGACGAAGACGACGAGGAGAGAAGGGCGAACCGCGGCCGACACCGCGATCAGGAGCAGCAGAGTGGGAAAGGCAAGGGTCACATCTGCCAGGCGCATGACAATCGCATCGACCCACCTACCATAGTATCCGGCGACCAGTCCGAGGAACACCCCGAGCAGAACCGCCACACTCTGGGAGACGAGGCCAACCGTGAGTGAGATTCGGGCCCCGTACAGCACCCGACTGAGGACATCCCGTCCCTGAGTGTCGGCGCCAAGCAGAAAGGCCGACCCAGGCGGCGTGAGATAGGCATGCTTGAGGTCGCCGCGAATCGGGTCTCGAGGAGCAAGCCACGGGGCAAGGATCGCGGCGAGCAGCATGACCGCGACCAGCAGCACTCCCAGCTGGAAGAACCGGTCGCGCTTCAGTTTGAGAGTCAGTGCGGAAATGGTGGGGTCCTTGTTGGAGTACCGAGTACCGAGTACCGAGTACCGAGTACCGAGTACCGAGTACCGAGGATCGGGTGCTGATGGCTGACGGCTATTCAGCTAACGGCTTCTCTGCGTCTGACCGGCTCGCTACGTTACCCCGAACTCCACCGATCCGGCAAGCACGTGAGCTTTAGCGGGCCATTCACCCTGGTACTAAGTGGCGGCGGCCTCAAAGGGCTGGCCCATATTGGAGTACTCCGGGCACTGGAGGAGCGGGGCCTCGTCCCCAGCCTCGTGGTCGGAACCAGCATGGGCTCGCTGGTCGCCGCCGCGTGGGCTACCGGGATGCCAATCGGCGAGATGAGCGAGCGCGGCCTTCGGGTCAAGCGGCGGGACATCTTCCAGGTGGCTCACGTGGACATGGCGCTCAAGCGGATGCAGTCGCCTGCGGTCTACCGGCGGGAGCCGCTCGACAACCTGATTCAGAGCCTGGTTGGCGACCTGACCTTCGAGGACCTGGACCGTCCCCTGCTGGTCAACACAGTAGAGCTCAATTCCGGAGCCCAGGTGCTCTGGGGACTTCCCGGTCTTCGCAAAGTCCGGGTGGCGGACGCGGTATTCGCCTCCTGCGCCCTGCCCGGCATCCTCCCACCACGCGAGATCCAGGGTCGCCACTACGTGGACGGTGCGGTGATCGAAAACCTGCCGGTCCAGATCGCGACAATGCAGCGCACCTCGGTAGTCCTGGCGGTAGACGTTGGAGGCTCGGGCGCACTCCGAGCCGAAGTGCAGGAAGCAGGCTTCGCGGCGACGTATCTCAGGGGCTATGAGATCGTGATGCAAACGCTGATGGAGACGCGCCTCCGGGAGTGGAGACACCCGACGCTGGTGCTGGTCCATCCCAGGGTCGAGCACATGTCACTCTTCGCGTTTGGCCACAACCGCGAGTTGATCGATGAAGGGTACCGTGCAACCGCAGGCGTCCTCGACTCGCTGGGCGACCAGATGGAAGGAGGCATCTACCCCAAGAAGCGGGTCGAGGTCCGGGTTGACCGCTCCCGCTGCATCGGCTGCGGCATGTGTGTGATGCACTCGCCCGCCGTGTTCCGGATGGCCGATGACCAGCGCGCCGAGGTCATCGCATCGGTTCAGACCTGGTCTCCGCTCGATGGAGCCTACGTTCGCAATTGTCCCACCTATGCGATCAGCGTGCGGCTGGCGCCGCCGGGAGTGTGATCCCGGCTTCGATCGCACGGAAATCCCCTACTACCCTGTCCCAATTGAGCCGACGCTCGACCTCAAGTCGTCCTCCAGCGCCCAGTTTGCGAGCATAATCCTCGTCACTCAGTACTTGCCTGACCGCCTGAGTAGCCGCTTCGACATCCCCCGGCTCAACCAGCAGACCTGTCACACCCTCCTGCACCGCATCCGGAATTCCGCCGCTGCGACATGCTACGACCGGCACCCCACACGCGGAGGCTTCGACCAGCGACAATCCGAACCCCTCGACCTGAAGCGGCAGCTCACGGGAGAACCCCAGATACAAACCCGCAGTGCAGTAGAGCGCCGGCAGGTCTTCGTCCGGCACTTCTCCCAGAAACCGGACTCGTTCGTTCAACCCTCTCCGCTCAACCTCGGCTGAAAGCGCGGCTCTTGTGGGACCGGTGCCGGCGATGGCATAGCCGAGATCAGGGAATTCCGACGCCAGCCGTTCGAGGACGAGAATCCCCGTGTCCACCCCCTTGTGTTCGACCAACCGGGTGACGGTGAGGAGCCATCGCCTCTCGCCCAGGCCGAACCGGCGTCGCAGATCCTCCGTCTCGATTCTGGGGTGAAATCGCTTTGGATCGGCTCCCAAAGGGACGGTGTGCAAGCGGTCCTCAACAGAAAGACCGAGTGAATCGCAGAGGCGGGCTGCCCGAGCCCGAGTCCAGCTGCTGATTGCTACCAGGGCGGATGCGTCCCCGAACAAACGACGGGCTATCGCCCGCTTCATCGGCGATCGCCGCGCCTGTCTCTCGACCAGCAGCAGGTCGAGGCCGTAGAGGATGACGCCATAGGGGATCCCCCTCCGTGCCCGGAGCCAACACGCGGGATAAGCGGCAGGCTTCAGGTTTCCAGCCCAGACAAAGCGGGTCGCTTCTTGGTCGTTCAACTCGAGCAGCCGGGATGACCAGCGTCGCAATCCGGCGAGCGTCCGCAGTCGCTCGCTCGACACCTCCAGGCGATCGATTCGCCCCTCGACGGCTCGAGGTCTATTTGGGGCAATACCTGTCGAGACGAGAAGTTCATCCGGGGGATAGTGCCGCGCGATTTCCGAAAGGCACCGGGCGATGCCTCCCGACATCGGCGGGAAGTCGTATGCGAGAAGGAGAGTTCGAGCCAGAGACGCCTCAGCGGCCAGGCTGGCCGAGAACGTCGCGATAGACGGCGATCGTTCCTGAAACGGTGCGGTCCAGAGAAAAATCTTCTCTGGCGGTGCGGCGACCTGCAGCGCCAAGACGTTCCCGAAGGTTCTGGTCTTCCAGTAGCTCGTCAATCGCCTGGGCCCATCGCGCTGGCGCGTCGAGTGGGAGCAACCGGCCGTTTACCCCATCCTTCAGGACGTAGGCGTTACCCGGTACCGCCGAGGCAACGACCGGACATCCTAAAGCCAGCGCCTCGAGCAGAGCCTGGGACAAGCCCTCGTCCCAGGTAGGCAGAAGGGCCAACTCGGCCAACTCGTAGAGCGGGCGGATGTCCCGTTCGAAGTTGAAGGAAACGACGGCGTGGCGGTCGGGGACTTTCGCAGCGAGATGAGAAAAGGCATCCTCGCCGGCGCCGGCCATTACGAGTCGCACCGGGGTCTTCACCGAACGAAGGGCCCGAAGCACTACATCCTGCGCCTTGCGCCGGGCCGCGATGAGAACTGTTCGGCGATTGGGATCCCACTCGATGCGGTGCCGCCAGGCCTCGACCTCGGCGGTCGAGATCGGGCGGTCCACCCGCGAGGCGATCAGGCCATTAGGCACGACGGCAATCTTTCGGCGCGGAATCCCTCGGCGTCCGAGGACTTCGGCAACGGCAGGGCTCACGGCAACGACTCGGGAAGCGACTCGGCCTGAGAGCCAGTTCTCGAGGTAAAAACTCCGCGGCATTTGCCGGCGGGTGACAACTACGGGGACCGTTAGACCGCGAGTGAGACCGAGCCAGGTCAGCGCCTTCCGGTCTCGTGCGGAATGGGAGTTGACCACGTCCACCGGATGGCGGTCGAGGAGATCGCGAAGCAGGGCTGCGTTGTGGCGCCGGCCGCGGCGGGCAAAGGGAAGCGCGTCTACCTCGAGGCCGGCGCTTCGCGCATCCTCCTCCAACTCCGAACCGACGGGACAAGCAAATCGAACCTTCACGCCGTGCTCGGCCAGCCCGATGCTGAGATGTAGAGTCGAGAGCGAGGCTCCGGTGCCTCCCGGCTGCTGGATCACCTGAAGGACTCGTAGCCCGTCTCCCGAGGTGCGCGGGGCCTCGTGAGCAGAGTCAGCGACAAGTCGCATCTGGGGCATGGGTTCGGTAAGATACCGCATGCGTGTGGCGGTTGTCGGGGCCGGGAGCCCGCTCAAGACCGAGGCATCCATCACGCGCGCCTGCCAAAGCCTCGGCTGTGAGACACTCCATCTCAACGTACCGGGTACGAGCCAGTGGCTCGGCCCGCTTGCGCCGCCTCTACTCTGGCGTCGGATGGCAGGGTTTCACCCCGACCTCGTGATACTGACAGTCCGCGCGATTCGTCTGGGGGAGCACTACCTCACCCGCATTGCCGAACGGTTCTCGACCGCCTTCTGGTATTTCGACTACCTGCTCACTCCGGACGCTGTGAAAGTGGCCCGGCTCGCCGGAACCACCTTCGTCAGCTCCACCCAGCATGTCGGCCATCTGGGAGCGGCTGGAGTAGGCAAAGTCTGTTTCATGCCTCAGGGTGTGGACCCGGAAGTCGACAAGCCTCCGGATGAGGTTCCGGAATCGTTTGTCTGTGAAGTGTCCTTCATAGGGTCGGGGCAGTACCTGGCTCGGCATGAACCGCTTCGCAGAATCGCAGCGTCGGCACGGCTCCAGGTGCGCGGACCCGGCTGGACACCCCCACCAGCAGGGATTCCTGTCGTTGGAGGAGAAACCCGAGGCCTGCCCTTCACTCAAGCCACGGCAGGCGCGGCGATCTGCCTCGGCCTTCACGCCTACCCGGAGCAGGCTCTGGGCGGGTATTCCAGCTCCAACCGGATGTGGAAGGTCCTGGGAGCTGGTGGGTTTTTCCTGGGAGAGCACAGCGCCGGAATCGACGAGTTCGCGCGCGATGGCGAGCACTGTGTGTGGTTCCGCTCAACCGAAGAGATGCTGGCCCGAATCCGCCACTTTCTGGTGAGAGCGGACGAGCGAAGAGACATTGCAAAAGCCGGGCGGACGCACGCGTTGGCCCGACATACCTACGCACAGCGCATGGAACTGATGCTCAGGGGGAAAGGGTACGAGGCGACCTGAGCGAACTCAACTCTTTGACGACTCCTGCATGGCATCGGCAAGCAGGGTGGACATACGGTGCATGTACGTGTGGTTGGAAAGGGAGCGCTGGCGAGCCGCATTCGCCACGCGATCGCGATACGCATCCTCCTGTAAGGCGCGCTTGACCTGGCCTCGCAACTGCTCCGGATTCTCGAACGCCAGCACTTCCCGTCCATCCTCGAAGTGAAGGGCCAGGTCGGCCCGGGCATCCACCACTTGAGCCACCCCGATGCTGCTGAGCTCGAAGAGGCGCTGGTTGCACCCTCGACCCTGGTGGGCGGGGTCGTCGTCCAGCACATGGTGGACATTGATCCCCACCGTTGCCCCGGCGTAGGCCCGCACGTAATCATCCACGGTGGGCAGGTCTCCCCGGCAGTAGTCCTTGAGCGAAGTCTTCTTCCAGCTGGCGCCCCAGACAGCGAGCCCAAACTCCACCAGCTCGTTCAGCAGCATCTCGCGCCGAGGAGTCGCCTCGCCGGCAAAGACCACATTGGCGCGGAAGGGGCCCTTGGCACGCAGCGGCTTGTGCACTGAAGGGTCACAGCCGAGTGGAAGAAAGACAGCGTGGCCGACTCCGCCTCGCTTGACCTCCTCGGCGACATCGGTGCCCGTCAGATACATGCGGTCATAGGCCGGTGCGAGCTGACGGGCGGGATTCACCACTCGAAGATCGCCGGGGAACCAATTCACCCAACGCGTGGAGTAGCGGCTTCTCAGGGCTCGAATCGCGTTGGCGTCGAGCCCAAAACCGCCCATGGCGATTACCAACTGGGGCTTGTGCGCGTCGAGCGCTTTCACCAGCCGCCCCTCCAAGTCCCGCCTTGCCAGCCGCTCGAGCCAGCCCGCCTGTTCCGGATCGAGGGTAGCCAACGCACAGCCGAGTCGTTCGAGGGCGCGACAGCGCAGGCCATTGTGGGCGTGGACGCTCTCATCCTGCCGCCCGATAAAGAGGACCCGCGTTCCGCGAAAGCTACTCACGAAGTGAACTCCGGACTCGGGATTGGCAGACGCCCGCTGCGTCGCGCGGGACGTTCCAGTCGGTGGCCCTCGTATAAGTCACGATAGCGCCCGCCTTGGGCCAGGAGCGAGTCATGGGTGCCACGTTCGATGATCCGGCCGTGCTCCAACACCAGGATCAGATCTGCATGCCGGATGGTGGATAGCCGGTGGGCGATCACCAGCACGGTCCGGTGTTGCATCAACCGGTCAATCGCCTCCCGCACCTGTCGCTCCGACTCGGGGTCGAGGGCGCTGGTCGCCTCATCGAGCACCAGGATGGGGGAGTCCTTGAGCAGGGCCCGCGCGATCGCGACCCGCTGCCGCTGACCACCCGAGAGCCGGGCTCCTCGCTCCCCTACGACGGTGTCATAGCCCATCGGTAACTGGGCGACGAAGTCATGGGCGTTCGCCGCTCTTGCCGCCGCCTCCACGTCCTCACGACTGGCTCCGGGACAGCCGTAGGCAATGTTGGCGTGCACGGTATCGTGCAATAGCACCGCATCCTGTCCAACGACACCCATCAGGGAACGCACCGAGCTCCGGCTCAAGGTATCGAGCGGCACATCATCCATCAGAATGCGTCCCCGAGTCGGCTCCCGAAAGCGGATCAACAGTTCGGCGATGGTACTCTTCCCCGCCCCCGATGGTCCCACCAGGGCGATGATCGAGCCGCGCGGCAAGGCGAAGGAGACATCCTGCAACACCCAGTGCGGATGCGCCCCGGAAACTCGTGCCGACCGGCCATACTCGAACCAGACCCCATCAAAAACGACCGCCCGCGCGAATCGCGCTTCCGCCAAGCCGGGCGGCTCGGCCTCCGGAAGCGGGAGGTCGAGCACTTCGAATACCCGCTCCGCGCTTCCCAGCGCCACGGCCATCTGGTTGGGGAACTGGGTGAGCGCCTTAAGCGGTGCCATCATCTTGAGCGCAGCAACCAGAAATACCATCAGCGCCTGAGGACTCAGAGCACCGCCGCCACTGAAGGCCGGAGTCGCACCGACTCCAATCAAGAGCACCAGCAGCAGTCCTCCGAACAGCTCGCTGAGCGGGGCGGTCAAGGTGGCGAGTCGCTGGGCCCTCACCGTCCGCTGCCGGTACCGGCTGGCCTGTTCGCGGAATCGTCTGCTTTCCCGTTCCTCCCCGCCGAAGGCACGCACCAGTTTCACCGCGCCCAGTCGCTCGGCGACACTCGCGGTCATCTCTCCCGCTTCATCCGCGCGCGCCCGGGAATAGCGTCTCAGTCGCTTGAGTAGCGCCCGGATGGTTACCAAGAGGACCGGGGCAGCCGCCAGCGCGATCAAGGTGAGTCGCCAGGAGATCTGAGTCAGCACCAGGAGAGTGGTGCAGATGACCACGAGATTCTGAAAAAATGACGCCAGACCGGCGCTCACAACCCCCTTGGATGCGTCGGCGTCCTGCATAACCCGGGAGCTGATCTGTCCGCTGCGGGTCCGCTCGAAGAAGCCCAGATCAAGCCGCAGCAGGTGGTCGAACAGCTCGGTGCGAAGGTCGCGCACGAGGCTTTCCTGGATCTGCACGCTGATCTGCCCGGAGACGTAGGCGAGGGCATTCTTGAGCACGAGCGCTACGAGCAGAAGCAGAACCAGACGTACGGTCGCCGCCGTCGGTGAAACACCCGTCAACAACGGGGAGAGGACATTGGCCACCAGAGTTTCGAGCTTAGTCCCACCACCGGCGGGCGGAACCGACGCGAAGATCTGCTGCAGGAGCGGAATGAGGATGACCAGCGTGACGCCGTCCAGCAGCGATGCGAGGGTCGTGGTGAGGAGACCGAGGGAAAAGCGGAGTCGGTAAGGCCTCAGGTACCCGAGCAGCCGGCGAGTCGAGCCGCGCCGGGGCGGATGCGTCGCGGAGGAGCTACGAGCCACGGCGGGGCTGGAGCAGCGCGATGGGGAGCACCATTTCTTCCGGTGTCACGCCGCCATGAAGAAACGCGCCCCGGTAGCGCGCCTGATATTCCCTGAGCTTCGTGGGATAGACAAAGAACCGGTCGCCGGTGGCGAGCAGCATCCGGGTCCCCGGTGTGCGCGGCGGGAGGCCCCACGCGGTCAGGTCGTCCACCGCAATCGCGGCCTCCCGCTCCTGGGCTCGAAGATCCTCTCCGAACTTGTAGCGCAGGTTCGCCGTCGCGTCCCGGCGAGCGTAGACCGTGGCCGGAGTGTGGCAGTGGATCGACCCATGATCCGTGGTCAGCAGCACCGGCACGGAGCGACGCTCGGCTTCCCGCAATGCGTGCCACAGGGAGGAACGCTCAAACCAGGTCCGGGTCAGGCTGCGCAGGGCCGAAGTATCCCGCGCCACCTCGAACAGCGTCGAATTCTCGGTCCGACCGTGGGTGAGCTGATCGATGAAGTTGAAGACCAATGCCGTCACTCCCTCGTGCGCAAGGTGTGCGGGGAGTCGAGTCAGCAGGGCCTCACCGTCGGCGGCGGTGAAAACCTTTTCATAGCGCACCGGCACCGGCTTACCCGTCAGTTCCTTGAACTGCTCGGTCATCAACTCCGCTTCGTGCGCGTTGAGGCTCGCGTCGTCGCTGTCGCGCCACCACGCAGGGTGGCGGGTGGCGAGCTCCGAAGGGAATAGCCCGCTGAAAATCGCGTTGCGCGCGAAGGGAGTCGCGGTGGGGACGATCGAGAAGTAGTAGGCCGTCTCGATATCGAAGCGGGAGCTAACCAGCGGGCGAATGGCCTCCCACTGATCGAGCCGGAGACAATCCACTACGACCAGCATCGCCTTGCCGTGCTGGCGATAGAGCGGCAGGAGGAACTCGGCACCGATGTCAACGCTGAGAGGGGGACGGTCCCCTCCACCCTCCTTGAGCCAGCGGGGATAGTGCTGCTCGATGAACCGGGCGAAATCCTGCCGCATGCTGATCTGCAGCGTACGCAGAGCCTCGGAGAGTCCCGGCTCGTCCGCCTCACCCAGCCGGACCTCCCACGTCGCGAGCTCGGACGCGAGCGCCATCCACTCCCGCCACGCCATCGTAGTGCCGCGGCGCGATTCCAGATCCCGGAAGCGGGTGGCGAAGTCACGCGAGAGCCGCTGCTGGCGGATGCGGTCCCCGTCCAGAAGCCGGGTCACGACGCTGAGGATCTGCCGGGGGTTCACCGGCTTGACGAGGTAATCGGCGATCTCGGACCCAATGGCGTCCTTGAGCGTACCAGCTTCCTCGCTCTTGGTCACCATGACGATCGGCATGGCATGATCGATTCCCCGGATCGCCTGGAGCAGCTCGAGGCCGCGGCGACCCGGCATGTGCTCATCAAGCAGGACTACGCCGTAGAGCTGGCGCTGCAGGAGGACGAGAGCGTCGTCTCCGTGCGCCGCCTTGTCCACGGTGAACCCCTGCTCCTCGAGGAACATGGTATGCGATGTAAGGGTCTCGACCTCATCGTCGACCCAGAGAATTCGTTTCGGGCGAGGCATGGATGAATTATAGGCAAGGCCGCACCTTGGCGGGCGGGTGGACGGGAGTCAGGCTAGCTTATTCCGGTGCCCAGCGACCCACGAATCCTGGCCGTCCGTTTCAGCTCCATCGGCGACGTCTTGCTCATAACTCCTCTGCTCCGGGCCTTGCGTGCCCGGCATCCAGGAGCGACCCTCACGGCGCTGACCAAGTCCGCATTTGCTCCACTGCTCTCCGATAACCCGCATCTCAACGATGTGCTGACCCTGGACCCCCAGGATTCGATCGCGGCGATGGCCCGTGAGCTTCGAGTCAGGAACTACACTCATCTCCTCGACCTCCACGGCAGCCTGAGGTCTCGAATCCTTCGGCTGCTAGTGCCGGGGCGGTGGAGCAGCTTCGATGCCCGCCGGCGCCAGCGTCGCGCCCTGATCCGCTACAAACGCAATCTCTACCGAGAGATCCTTCCGGTACCCGAGCGCTACTTCGAGGCTGCCCGCGACCTCGACGTGACACCGGACGAGGCGCCGGCCGAAATGCACCTGCATCCTTCGGCCAAAGAGAATGCCGCACGCTGGCTGTCCGGGAATGGCCTGAATGGAGGTCGGAAGCTGCTGGTCGTGGCTCCCGGCGCGGCCCACGCCACCAAACGTTGGCCGCAGGATCACTGGCGAAAGCTGGTAGAGTCGGTAACGGGCTCCGGAGCCCGGGTCGCAGTGATCGGCGGTCCCGACGATCATGCTCTCTGCGCCGGTGTGGCCGCGGCTGGCAACGGCTCCGCGGCTTCGGGCGCCGGCGAACTGGGACTCCAGGAATCGGGTGCGGTGCTGGCGCGCGCGGCGGTTGCCGTTACGGGAGACACCGGGGTCATGCACATGGCCACCGCGATCGGCACCCCGGTTGTTGCCCTGTTCGGTCCCACCGTCGAAGCCTTCGGGTTCTTTCCCTATCGGGCGCGGGCGACGGTGCTGCAACGCGACCTGGGATGCCGCCCTTGCAGCGCGAAGGGCACTCCACGCTGTCCCCTGGTGCACCATCGCTGCCTGAAGGAGATCACGCCTGCTGAAGTCGAACTCGCTCTCACCGAGCTCAGCGCGTGAACGGCTGGGACCCAGCGGCATTCGAGCTGATTTCCCTCCTGGCCCGTAGTGCCCGGGGCCCCCGGCGCGGGGGACTCTTCGCATTGTGGCTGACGCTTCGAGTGGCCCAGGACCTTCAACTCGAGCCGCCGCTCACGGAGCGCAATGTGCGGCGCCGGATAACGGCACTCGAGTCGCGCATGTCCAGCCTCACGGTCCCGGCCCCACTCCGGCGGGCCCTCACAGCGGCCCTGCACCAGTTGCGCGACGCCACGCGGGAATCGGTGCCCGGCATCCTCAATGGATTGGTCGCCCCGACCCGGGAAGCGGCCGGCCAGGAGGCGGCCGAAGCCGTCCGCAAGGCCGAAAAGACCGCTCGTCAGGCGTTGCTTCCCCTCGGTCGCTGACCGATTGTCGTATAATTGAGGCATGCAACGCCCTCGCCCTTCCCTTAACAAGGAACCATCCACCACTGTCGAGGCGCTGGTCCAGCGAATGGACGCGCGCGGCGACGGCACGGCGGCAACCGATACCGTTCCGACCGGCTTCCCCTCGCTTGATCGAATGCTCGCGGGCGGGTTCCGGCGTCAGGACCTGATCGTTCTGGCGGGCGATGTGGGAAGCGGGAAGTCGTCACTGGGACTCGCGATGGCCATCCGGGGTGCCCAGTCGGGAGTGGCCACGGTCTTTCTGTCGGGGGAGATGACGGAAGATCGCCTCATGGAGCGAGCCCTGGCACTCGAGGCCCGGGTGCCGGTGGACGCACTCCGAGGCGGAGCGCTCGACGATGTGAGCCGTGCCTCGGTCGGCGCGGCGGCGCTCCGGCTGCGCGACCTTCCGCTGCAGGTCCGGTCGCTCAGCGGACAGCGATTCACCGAGGTGTCGGAGGCACTGGATACGGTGCCCCGCCGGGCGCTCCTTGTGATTGATTCGCTGCAGATGACCGCACCGCCGACCTCGGCCAATGGCCCCGACGAAGCAGTGGCAGGCGCGGCTCGAGCGCTCAAGGCGCTGGCGCTGGATCACGATGTCGCGGTACTGGTCCTGGCCCAGCTACCGGGCCTCAAGCCGACTCGACGCGATCCCCGCCCCTCGCTCGAAGACCTGGGTGGCCTGGGAGTGGTTAAGCAGGTGGCTGATGTGGTCCTGGCGATCTACCGGGAAGAGATGTATCGGCCAGCGGGTGGGGTCGAAGGAGCGACGGAGCTCATCGTGGCCAAGAATCGCAACGGCACGACCGGTTTCGTCGACCTCTACTTCTACCACGAATGGCTGCGGTTCGAGGATATGGTCGAACCGGGGAGATGATCCTTCCTACTGAGCCGACGACGGAGCCTTAGCCCCGGCGATATCGATCAGGCTTCCATCCTCACCGCTGGCCTTGGTGATCGTGACCCAGAGAGGCCGCTTCACTCCTTCCGCGTACATCACGATGACGCCCTCACGGGTCTTGATGTCGCTCACCAGTCGCCAGTTGTTCTTGCTGAAGTAATTGCGATAGTAGGTCGCGATCTCCTCCGGACCCTCGGAGCTCTTGAAGCGGATCTGAAGCGCATCCTCGCCACCGGCGTGGGCGATGGCCTCCCCATCGGGCGGGACCGGTAGCTCCGGAATGGTCTCGGCGAGCGGAGGCATCTTGGGCCGGTCTTCCTTACAGGCCAGTGCAAGAACCAGCGCGACAGCCAGAAGTTGTGAACGCATAGGCGGGGGAGAGTAGTGGTGGGCCCTTAGGGGGTCAATGGCCGGATGCCAGCCAGCATCCATCGCCTGCGGTCCCTGTGCCGGTAGAGGGCTGACGACAACGGGTTACGGCAGTATTTTCTACTCAGAATCCGTCGAGGCAGAGGAATGGCCGGCCATAGCAAGTGGAAACAAATCAAACGCAAGAAGGCGATCGCCGACCAGAAACGCGGCGCCTCCTGGACCAAGGCGATCCGCGAAATCACCGTCGCCGCCAAGGCCGGTGGCGGCGATCCGGGTGGTAATCCCCGCCTTCGCACCGCGATTGACGCCGCAAAGGCCGTCAACATGCCGGCCGACAACATCGATCGGGCCATCAAGAAGGGAACCGGGGAGCTCGAGGGCGCGGTCTACGAGGAAGTCACGTACGAAGGCTATGGGCCGGGTGGCGCCGCGATCCTGATCGAGGCGACCACCGATAACGCTAACCGCACCGTGGCCGAGATCCGCCACGCGTTCAGCCGCAACGGCGGCAACCTCGGCGCCACCAATTCGGTGGCATGGATGTTCGAGCGCAAAGGCCAGATCTATCTCGACGCAACCAAGTTCGATGAAGACACGGCCCTCGAGGCCGCACTCGATGCCGGGGCGGAAGACTTCGTCCGCGATGGCGAGCAATACGTGGTAGCCACCACCCCGCACAGCTTCCACGCGGTGCAGGACGCCTTGAAGGCCAAGCGTTACGCGATCGAATCCGCCGAGCTGGCGATGCTCCCCAAGAACACGGTGCGAGTCGAAGGCAAGCAGGCGGAGCAGATGCTTCGGCTCATGGAAACGCTGGAAGAGCTAGAAGACGTTTCGAAGGTCTTTTCCAACTTCGACATCGACGCGGCCGCGATGGCGGAGGCGGAGACATCGGCCTGAGCCGGCCTCTCCCGTGAGGGTGCTCGGCATCGATCCGGGCACCGCGATTACGGGCTACGGTGTGATCGAAGCCCGGACTGGCCGGGCCCCGCAATTGGTCGAGTGCGGGGTCATCAAGACCCTGCCCCGGGATCCCCTGCCGGAACGGCTGCGACTGATCCACGACGAATTGCTCGGCCTTATCGACCGCCTGGCCCCCGAGAGTGTCGTGGTCGAAGGGGTCTTTGCGGCCCGCAATGTGAGATCGGCGCTGGTGCTGGGTCACGCGCGGGGAGCAATCCTGCTGGCGGCAGCACTGCGGGGAGTGCCAGTCACCGAATACTCGCCCGCTATCGTCAAACAGACCGTCGTTGGCCGCGGAGCGGCGCTCAAACCTCAAGTGGGCTTCATGGTGGCGCAGCTGCTCCGGCTCAAGAGCGCTCCCCGTCCCGCCGACGCGGCCGATGGTGTCGCCATCGCGCTCACACACCTGCTGCGCACCGCCCCGAAAAGCATCGCCCCCTTCCTGGGACGCCACGGATGATCGCGCTGGTTTCCGGAATCCTACGCGCGCGAGATGGCGACACCGTCCTGATCGAGACTTCGGGCGGAGTTGGCTACAGCATCACTCTCCCGCTCGGCGTCGTGGAGAGATTGCCGGCACTCGGCTCCAAGGTGCAGCTCCATACCGAGCTGGTGGTGAAGGAGGATGGCTGGGCGCTCTTCGGCTTCGATCGCCCGGCGGAACGCGTCGTCTTTCAGCGACTGCTTACCGCGAGTGGCTTCGGCCCCAGGCTGGCGCTGGCTCTGCTGTCGACTTTGGGGGCCGATCGCACCGTGCGGAGTATTCGGCAGAAGGACATTGCGGCCCTCAGCACGGTGAGCGGCATTGGAAAGAAGAAGGCGGAGCGACTGGTGCTGGAGCTGCACGACCGGTTCCAGGAGGTCGGGGGCGAGCTGCCGCCCGCTTCGATGGGGCCAAGCGAAGAGGCGCTGGCCGCCCTCACGCGGCTCGGTTATCCTCCCGCGCAGGCCGAGAGCGCAGTGCGCGACGCGCTGGCCGCAGACGGCTCCTCGGACACAGCGCAGCTGATCAAGCAGGCGCTGCAGCGGCTGGCGGGGAAGAGATAAAAACGTGAGAAGTAAGAAGTAAGAAGTAGGAAGTAGGGAGTGAGAAGTATCGGTGCCCTACTCGGTACCCGGTACTCGGTACTTCAACCTAGAGATCCCATGACTGTCGCAGCCACAACCGCCGAATGGCTCTGCACCCGATGCGGGAGCACCAATCGCCTGCTGGTTGCCTCCGGGACCCGGGAAGCGGAAGATCGTTGCACTCACTGCCACGTGAAGCACCTGGTCCAGCCTGGTGACCGGCCGGTGCGGTGGGAAGCCAGGTCGATCGATTGATGAGCCGCCTGGAGATCACCACCCCCGACGTCCTGCCCGAGGAGACCGGCGCCGAAGCGGCGCTCCGGCCCTCTCGACTCGACGAGTTTGTGGGGCAGGTGCAGGTGAAGGCCTCGCTCCAGATCGCGATCGATGCCGCGAAGGCCCGGGGTGAGCCGCTCGATCACACCCTGTTCTTCGGTCCGCCTGGACTCGGTAAGACGACGCTGGCAACCCTGCTTGCCCGGGAGATGGGAGTTCAACTCAGGACCACGTCGGGGCCGGTTCTCGAAAAGCCCGGCGATCTGGTGAGCCTGCTGACGACCCTGCAGCCGGGCGACGTGCTCTTCATCGACGAGATCCATCGCCTCCGTCCGGTTCTCGAGGAGTTCCTCTACCCCGCGATGGAGGACTATCGGGTCGAGGTGCGCATCGCCGACGGACCCCATGCCCAAACCATCCCGATGGCGATCGAGCGGTTTACGCTCATTGGCGCCACTACCCGGTTCGGTCTGCTGACTCCACCGATGCGAGCCCGCTTCGGAATGGTGGAGCGGCTGAATTTCTATCCCGCCGATGAGCTCAAGACCATTGTCGAGAGATCGGCGCAGATCCTGAATGTTCCGATCGAGTCGGAGGGAGCAGACGAGCTGGCGAAGCGGAGCCGCGGTACACCGCGCGTGGCCAACCGCCTGTTGCGCCGCGTGCGGGACTATGCTCAGGTGCGGGCTAACGGGATCATCACTGCACAAGTCGCCCGCGATGCACTGAGCCGGCTCAACGTGGATGAGTTCGGCCTCGACGACATGGACGCGCGCATTCTCAAGACCATCATCGAGAAGTTCAGCGGCGGGCCGGTAGGACTCAATACCGTTGCCGTTGCGGTAGGCGAAGACAGCGGAACCCTGGAGGAAGTGTACGAGCCGTACCTGATCCAACAGGGTTTCCTCGAACGCACCGCGCGGGGCCGCGTCGCGACGGCGCATGCGTATCGTCGGTTTGGGATGAAGATGCCTGCGGCACAGCCGTCGATGTTTGAGTAGGGGGTAGGGAGTAGGTAGTAGGGAGTAGGGCGTGAAGAATGGAAACGTCGGCGTCGACCGGAATCTCGTTCTGCTGTCCCTACTCCCCACTCCCTACCCCCTACTCCCTGCTCACCCGTCCTGCCCAGTGTCCCTTCACACCAGCGACTTCGACTACTCCCTCCCACCCGAGCTCATCGCGCAGTATCCCATCGCCGAGCGCGGAACCAGCCGAATGCTCGTCCTCAGGCGGCATGAGGCCGAACTGGAAGACCGAAGCTTCGGCGACCTGACCCAGCTCATCCCTCCCGGCGACCTCCTGGTCCTGAATAGCACTCGCGTCCGGCATGCGCGTTTCCTGGGGACTCGGCCGAGCGGTGCGCCCGCGGAGGTGTTGCTGCTGCATCCCGGTACCGAAGGTGCCTGGATCGCAATCGGCCGGCCCGGTTCGGCGATGAAGCCCGGCAAGCGGATCCGTCTGGCGCCGGACATCGAAGTGGAGACCGTCGCGGAGTTGGAGGAAGGCCAGCGCGAAGTCCGATTCATCGGGGCTACTGCGGAAGAAGCGATTCGACGCCTGGGCCGGCTGCCGCTCCCTCCTTACATCGAGCGGGACCCCGATTCGAACGACGAGATCAGATACCAGACGGTCTACGCGGAGCAGGAGGGGAGTGTGGCCGCGCCCACCGCGGGTCTGCACTTCACCGCCGCTACCCTCAAGGAGCTTGAGCAGCGGGAGGTGCGCATCGC
>Ga0207674_10004168_pt1 | contig 17489 bp, 17 predicted proteins | sample KBSCornC72_FD_184303 | JGI IMG/M metagenome (GOLD analysis project Ga0207674, IMG submission 184303) | Corn rhizosphere microbial communities from Kellogg Biological Station, Michigan, USA - KBS Corn C7-2 (SPAdes) (version 2) | ecosystem: Host-associated > Plants > Roots > Rhizosphere > Soil ... | reverse complement strand
GCGACCAGTCGATCGTGATGTCGACGACCGGCCGCTTCATCGGCTCTGGGCCGACCGCTTCGTAGGAGTCAGGAGAGGGAGGTTGCCCGGGAGGAAGACTCATGCGGAGGACGGTAGGTGGTCACGAGCGTCCTGACGATCACGTGATTGCCGGTGCAGCGCACGATGTCACCGCCCGGCGGCGTCGAGTCGTAACCGTAGTACCACTTCTTTCCACCGAGACAGCCCGCGCTGCCGTTGAGATTGCTGTTGAAGGTCGCGGAGATGTCGGGGTTGGCGGGGCTGAGATCGGTGCCCGCGAGCGAATTGGCGAGCGCCTGGCAATACCAGGTGTTCGACACCGGAGCTCCCACGAAATTTGCGTGCACGGTGGTGGTGCCGGCCGAACCGAGAACCGCGGACGATGCGGTGCACGTCTGCGGATCCATCTTGGCGTTCACCACAATCGTGACCGTGCTCTGCAGGCGCGCAGCCCACAGGTTGGCGGCGAACGTAAATGCATTCAAGCGCTGCGCACCCAGTGTGATGCCGGGATTGCCGCCCACCGGCACGGCCGGCGTCGCGTCGTTGAATCCTTCACCGGCGCCATCGACATTATTGATGATGACAGTCGCGGCCAGAGACGAACCCGCGATCATCATGGAAAGCATGGCGAGCACGAGAGCAGGACGAAGGTGTCGCATGCTACTTCACCTTCTTTGCGGGTGCTTCGGCCGCGGGGACGCACGGAGCAGCAGTCTGTCCGTTGGCGTCGACGCTCATCGTCATCGCGTTCTGGAAACGCCCCTGCAGGTTGACCATGATTCCGCCGCCCTTGACGGGCGAGCTCTCCTCGACAAGTCCTTCCTGCGACTGGCTCGCGACGTCACCAAGGAGCAGTTGTACATCCGCCGCATGTTGCGCCGGTGTGAATTTGCCGGCCGGATCGAGATTCAGGATCTGGCCTGCGGCGAAAGCGGGCATCGTTGCCGGGTCCGGCGCAGCCGGCTGATCCGGCAAGCGATCGCCGCCGGCAACGACGGGAAGCGCGAGCAGAGCAAAGAAAAGTGCAGGGTGCGTGAACTTCATGAAGTTCCTCCACGAGGCCAGCTGCGACGCATGCTGGCGAGAACGATCGGGTTGCGGTGCGGCATCGTCATTTTCGGTGCCGCCGCGCCGTATAAAACCGGGGTGAGTGCAAGGATAATACCTACATGGTACCACCGGCTGCCCAACAAAAAAACCGGCGGGACGTCCTGCCCCGCCGGCTTTCTTGAAGTTTGTTCAAACGCCCTACTTCAGCAGCACCATACGGCGCGTCTGCGCGTAGTCATGCGTCTCGAGGCGGTAGAAATACACGCCGGACGCGACTGCCTTGCCGGTCTGGTCACGGCCGTCCCAGCTCGCCTGGTAATCGCCCACGTTGTGCGAGCGATCCACCAGCGTACGCACCAGCGCACCCGACACATCATATATACGAAGGGATGCTCTGCCGCTCTCGCCGATCTCGTAACGAATCGCCGTCGACGGGTTGAACGGATTGGGCACGTTTGTGTCGAGGCGATTCACGTACGACGGATGGTTGCCCACCGGTGTCGGTTGCGCCGCGGGCGCGAGGTCAACGGTCACCTGGGAGTTGTGGTTGCCACCGCAGTTGTCCTGCCAGAAAATCTGCATCGCCACCTGAAACGGGCCGCCGGGCCAGTTGGTGATGTCGAGCGTGTACGTATCGGTGTTGAACGCCGACGCGCCGGCCGCGATGTTGGGATAGGCACCGTTGGCATCCGGAATGGCAAGCCAGGCCGGCCCGCCGAAGAGCTGCGCGCTCACGTTTGTCGCGGGGAAAGTCCCGGTGTTGCCGACCTTGATCTTGATGTTCCACGTCGTCGCGGTCTGGTTGACGGTGAGCGTATCGACGTCGTTGACGGTCGTGACCCCCGGCGTGCACTTCGGAATCAGGACCCAGCCCTCATCCTTCAAGAGCTGAAGCGTCAGATCGATGTTGTGGTTGGGGCCGGTATAGTTCGGCTCCATGATCTCGTCCGGCATGAGCGCCGTTGAGAAGTGTGACACGGATGAACCGGGCTGATACGTGGCGGGCGCGTGCACCCGCGCATGTGTTTCACTCTTACCTCCCGTGAGCGGTATGGTGGCCACCATCGCGTCGACATTGGCACCGATCCAGCGCAGGTTGGGATCCGAGATGTTGGCGCTCGCGCGTTGCGCATCGGTCATCAATTTATAGCTCGACGGTACCACCCCAAAGCGGTCCAGCTTGATCATGTACTGATCGTCTCTTGCGGGATTGCCGAATCGCACTCCTGACTGGCTGACAAAGGTCTGGAAGCCGAGGCCATGACCGATTTCGTGCGTCACCACGCTGACGAAATCGATGTCACTGCCCGTTGGAATGCCGTCGTAGCCCAGGTACCACTTGCGGCCGTTGAGGCAGCCCGCCTGTCCGTTGAGATTGCTGTTGAACGTGGCGTTGATGTCGGGCGTGCTCGGCGCCAGATCAACGCCTGCCCGCGAGTTGGCAAGCGCCTGGCAATACCAGGTGTTGGCCACGGGTGCGTTGGCAAAATCGGCGTGCACCGTGGAACTTCCGGCTGAGCCCAGAACGGCCGAGCCCGACGTGCAGGTCTGCGGATCCATCTGGGCTCGCACGGTAATGGTGACGCTGCTCTGGAGACATGCTCCCCACAGGTTGGCTGCATAGGTAAACGCATTCAGACGCTGCGCGCCGAGCGTCGTCCCCGGATTGCCACCGATCGGATCGACGGGCGTGGCATCATTGAAGCCCTCGCCGGCGGAATCATTATTAATGATCACGATTGTCGCCGCGGATGACGCGCCGGCAAGCAAGAGGCACGACATGGCCATTGCGCTTACAAATCGAAGGTGACGCATGTTATTTCACCTTCTTTGCCGGCACTTCGGCGGCAGGCAGACACGGCGCTATGGTGTTTCCGGCGGCGTCGATGCTCATCGTCATCGCGTTCTGGAAGCGTCCCTGCAAGTTCACCATGACGCCGCCGTTCTTGACCGGGGACTTCTCTTCCACAAGTCCCTCTGACGACTGACTCGCTGCTTCGCCTAATTGAATCTGGATCTCAGCCGCCTGCTGCGCGGGAGAGACTTTCCCGGTGGGGTCGAGGTTCAAGATCTGCCCCGCGGAAAACGCCGGGAAAGTGGTGCCGCCGGGCGCGGGTGAAGGATGGACAGGGCCGCTTTGCATGCGGTCGTTTCCGGTGACGACGGCAAGCGCCGGCAGCGCAAAAAGGAGCACGAGGTGCCTGGGCTTCATAGAATCCTCCGTGATGCCAGTTACGTGTCTGGCGAGAGCGGGGGCGGGCGCAAAATCCCTTCGGCGCGCAGTTGCGCCTCATCAAGGCAGCACTTGTGGAGGGATAACACCTACAATATAAGGGGCGTTTGGGCCGAAGAAAGCCCGACCTCCACCCGGGGAGTTTCGAACTGCAATTTCAGAGTTCGCCTGATGTGGATCGCGCCCGAGGCCCGGTCGAGATTGCAGAGTGGGGCAATCGTATATTTTAATTGAGGATAGCGGATTCTGCTATGGCCCGAACATCTCATAACGTCAGCATTGGCAAGCGCAAGCTGGAGCTGTCCAACCTGAACAAGGTGCTCTGGCCCGAGGACGGCGTCACCAAGGCGGAGCTCATTCAATATTATCTGACCATCGCGCCCACCATCCTGAACCACATCCGCGGCCGGCCGTTGTCCCTGGTCCGATTCCCCGACGGCATTCACGGCGAGAAGTTCTTTCAGAAGAATCTTCCCACCTGGGTGCCGGAGTGGCTGGAAACGGCGGAGATCGGCGACGAGAAGAAGAAAATCAACTATGTGGTCGCCAGCGAGGATGCATCGCTGGTGTGGCTCGCCAACATGGCGTGCATCGAGCTTCACCAGATGCACTGCAAAGCAGCGCACCGCGACAATCCCGACTACTTCGTCTTCGACATCGATCCGCCCGACGGCACGCCGTGGGATGTGATCGTCGAGCATGGTTATCTCCTGAAAGAAGAGATCGAGAAGTTCGGCTATCACACCTTCGTGAAGACGACCGGCCGCAAGGGCCTTCACATTTGCGCGCCCATCGAGCCCAGGTGGGACTTCGATACCGTGTTCGAGGCGGCGGGCACGATCGCGAAGCCATTCGTGCTGGCGCACCAGAAAACGTGCACGCTCAAGATTCCGAAGGGGCAGCGCGACAACAAAATTCTGATCGACATCTTCCGCAATCGTCCGTCGCAGACGATCGTGTCCGCGTACAGCGTTCGCGGCCTCGAGGGCGCGACCGTATCGATGCCACTCACCTGGGCCCAGCTCGGCAAGACGGGCGGCGTGCGCGACTTCACGCTGCGCAATGTGCCCGAGCTGGTGAAAGAACAGGGCGACGCGTGGGAAGGCATGGAAGCATACGCCGTGGAGCTACATACAAAGCACGCCGCGCCACGCGCGGCGAAAAAGAAGCTCGCGCCGTCAGGCAAGCGGAAAACGGCTGAGCAACTGGAAACCTATTCCAAGAAACGTGAATTTTCACGCACCCCCGAACCGGCAGGCGGTTCAGTAGAAGACGGAACCAACCGTTTCGTCGTGCACCGACATCACGCGTCGCGGTTGCATTACGATCTTCGCCTGGAAGAGAACGGTGTGCTTCTGTCGTACGCCGTGCCCAAAGGGCTGCCACCGCGTCCCGGCATCAAGCGTCTCGCCGTGCAGACCGAGGACCACCCCATCGAGTATCTGACCTTCGAAGGAAGCATTCCCAAGGGTGAATACGGTGGCGGTGACATGTGGGTGTACGCGAGCGGGCGCTACGAAATCACCAAGAACAAGAAAGACAGCAAGTACATCCGCCTCACCAGCCGCGGGCTGACGGGCGAGTACCGCATCATTCCGACGCGCGGGAAGGACAATTTGCTGGAGCGCGTCGATACTCCGCAGACGGATTATCTCACCGAACCCATCGAGTTCATGCTCTCCGACATTTCCACCGAAGTGCCGAAGTCGAAGAACTGGATGTACGAAGTGAAGTGGGACGGCATCCGCGCCATGATCTCGCTCGATGAGGGCAAGGTGCGCATTCATTCGCGCAACCAGAACGACATTACGATTGCGTTTCCGGAGCTGCTCAAGCCCGAAGATTCATTCCGCGCCAACTGCGCGCTCTTTGACTGCGAGATCGTGTGCCTCGACAAAGACGGCCGGCCCATGTTCAAAGAAGTCATCAACCGCATGCGCCAGCGCAGCGAGCAGGCGGCCGCGCGCGCGCGCAACAAGAACCCTGCCATCTGCTACGTGTTCGATTGTCTCTATCTCGACGGCCGCCCCCTCATCAACGAGCCCGTGGAACGCCGCCGCGAATGGATGGCGGATGCGATCAAGCAGGCCCAGAAGAATCCGTATCGCGTGAGCCAGACCATGGACGACGGCGTGGCATTGTTCGACGCCGCCAAAGAAGCCGGGCTGGAAGGCATCATGGCGAAGAAGCTCGGCAGTCCATACACGCCCGGACGCCGCAGCGACACCTGGCTCAAGATCAAGACGCGCCGCACCATGGACTGCCTCATCATCGGCTACACCAGGGGCAAAGGCGACCGCGCCAGCGTGTTCGGCGGACTCCACCTCGCCAAGCCGAACGGCGACGAGCTGCACTATCTGGGCAAGGTGGGCACCGGCTTCGACAACCGCACACTGGATGCGGTGTGGGACGAAGTGTCGAAGGTGCCCACGGGCAAACGCCCTATAAAGGAGAAGCCCGTGGACGACGCGGTAAGCGTGTGGATCCAACCGACTCTATGGTGTGAAGTGCAGTATGCTTCGATGACTTCCAACGACACGCTCCGCGAGCCGGTGTTTGTTCGCATGCGACCGGACATGGGAGAATAAGGAATCACACATGAAGCTTCTGGCTCTCGCATCGGTTCTCGTCTTGTTTGCGAATGCGCCCGTGCACGCGGCCGCGGTTACCGATTCCACATCGGTGATCGCACGCGCGCGCGAGCTCACGCCTTTCGTCAGCCAGAACAGTCCGGGCCCTTTGTGGACTGCGTTCGATAGCAGCATGCGGGCGGCGATGGAGGATTCTCTGAATTTCGCGCGGACGCTGGACGCGATTCACGTTACGGTCGGTGTCATCGAAAAGGTGCTGAGCGAAGCCGTCACGCAGGACAACGGTGTCTGGGTGTACAGGGCCACCTGCGACTTCGAGAAAATCTCGGAGCCGGCGTCGCTTTTCATCGCACTCACGCCCGAGGGCAGGATCGCGGGCCTGGCGGTGCGCCCGCAGGAGAAGCCGCAAAAGGAATTCGAGAGCACCAAACTCGATTACATCACGAAGACTCCGTTGCAGCTCCCCTTTCAGGGCGAATGGTACGTGTTCTGGGGCGGGCGCACGCTCTCGGAGAACTATCACGCGGTGTCGAAATCGCAACGTTTCGCATACGACCTCATCATCATGAAGGACGGCTCGTCGCACACGGGCGACGGCAAGAAGCTCACCGACTACTACGCGTACGGCGCGGACATCATGGCTCCGGCAGCGGGACAGGTTGTGTGGTCGTGCGATTCACTTCCCAACCAGGAGATCGGTCGGTCGGATCGCCAGCATCCGGTGGGCAACGGGGTCGTCATCGATCATGGCAACGGCGAGTTCTCGCTGATCGCCCATATGCAGCCGAAGTCCCAGAAGTTCAGGATGGGAGACAAGGTGAAGGCGGGCGACGTGCTGGGCAAATGCGGCAACTCCGGAAATACGAGCGAGCCGCACATCCACTATCACCTCATGGACGGCGCGGACATGAAGACGGCCGAAGGCCTCCCGGTGGTGTTCACCGCCCTGTGTGTGGATGGGACGAAAGTGGAAAAGGCCGAGCCGAAGAAAGGTCAGAGGATTAAGCGCTGCCCGTGAGCAGCGCTACGATTCTGTGCTCTCGGTGCCACGCAATGCCTCCATGGCGTCGAAGAGCGAATCGTGCACCGAAAAAACGGCGTCGAGGCGGGTGACGCGCAGCATGTCGCGGATGCGGTCGGTCGCGTTGGCGAGCACCACATCGCCACCGCTCTTTTTCACACTCGTGTAGGCACTCATCAGCATTCCCACGCCCAGGCTGTTGGTCCACGGCGTTTCCTTGAGATCGATCACGTACTTCTTCTTGCCCTCGGCGACGAGCGATCGGAACAGGTCCTGAAAATCCTGGCTGGCCTTGGCGCTGCCGACGATGTGGCCGCTGATCGCGATGATCTCGACGCCGCCACTCTCGTGAGTTTTTACTTCGATACCCATGGGTTTATTTCTCCGGGGACTTTCTGTCCGCAACCGACTTGCGCGGGGCGCGGTGGTGACGTCCGGGCTGAAGATTGGCCGGAGGGTTGGCGAGGAATTCGACCGCCTCGGAAACGGTGTCGAAAATCGCGAACACGCGATGGAGTTGTGTGACCTCCATCACATCCTCGGTGCGGCTGGTGGCGCTGGCGAGCACCATCTCACCGCCGCGGTTGCGCACGCTGGCCAGAGCCGCCACCAGCATGCCGATGCCAAGACTGTTGAGCCACGGCGTATCGCCCAGGCTCACCACGAACTTGCGGCTGCCTTCGCACATCTGCAGTTGCACGTGCTCCTGAAAGCGGTCGCGGGCGGTTCCTTCGCCCACCACCTTGCCGTGCAGCTCGATGATCTCGATGCCGCGTGAGTTTCTCGTTCTCAATTCCATGGGCTCGCTCTCCGGTCCAGCCCGATACGGGTCGGGACATGTGTCGGTCATTTTACTACATGCGGGGGTTTCGTGCGAACCGCCACTGTATAATGGTACCCCACATCTGGGCCGTTCGTCCCCGGGGCTGTCCATATGGTGTGGCGCGACTTGTGCAACGCAACTTATCTTGACACAAGGGAAAACGCTGCCCGAAGCTTCAATAACGAGCCGGTTTTGCGCCGTTCGCGCCGGCGGGCACACAAGGAGTCAAAAATCATGGCCGCCCTTCGATCCATCTGGAAAGGTCACCTTCGCTTTTCGCTCGTCACCATCCCGGTCCGCGTCTACAACGCGGTCGATACCGCGGAGTCGATTCACTTCAACCAGATCCACCGCGACGACAACGGGCGCGTCGGATACGACAAGAAGTGCAAAAAGTGTGAACAGGTTCTCGAGATGAGCGACATCGTGAAGGGCTACGAGTACGAGCCCGACATGTACGTCATCTTCGAGAAGGACGACCTCGACAAGTTGAAGCTCAAGAGCACCAAGGTGATCGACATCGAAGGCTTTGTCGACGAGCAGGAAATCGATCCCGCGCTCTATGACGCTCCTTATTATCTCGGCCCCGACGGTGACGTGGCCGGCAAAACCTACAGCCTGCTGTCGGCAGCGCTCAAGGACAGCGGCAAGTTCGGTGTGGGCAAGCTCGTGCTGCGCGACCGTGAGGACATCGTGCTCGTCGCCCCCAAGGCGGAGGGTCTGGTCATCTACAAGCTTCGCTATCCGAAAGAAATCCGGAAGATCAGCGACGTGCCGCTGGTGGAAAAACACGCCACCAACAAAGAAGAGCTCAAGCTGGCAAAGAACCTGATTGACTCCATGAGCACTTCGCTGGCAAAGATGACACTCGAAAACAAGTACGCCGACGCGGTGCGCGATATGGTGGAGGCGAAGGTCGCGGGCGAGGAAATCGTGGCGATCGAGGAGCCCAAGGACACCGAAGTGGTCGACATCATGACCGCGCTGCGCCAGAGCATCGAGAAGACCAAGAAGCGCCCGATGGAAAAGGTCTCCTCGGAGCAGGCGGAAGAACGGGCGACCAAAAAGTCGAAGACCAAGGCCAAGACCAAGGCGAAAGCCAAAACGAAACGCCGCACCGCGGCCTGAACCAGAGCCCAATGGCGAGAAAGTCAGAGCAGCCCCAGACCAACGTGATCCGCTTCCCGGTGGAAGCCGTTTCACGTTTCGGCTTCAAGCGCTCCCACGTCTCCAACGACGAAACGTCATCGCGCATGGAAGCCGAGGGCCAGATGAACCTGTTCCGCCCCGGCGATGAAAGCACCGTCGCCCCGGTGACGCGAATGGGCTCGGTCGTTCCCATTCCGCTCCAGATCGGCACGTTCGAGTCCGCCGTCCTGCTCGACGACAACAACGACCCGCGCGCCGAGGATGCCTATCGCCGCGCCATCACCGAGGGCGACTTCGTGCCCGATGCGTGGTGCAATCTCGGGGTGCTCAAGTCGATCAAGCGCGACCTCGACGCCGCCTTCGAGTGTTTTGCGCAGTCCCTCGCGGCGGATCCGCGCCACGCCGAATCACATTACAACATCGGAAATCTCTACTTCGAATTCGGCGATTTGAAGCTGGCGCGCATGCACTACGAAAAAGCCATCGAGGTGGATGGCGACCTGGCCAGCGCGTATTTCAACCTGGGCCTGGTTACCGCGCTCTCCGAGGACTACCAGACGGCCTACGATTCCCTCGCCCACTACAAGAGCATCGCGCCGCCGGAAGACATTAGCGTCGCCGATGATCTGATGCGCTACTTGAGAAGCGCGATCAACCTCTCCTGATCTGCATCCTTCCCCGGCGGGGCCACGGGGCTTTCTCACGCCTTTTTCCGGGTCTTTCCATCCATTCTGTTCCATACCGCGCCGCTGCGCGGAACCCATCCGGTGCGCTGGCACGGGGTGTGCACTTGGCATCCCCACGGGACGAGGAGGACGCACGCAGCGCGTGCGGATGTCCCGGAGGTAGTAATCATGAACACGAATATGAACAAACGCGGATTCACTTTGATCGAGCTGTCGATCGTCGTCGTGATCATCGGCATCATCGCGGCCATCGCGCTGCCCAACTTCGTGCGCATCATGGCCAATTCCAAGGAAGCCGGCGTGAAGTCGAACAGTCACTCGGTGCAGGTTGCCGCCGAGGACTTCGCCGCGCAGAACGACGGCGTGTACGCCGGCGACCTGAGCACAACCACCACCATTTCCGGCGAGACCATCGTCGACATGCTTCCGCACAACTCGCCGCTGCGCAATCCCTTCACGGGTATCGCCACCGAGCCGATTGACGGCGCGGCATCCACGGCGGGTCAGACCGGCTACGAGCCCGTCGTGGACGGCTCGGGGCAGAACGTGGGTTACATCATCACCGGCTACGGACGCACCGATCTCGTGACGCGTCTCAGTAACGGCAACTAGAACATTTACATCATCACAAATTGATCCAGAGCCGGCGTGGCCCCCACGCCGGCTCTTTATGTTCCCACTCTGCTGGCGTATCCTTCCGCGCATGTACAATCCACGCTCCTATCGAAACGAAAACCTCGAATCTCTGTTCGCTCTGATGCGCCGCTACAATTTCGCGACGCTCTTCACGCAGCAGGGCGGCGAATCCTTCGCCACCCATCTTCCCTTCCTTGTCGATCCGGCGCGGGGCGCCTTCGGGACCCTTGTCGCGCACATGGCGCGCGCCAATCCGCACTGGAAAGCCTTTGCCGGCGCGGCGCCGTCGCTCGTCGTCTTTCAGGGACCGCACGCGTACATCTCGCCCGCCTGGTACCGGGAGCAGGTGACGGTGCCGACGTGGAATTATGCCGTCGTGCACGCCACCGGAACGCCGGTGCTGGTGGACGACACGGCTCGCCTGCGCGAGATGGTGATGCGGCTGGTCGACAACCATGAAGCGCCGCTCGGATCGCCGTGGGATGTGCGCAAGGCGGCACTCGAGGAGGAGCTGGGAGGTATCGTTGGATTCGAGATTCCCATCGACAGGCTGGAAGGCAAGTTCAAGATGAACCAGAACCGGTCGCGTGAAGATCAGGAGGGCGTGGTGGCGGCGCTGGACAAATCAGCCGATCCGGCCGAACGCGAGCTCGCGCGCATGATGCGCGAGAACCTGGAGAAGTCCCGCTAGCGCTACTTGAGCAGAATCATTTTGCGCGCCGGAACCTCGCCCGCACCTTCGAGACGGTAGAAGTACACACCGCTGCTCACTGGATTTCCCGACCAGTTGTGCCCCGCCCATTGTGCCTGGTGCCTTCCCGCGGGCTGCGATCCCTGGTCGATCTTGCACACGAGTGCGCCGGCAAGATCGTAGATCGCAATACTCACGTGCGCCGGTTGTGCGAGCGTGTACGTAAACGTGGTGAGCGGGTTGAACGGATTGGGGGAATTCTGTGCGAGGCTGGTCGGGACGGCGGGCACATCGACAGACACCGACATTGCGACCGGGTCACCCAGCACGGTCTCGATGGTCAACTGGTAGACGTAGTGCGCGCCGGGCGGCACATCTCGATCAACAAACAAAGCAGTACCGTCGGCGGCCGGAGCAGAGTCCACGATGCGAGCGTCCGAGGAGTCGTTGCGGCGGCGCGTCAGGTAGTAACCCGCCAGCGGCTCGCCGCTTGCAATGTTCCAGCGCAACTCGACATCGTGGCCACGGAGACGTGCGGTGAGATCAGCGATGGTCACCCGCGCGGGCCGTCGCACGGCCAGATGCGCGAGGTAGACGTCGGTTCCCACAGGATGCAGCTCGCCGCCACCGAAGTCGATCGGTGAATTGGTGCCTCCCGCCAGGAAGATATCGTCGCCCTGTGTGCTCACGAAGACAGTGGCGTACGCCGCCGGGTTGCCAAAACCGCGTGCACCAGCGAGAGTGCCAAGACTGTCATATTCCAACGCCAGAAAACACGCGGGCCGAACCGCGCCCTGGGAGTGTTCCAGCGTCCCTTTCTTCGTCGCGGCAACGATACATCCGCCTTCATTGCTCGTCCCCATGGTCAACATGTTCGACAACAGCGAATCCTTCAGTGCGTAGCTCCATCGATACTCACCGCGGGATGCATACGACGCAACGAATCCGGTGATAATTGAAGTGGGCTCCGAAATCAGCAGCGAGCCATCGCCGGGATCCATCGACCGCGCAAAAGACCCGCACAGGAAAATCCGCCCGTCACGGCCGACCGCAATGTCGCTGGGCGTTCCGCCCGCCTGGCCGCCGATGGTACGGCTCGACACGTGATTGCCCCCTGCGTCGAGCACGACCAGAACCATGTTTCCACCACCGCGCGTCAAGAGTCCTCCGCCGAAGTCGATTCCACCGCTCGCCAGTCTGCACAGGAGCAGCACGTTCCCATCCGGCATTTCGCTGATTGCAAAGCCATCCTGTGCTCCCGCCAGGCCGTATCCATGACTCCAGACGTGAGCACCCGTGTCTCCGCGCAGGCGTGCCACGAAAACGTCGGCGTTTCCGCTGCTGTTGATGTTCCCGCCGCCCAGGTCGATGGCACCGAAATTGGACCCGATCACCAGGACATCGCCGTTGCTTGCTACGCTGACACCGTATGCATTCTGATCAAAAGTGGCTCCGCAGAGTCGTTGCCAGGTCACATTCCCGCCCGGATCGAGCTTCACAATGAATGCATCCCCGGTCTGGTTGCTGGAGGTCATCGGGCCGCCGCCGAAATCCATCGTGCCTCTCAAGCCGCCGGCCAGGATCACCGACGCGTCGTTGTCCTGGGCGACGCAGTAGATAAAGGTCCCGGAGTTCAGGCTGGGATCGAGCACGCGGCTCCATTCGGCGGATGTTGCCGCGTCATCGAGCCTCGCACCGACAGTGCCGGGTCCGACGAAGGAGCCTCCGAACGACATCGAGTTGGCCGTCGCGATAAGAAAGACGCTCTTGCCTTTGGCAGCCAGGAAGTGAGCCGGAAACAGCGAATAGCTGGCAGGCATGTTTTCATTGCTGATGCCTTCGAACAGACGGCTCGAGATATGACGAAGCTCGGCGCGCGACGGGGTAGCGACGTGTGCGAGACACAGCACAGCCACACACGACGATGCGACGATGCGCCTGGTTGAATTCATTTCCGGCTTGAGACGTATCCGCCCCTGTGGGATCAACGGGTGGCTTTTACAAGCATACTAGGACTCGGAACTGCGGACAAGGCCGCGCGCGGCCTAGACGTTCTTCTCGAAGGATTCGCCTTCGTGGAGACGACGCAGACGGTTCTCGTAGATGGTGAGGTTGATCTTCTCGATAAACGGCGCGATGGGCTCGGTGTAGTGCGAGAAGCTCGAATGGTGCACGACGGCGATGGCGTTGGGTTGCATGCGATAGACGATCTGCATGGCTTCTTTGGAGTCGGCGCTTTGCAGCGCACTGCCGTGGCGTTCGGCTCCGGCATACACCACGAGCAGATTGGAATAGCCGTGGGTCTGCTGCAGCTCGCGCGTGTGATCCGAAAACAGCGTGTCGCCGGTGATGTACACGCTGAATGGTTTCTCACTCTGCATCAGGCGCAGATAGAAACCCGTCGCGCCGTTGTTGGCCGGCACCGGCGTGATGATGAGTCCCACGTCGTTCTTCTTCACGGTGTGCGAATCGCCGGGCTGAATCAGCGTTGCGCCGGGAACGCCTTCGACGCCGAAAATCTGGGTGGTTCCGCAGCGCGCGATGGCGGCGGCATCGCAATGATCCGCGCGGGATGAAGTCACCAGCACGAGGTCCGCGTCGTGGGTCTCCACGGGTTGCAACACATGCGTTCGCGTCACCACCGTCCCATCCAGCTCGAATTCGTCCACGTGAACGGGATCGCCAATGATGACGAACGGTCCCAGCTCGAGACGAAAGGAAGGCCCGCCAATCCAGGTGAACTTCATGGAGCGAATCTATTCGTAGCGGATGGTGACACAGTCCGCGGCCTGTTTGGCAAGCTTGCGGGCGGCGTCTGTGGTTGCGGCGCGCGCGAGTGCCACACCCATGCGGCGGTATTTGCGCGTGTCGGGTTTGCCGAAGATACGAATCTGGGTGTCGCGCATGGCCAGCGCCTTGTCGACGCCCTCGTAGCCCGCAACGCGCGGCGCCTCGCGATCCGCAAGGATCACGGCCGAAGCCGATGCACCATGGTAATTGATGACGGGAATGGGAAGCCCGAGGATGGCGCGCACGTGCAAATCGAACTCGGAGAGATCCTGGGAGATCATGGTCACCATGCCGGTGTCGTGCGGTCGTGGTGAGAGCTCGGAGAAAATCACCTCGTCGTGCGTGATGAAAAACTCCACGCCGAAAATCCCCGCGCCACCGAGACGGTCCGTCACCACTTTCGCCATGCGCTGCGCCTCGCGCAATTGTTCGACGGTGAGAGGCGCGGGCATCCACGATTCCATGTAATCGCCGCGCTCCTGGCGGTGACCGATGGGGTCGACGAACAGCGTCGGTCCGTCCCACTGCCGGATGGTAAGCAGAGTAATCTCGAGGTGGAAGCGGATGAACTCCTCGACGATCACCTTGTGCTCGTCGCCGCGGCTGTTTGTCACCGCGTAGTCCCACGCCGCGCCCAGCTGATCGGCGCTTCGCACTTCCGACTGTCCCTTGCCTGACGACGACATGACGGGTTTTATCACGCACGGAATGCCTGTGTGCTGGACCGCCGCGCGCAATTCTTCGAGCGATGTCGCGTACGCATATTTTGCGGTGCGCAACCCGAGCTCTTGCGCCGCCACTTCGCGGATGGCCACGCGATTCATGGTGAGAAACGCGGCCTCCGCGGTTGGAATCACGGTGATGCCCTGCTCCTCGAACTCGCGCAGCTTCTCGGTGCGGATGGCCTCGATCTCGGGAACAATCATGTCGGGCTTGTGCTTTTCCACCACGCGGGCGAGCGCATCGGCGTCGAGCATGGGAATCACTTCGAACGCGTCCGCCACCTGCATGGCGGGCGCACCCGCATAGCGATCGACGGCGACGACCGTCTTCCCCAGGCGTTTGGCGGAGATGACGACTTCTTTTCCGAGCTCTCCGGCGCCGAGGAGCATGATCTTCTCGACGCGTTGTCTTACTTGATGGGCCAAATCAGCTCGGTTTTCCATTTGGAGGGGTCGGGCTCCAGGCCCGGGTCGGTCCAGTACACTTCCCACTGCGGTCCCGCGGAGTCGCGGCGATTTTCGCGCAGCCACACGTGCAGCGCGTCGTGGGCATCGGGGAGTTTGTCATACGGTCCCATGTGAACGGTGGTGGCCACTTCACCTTCGGGAAGCTTCCCCGGTGTGACGCGTCCATCGGCGGGCAGCGGCTTGGGCACCGGGAGTCCGCCTTCGATGTCCACCTTCTCGTTGTCGAATGCGTGATAGCGCGTGAACGGCGGACCGCTGGGCGCGATACCACTCTTGCGACAGTAGCGCCACACTTCGGGGAGGATCTCGCCGAGCATGGCTCCCAGCTCCGCCACGTGGCACTGCACGCGGATGCTCATCACATCCTGGGCCGTCACTTTGCGGGTTTCGATCTGGTAAGGCATGACGCCGCAGTATACGGCGCACCATGGGCGGGTTCAAGTCGGTGTTCCTACGGAGCCATAAGCCGCGGCCTCAGAGGGCCCTGCCGCGCTTCTTGCCGCGACAGAAGCAATCCAGCGCGTGGTCATTCACGAGCCCTGTCGCCTGCATGAATGCATAGCAGATGGTCGAGCCCACAAAGCGGAATCCGCGCTTCTTGAGGTCCTTCGACATCGCGTCCGACTCGCGCGTCTTGGCAGGAATCTGCGACAGACTCTTCCACGAGTTCTGGATTGGTTTTCCGCCTACAAACGTCCAGATGTAGGCGTCGAAACTGCCGAATTCTTTCTGAACGGCAAGAAATGCGCGCGCGTTGTCGATGGTCGATGCCACCTTGAGACGGTTGCGTACGATGCCGGGGTCGGCGAGCAGCGATTTCACTTTGCGGGCATCGTACCGTGCAACTTTTCGGGGATCAAAGTTGTCAAACGCACGCCGGTACCCGTCCCGTTTGTAAAGAATCGTGCGCCAGTTGAGGCCCGCCTGCGCGCCCTCGAGCGTCAGCATCTCGAAAAAATGCCTGTCGTCATGGCTGGGAACGCCCCATTCCTCGTCGTGGTAGGCGATCATCAAGGGATCGGTGGCTCCGGCCCAGCTGCAGCGAGTCTTTGGTGCCATGGGAACTCCCAAAAGGTTGGATGACGCGCTTGCGCGCGCCGCGCGGAGCCAATATAGTTGACCGTCGTCCCAGCGGACAAGGAAGGAACCTACTGCATGAAGTCGCTCCGCGTTGTGCCCGCGCTGGTTTGCGCCGGCCTGTTTTCCGCCTGTTCATTTGCTCCCAAGTACCACCAGCCCGAGCTCCCGATGCCGAAGGAGTTCTCGGTAGCGGCCACGGACACGACCATTTCCGACACCTGGTGGACGTCGTTCAATGACGCCACGCTGAACGGGCTCGTCGACGAGGCGCTCAAGAACAATCAGGACCTCGCCGCAGCCGCGGCTCGCGTCGAACAGGCGCGCGCGATTGCCGGCGTGGCCAAGTCGGCGCTCTATCCCGAAGTCTTCGTGACGGGCAACGGGAGCCGCACACAGCTTCCGGACAACACCGCCGTCGGCCGCGACAATCCGGCCAATTTCTTCTCTCTCCTTGGGAACATTTCCTACGAGCTCGATTTCTGGGGCAAGCTGCGCAACGCCAACAAGGCGGCGCGCAACCAGATGCTCTCGACCGAAGAGGGCCGTCGCAACGTCGAGCTCTCCATGATCTCGACAGTCATGACGACATATTTTGATCTGCTCGCGATCGATCGCCAGCTCGCTGTCTCGCGCTCGACGTTGGACTCGCGCAAGGAATCCGCGCGGCTGCAGCGCCTGCGCTACGAAGCGGGCTCGATCTCGCAGCTCGATCTGTCGCAGGCCGAAGCGGAGCTGGCGGCGTCCGAGGCCGCGGTGCCCGTGTTCGAACGCAACCAGCGCCAGACCGAGAACGCGTTGACCGTTTTGGTGGGACGGATTGGCGGAAGGATCGAGCGCGGTCAGGACGGCACGGCCATCGACTCGATTGCAGCACCCGAGATTCCGGTGGGAGTTCCGTCGACGTTGATTGCGCGGCGTCCCGACGTGTTGGGTGCCGAGTACGCGCTCATCGGTGCCAACGCCAACATCGGGACGGCGCGCGCCAACTATCTCCCGAGCATTGGTCTCACCGCTTTCGGCGGCTGGGAGAGCACCGATCTTTCGCAACTGATCACGAAACAAACCGATGTGTGGCAGATATCGGGGAACGTCCTGCAGAACATCTTTGCGCCCGGTCGCGTGCAGCGCCAGGTCGACCTGTCATGGGGCATCTATCGCGAGACGCTGGCGAACTACATTTCAGCCGTGCAGAACGGATTTGCCGATGTCGAGAATGCGCTGGTGGCGCGACGGACCAATGTGCTGATCCGTGAAGCCGAAGACCGCGAAGTCGCTTCGCGCGACACCGCGCGCCGGCTCGCGCAGATTCGCTACGACGCCGGCGAGTCCTCATACATCGAAGTGCTCGATGCGCAGCGCCAGCTCTTCCAGGCGCAGCTTCTGCAGTCGCAGGCGCGCAGCAACGAGCTGGGCGCCTTCGTGCAGCTCTACCAGGCGCTGGGCGGCGGATTCCAAACCGACGAGATGATCAAGCAGCGTAACCGCATCGCCGGCGAGGCGCCGGAAGCAACGCGGCCGGGCACGC
>Ga0207674_10004167_pt1 | contig 17490 bp, 13 predicted proteins | sample KBSCornC72_FD_184303 | JGI IMG/M metagenome (GOLD analysis project Ga0207674, IMG submission 184303) | Corn rhizosphere microbial communities from Kellogg Biological Station, Michigan, USA - KBS Corn C7-2 (SPAdes) (version 2) | ecosystem: Host-associated > Plants > Roots > Rhizosphere > Soil ... | reverse complement strand
GCATGTGCGCGCAGTTCGATGCCGACGAGCTCGCGCGCTTCCTCGCGATCAAGCGCGCGTTCGACGAGCACGGTCTCCTCAACCCAGGCAAGGCGATTCCGACCTTGGCGCGCTGCGCCGAGCTCGGGCGCATGCACGTGCATGCGGGACAGCTGCCGCATCCCGAGCTGCCGCGATTCTGAAAGACGCCACATGAGCACCGCGACCGACACCATGCATCGCCCCGCCGCCGCCGACGTCGCGGCCATCGTCGATCGACTCACCGGCACGTACGGCGAGCGTGCGGTGGTGAACCGGTCCGTGCGCGAGCAGCACGGCCATGGCGAGGGTATGGCGGACAGCGCGCCGCCCGACGTCGTGGTGTTCCCGCAGACCAACGAGGAGGTCGCGTCCATCGTCCGCCTCTGCCGCGCCGCGCGCGTTCCCGTGATCGCGTTCGGCGTGGGCACCTCGCTCGAGGGTCACGTCGCTGCGCTCTACGGCGGCGTCTGCCTCGACGTGTCGCGCATGGATCGCGTGCTCGAGGTCAACGGTGACGACCTCGACTGCCGCGTGCAGGCGGGCGTCACGCGCGAGCAGCTCAACGCGGAGCTGCGCGGAACGGGCCTCTTCTTTCCGATCGACCCGGGTGCCAACGCGACGATCGGCGGCATGGCTTCGACCCGCGCTTCGGGGACCAACGCCGTGCGCTACGGCACGATGCGCGAGAATGTGCTCGGGCTCACGGTGGTGACGGCCGATGGCGCGATGGTGCGAACCGGTGGCCGTGCCCGCAAGTCCGCCGCGGGCTACGATCTGACACGGCTGTATGTCGGCTCGGAAGGCACGCTCGGCATCATCACCGAGATCCAGCTGAAGTTGTATGGCGTCCCGGAGGCGATGTCGGCGGCCGTGTGCCAGTTCCCGGACCTGGCCTCGGCGGTGAACACGGTGATCATGACCATGCAGATGGGCGTACCGGTCGCGCGCATCGAGCTCCTCGACGACGTCCAGATGGACGCATGCATCCGCTACTCGAAGCTGGAAGGCTACGACGCGAAGCCGACGCTGTTCTTCGAGTTCCATGGCAGCGACGCGGGCGTCACCGAGCAGGCCGAGACGGTGGAGCAGCTCGCGCGCGAGCACGGCGGCAGCGCTTTCGAATGGGCGCGCGAGGCGGAAGCGCGCTCGCGCCTGTGGAAGGCCCGTCACAATGCGTACTACGCCGCGATGGCGCTCGCACCCGGCAAGCAGGGATTCGCCACCGACGCCTGCGTGCCGATCTCGCGGCTCACCGATTGCGTGCTCGAGACGCGCGCGGACATCGAGGCCAGCGGCCTCGTCGCGCCGATCGTGGGCCACGTCGGCGACGGCAACTTCCATCTCGTCATCCTGTTCGATCCCGCCGACGCCGGCGAGCGGTCGCGCGCCGAGGGGCTCGCGCGGCGCACGAGCCTTCGCGCCATCGCCATGGGCGGCACGTGCACGGGGGAGCACGGCATCGGCGTACACAAGCTCGATGCGCTCGTGGCCGAGCACGGCGACGCGGTGGACGTGATGCGCACGATCAAGCGTGCGCTCGATCCGGACAACATCCTCAACCCGGGCAAGACCGTCCCTCTGTGACCATGTATACGCTCTACATCGGTAACAAGAACTATTCGTCGTGGTCGCTGCGCGGCTGGCTCGCGGCCAGGCTTTCCGGCGCGCCGTTCCGCGAGGTGCCCGTGCAGCTCATCGGGCGCGGCTCGAATCCCGCCAATCGCAGCTTCTCGCCTTCGGGCCTGGTGCCTTGCCTGCACGACGGCGAGACCGTGGTGTGGGATTCGCTCGCCATCGCGGAATACCTCGCGGAGCGTCACGCAGGCATGTGGCCGCGGGATCCGGTTGCGCGCGCATTCGCGCGATCGATCACGGCGGAGATGCATTCCGGCTTCGCAGCGCTGCGCAGCGAGATGTCGATGTGCGTACGCGAGCGCGTCGACGTGCGGCCGTGGTCCGACGATCTCGCCGCCAACATCGAGCGCGTCGCGGAGCTGTGGACGCAGGCGCGCAGCCGTTTCGGACGCGAGGGCGCGTTCCTGTTCGGCGATTTCTCCATCGCCGACTGCTTCTATGGCCCCGTCGTGTTCCGCTTCCAGACGTACCGCGTCGAGCCTTCGGGCGTCGCCGGCGACTATATGGCGGCGATGCTCGCGCAGCCGTGGATGCGCGAGTGGCAGGATGCGGCGCTCGCCGAGAAGATCGTCATCGAGGCCGACGAGCCGCGCGTGATCTATCGCGACAAGCTTGGAACGCGTGCTGCCTGAAGCGACGACCGCGGATACTGCGCTCGAGGAGCTGTCGGGGCGCATCCGCGATGCCGCCGCCGCGCAGCGGTTGCTGCGCATCCGCGGCGGCGGCACCAAGGAGTTCTACGGTCGCCGCATGGAAGGCGAGGTGGTCGACACGCGCGTGCTGCACGGCATCGTCGACTACGCACCCACCGAGCTCGTGGTGACCGCGCGAGCCGGCACGCCGCTCGCCGAGCTCGACGCCGCGCTTCGCAACGCCAACCAGATGCTCGCGTTCGAGCCGCCCCAGTTCGGCCCGGGCGCGACGCTCGGCGGTGCCGTTGCGGCGGGGCTGTCCGGGCCGCGCCGTCCGTACGCGGGCGCGGTGCGCGACTTCGTGCTGGGCCTGCGCGTGATCGACGGCACCGGCACGCTGCTGCGCTTCGGCGGACGCGTCATGAAGAACGTCGCCGGCTTCGACGTCGCGCGACTGATGACGGGAGCGCTCGGCACCCTCGGTGTGATCACCGAGGTGTCGCTGAAGTGCCTGCCGCGTCCTGCGGTGGAGCTGACCTTCGTTCGCGAGTGCTCGGCCGACGAAGGCATCCGCCTCGCGAACGAGTGGGGCGGCAAGCCGCTGCCGTTGTCCGCGACGTGCTACTACGACGGCCGCTTCTGGGTACGCCTGTCGGGTGCGGATGCTGCGGTCGCTGCCGCGCGCGCGATAGTGGGGGGCGACGAAGTGCCGGACGCGGACACGAAGCTGTGGACCGCGGTGCGCGATCACACGCATCGCTATTTCGCATCGGCGGCTGGCGATGCTTCCTTGTGGCGCTTCTCGCTGCGCTCGACCGCGCCGTTTCGCGACCTCGGCGGCGAGCAGCTCATCGAATGGGGGGGCGCCCTGCGCTGGCTCGTCGCGGCCCCGGGCGCGAACGCCGAGCAGCTTCGCGCGTACGCTCGCGCGCACGGCGGTCACGCGACGTGCTTTCGGAGCGCCGAGGGTGCAGCCGTGTTCCAGCCGCTCGCACCCACGCTGCTCGCGCTGCATCAACGGCTGAAGCACGTGTTCGACCCGCACGGCATCCTGAATCGCGGGCGCATGTACCCCGAGATCTGATGGAGACCAACCTCGCGCCGTTCATTCGCGACACGCCCGAAGGACGCGAGGCGGACGCGATCCTGCGCGCGTGCGTGCACTGCGGCTTCTGTACCGCCACCTGCCCGACGTATCAGCTGCTCGGCGACGAGCTCGACGGTCCGCGCGGGCGCATCTACCTGATCAAGCAAGTGCTCGAAGGCGCGACGCCGACCGAGAAGACGCAGCTTCATCTCGATCGCTGCCTCACGTGCCGCAGTTGCGAGACGACCTGCCCCTCGGGCGTGCGCTATGGGCATCTCGTCGACATCGGCCGCAAGGTGGTCGATGCGCGCGTTCCGCGACCGCCGCTCGAACGCGCGCGACGAATGGCACTGCGCCGCGGGCTGCTGGCACGGCCCTTGTTCGGCGCCGCGCTGGCGGCCGGGCGTCTTGCGCGCAGCTTCCTGCCGTCATCGGTCGCGCGGCGCATACCGGACGCGCGCGCGGCGGGTGAATGGCCCGCGCCGCGTCACTCGCGATGCATGATCATCGCCGAGGGCTGCGTTCAGCCATCGCTCGCGCCGAACATCGACGCCGCCACGGCGCGCGTGCTCGACCGCATCGGCATCACGCCGCTGCGCGCGGCCGGCACGCAGTGCTGCGGCGCGCTGTCGCATCATCTCGGCGAGCAGGACGAGGCGCTTGCGCTCGCGCGGCGCAATATCGATGCGTGGTGGCCGCACCTCGACCGGGATTGCGAGGCGGTGATCGTGACGGCGAGCGGATGCGGCGTGCAGGTGCGCGAGTACGGGCATCTGCTCGCGCACGATGCCCGGTACGCCGAGAAGGCGCGTCGCATCTCGGAGCTCGCGCGCGATCCGATCGAGATCGTCGCCGCGGAATGGAAGCGCATCGCGCCGATGGTGGCGATGGACCTCGGCGCGGTGAACGTCGCGTTCCAGGCGCCGTGCACGCTGCAGCACGGCCTGCGTCTGCGCGGGATGGTCGAGGACATTCTGCAGGCGCTTGGTTACACCGTGACGCCGGTTGCCGATGCGCACTTGTGCTGCGGATCCGCGGGCACCTATTCCATCCTGCAACCCGAGCTCGCGGGCCGCTTGCGCGACAACAAGCTGGCGGCGCTCGAGGCCGGTCATCCCGCCGTGATCGCCACGGCGAACATCGGATGCCTCACGCACCTCGCGGCGGGCACGCGCCGACCGGTGCGCCACTGGATCGAGCTCCTCGACGAGCGCATGGTCGGCGGCGTACGCGCGCCATGACACCGGACCGGCAGCCGCCCGTCCGCGCCGACTTCACGCACTTCCTGCGCATCCCGACGCGCTGGATGGACAACGATGCGTACGGACACGTGAACAACGTCGTGTACTACGCGTACTTCGACACCATCGTGAACGAGCACCTCGTGCGCGAGGCCGGCCTCGACATTGCGAGGAGCCCCGCCATCGGCGTGGTGGCCGAGACCGCGTGCCGCTTCTTCCGTGGCCTCGCGTTCCCGGACCCCGTCGACGCCGGCATGCGGGTCACCCGGATCGGCCGGTCGTCCGTGGAATACGCCATCGGCTTGTTCGCGGCGCAGGACGACGACGCAGCGGCGGCGGGCCGATTCGTGCACGTCTGGGTCGATCGCGCGAGCCGTCGCCCCGTGGCGATTCCCGAGCCGGTGCGCGCGGCGCTCGCGCGACTTCAATGAACGTCCGCATCGGGCAGGGCTTTGACGTGCACGCACTCGTGGCCGGACGGCGCCTCGTGCTCGGCGGCGTGACGATTCCCCACGACCGCGGCCTCGAAGGTCATTCGGACGCCGACGTGCTGCTGCATGCCATTGCCGACGCGCTGCTGGGCGCGCTCGCGCTGGGCGACCTCGGCGTGCACTTTCCCGACACGGAGGCACGCTGGCGCAACGCCGACAGCCGCGTGCTGTTGCGAGCGGTCATGGACAAGGCGCGCGCCGCGGGCTACGAGGTTGGCAATGTCGACGCCACCGTCGTCGCGCAGGCACCGCGCGTCGCGCCGCACGTGGAAGCGATGCGAAACAACATCGCCGCGGACCTGGCATGCGACAGACAGAGCGTGTCGGTCAAGGCGACGACGACCGAACGCCTCGGCTTCACGGGTCGCGGCGAAGGCATCGCCGCGATCGCCGTGGTGCTCCTGACGCGCTAGCCGGGCACGGGCAGCGTGACGCGCGCCAGCGTGCCGCCGCCATCGCGCGGCAGCAGGTCGAAGCTGCCGCCGTGCAGGCGCGCGATGCGATCGACGATCGCGAGACCGAGACCTGCGCCTGCCGCGCCGTCGCTGCGCGCACGCGACGCGGCCGCGCGCGTGAAGGGCTGCTTCAGTCGCTCGACCTCGCCCGGCGGCACGCCGGGTCCGCGATCGGCCACGTCGAGCACCACGCGGCCCGCGCGTTGCGAGGTCGTGATCTCCACCGGCGGTGCGCCGTAGGCGAGCGCGTTGTCGATCAGGTTGCTGCACAGTCGCGACACCGCCGTCGGCCGCAACGGCATGTGCGGCAGCGGACTCGGGTCGAAGCGCACGTCCTTGCCCATGCGCGCGTAGCGGTCGACCGCCGCGCCGATCACGCCGTTCAGATCCTGCACCTCGAGCGCCGCGGATGCGTCGTCCCGCGCGAAATCGAGGAACTGGCCGATGATCCGATCCATCTCGTCGATGTCGGCCACCATGCCGCCGCGCAGGGCTTCGTCGCGCGTGCTCATCTCCACTCCGAGGCGCAGGCGCGCGAGCGGGGTGCGCAGATCGTGCGACACGCCCGCGAGCAGCACGGCGCGATCGCGTTCGATCTGGCGCAGGTTGGCCAGCATCGTGTTGAACCCCCGGTTGACCGCGGCGATCTCCGACGGCCCGGACTCGGGCAACGGTGTCGGCGTCTCGCCGCGTCCCACCTGCTCGACCGCGCGGTCGAGCTGGCGCAGCGGGCGCGACAGATATCGGCCGAACGCATAGGCCGCGATCAGCAGCAAGGTGATGACCACGCCCGCAGAGGTCAGCGCGCGTGTCGGCAGCTCCTCGCTGTCGCGGCGCGGCAACGGAAAGCCGATCCAGTAGCCCTCCGTGCCGGCCGTGAGGTGCACGAAGAGCTGCTGCAGCCGGGGCGCGATGCGAACCTCGGTGTCCTCGCCGAGCGCGTCGCGAAGGCGCGTCTGCAGCTCCGACATCGTGGGACCGAGGACGGGCGCGCCGATGGTTGGTCGGTCGCTCTCGGAAACGATGCGAACGCCGTAGGCGCGCGACAGGCGCGCGAGCTGCTCGTGCCGTCGCGCGGGATCGACGGCCTCGAGCGCGGTTCGCAGCGCCTTGAGCTCGACGATCTTGGTGTCGCCGAATTGCCGCGCGATGAGCGCCGCGCGATCCTGGCTGAACAGGAGAATGGTGGCGAGCGCGGACAGCGCGACGACGCCGATGAGCAGGAGGACCAGGCGCCCGAAGAGCGAGCGCGGCCAGAGCGTCACGGCCTGCCGGGTGCGGTGTCGGCGGCCGGACCGGGCTCCCCGGGCGGCACGTACACGTAGCCGAAGCCCCACACGGTCTGGATGTAGCGGGGATTGGCCGGGTCGGCCTCGACGAGCTTGCGCAGCCGCGACACCTGCACGTCGATCGCACGATCGAAGACCTCGTGGTCGCGCCCGCGCGCGAGCAGCATGAGCTTCTCGCGCGCGAGCGGCTGACGCGGATGCTGCACGAACACCTTCATCAGCGAGAACTCGCCGGTGGTGAGCGAGACGACTTCGCCGTCGCGCTCCAGCGTGCGCGCCGACATATCGAGCGTGTGGTTGCCGAACGGCACGCGACCGTCGGTCGTCGGCGCCCCGGGCGCCGCGCGCTCGCCGTGACGGCGCAGCACCGCATGGATGCGCGCAACGAGCTCACGCGGATTGAACGGCTTCGGCAGATAGTCGTCGGCGCCCATCTCGAGCCCGACGATGCGGTCGACGTCCTCGCCCTTGGCGGTGAGCATGATGATGGGCGTCGCATCGCCCGCGCCGCGCAGGCGCCGGCAGATCGACAATCCATCCTCGCCGGGCAGCATCAGATCGAGGACGATGAGATGCGGCGGATCGCGCTGCAGCCGCTTGTCGAGCTGCGTCGCATCCGGCAGCGCGGCCACCTGGAAGCCTTGCTCGCTCAGATAGCGCGTGAGCAGGTCGCGCAGCCGCACGTCGTCGTCGACGACCAGGATGCGAGGCGAAACGGTCTTGTTCGGCATGCGTGTGCGATCGCGCGTCGCGCGAATGGTTCTGTGCTGTCCATATATCGCGCCAGCGACCGATCCTGCGGGCGCGCGTTGTAAGTGATTGTAACGTCACGGAGAAAGCGCAACGTCCCGTTGCAATGGTACGTGCCGCGCCGCGAACGACGCCGGGACAATCGCGGACCAAGTGTTCGAGTCTGGCGCTCGTTGGCGCCAGACGCGAATCCATCCCGTCGAGGAGAGAGGTATACACATGAAGCAGCACTTCGCAGCACGCATCGCCGCCGTCGCTGCCATGGCGGTCATCGCGACATCGGGCGCCGCGCTGGCCCAGCCGGCGCACGGCCATTACGGCGGGGGTGGCGACGTCGCCATGGCGATCGCCGCGCTCAAGGGCCAGCTCAACCTCAACACGTCGCAGCAGCAAATGTGGGACAGCGCCGTGGCGGCATCGAAGGCCGCGCATCAGACCATGCGCGCGAACCTGCAGCGCGTGCACGACGCGCTGACCGCCGAGATCGCGAAGGCCGAGCCGGATCTGTCGGCGGTGTCGAGCGTCGGAGACCAGGTTCAGGCGCAGAACATTCAGGCGCGCCGCCAGGCGCGCGACACATGGCTCGCGCTGTACGCGACCTTCACGCCCGACCAGAAAGCCGTCGTGAAGACGGCGCTGCAGAACCGCATGGCGCGCGCCGAAGCATGGCGACAAAAGCACATGGAGGCGCGTCCGCAGAGCTGACACGCTCGACACTCGCACTCCCCTGCGCGGCCTTCGGGCCGCGTTTTTTTTGCGGCGTCGATGCCATCTCAAGGCTTCCACTGGCCATGCAAGTGTCATAAGACATGACTTTGTTGCGCACGTCGTCGGTTGCACGGATTCGGCGGCGCCGGTGGTCGGCCCGCCCAGTCGAAGAGCCCGCACAAGGCGGTAAGCCAACGTCATGAAGCTTTCAGTCGGTCACTTGATGCCGGATAATCACATTTGATTAGTTGCTTTAGATTCATTGTGTTAATTCAACAAGCTCATATACCACATGCATAAAGAATGCGACGATTACGCCGTTCGTCGCCGCGACACCAAAACCGCTTGTAACGACAAGCGGCCGGCTGAATAATTCCGCCCGCAGGGGGTATGCCGTTCTGCGTTTTGCCGGGCACGCCAAGCCGGCACGTCGCGAGAGACCGGTTGACGATCAAGGAGGCGGGGATGCGGGGCGCTTTTCGGAACAGTGCAGTGACGGTCCGCGTCCGCGACGCGGCGATACGCCTGATCATCGCGGTAATGGCGCTGCTGGGCTCGGTCCTTGCCGCACCCGCGTACGCCGACGACGCATCGCCGGTGTACCGGTTCTACAACACCAAGACCGGGACGCACTTCTACACGATCTCGGGCGCCGAGCGCGACACGGTGCTCAACAACTACCCGCAGTTCGCCTACGAAGGCGCGGTCTTCTGGGCGTTCACCGCGCCGCAGAACGGCATGCTGCCGGTCTATCGGTTCTACAACAACGCGACCGGCACGCACTTCTACACGCAGTCGGAATCCGAGAAGAACTACGTCATCGCGACGTATCCGGTCTTCATCTACGAAGGCCCCGTCTATTACGCGCCGCCGGACGGCAGCGCCCTTGGCAGCACGCCGCTCTACCGCTTCTACAACACCAAGACCGGCGCGCACTTCTACACCACCAGCGCCGAAGAGCGCGACCACGTGCTCGCGACCTGGCCGTGGTTTGCGTTCGAGAACATCGCCTACTACGTGTTCTCCGCGCCGGTCGGCGGAGGCATCGGCACCAACGCGTCTCCCAAGGCGACGCTCACGGCATCGGCGACGGCCGTCACCGCGCCTTCGACCATCACGCTCAGCGTGTCGGCGACCGATGCCGATGGCTCGGTGGTGAAGGTGCAGTTCTACCTCGGCGGCTCGATGTTCACGGAAGTGACGAGCGCGCCCTACACGGTCACGTACAACATCACGCAGCCGGGCACGTTCGATTTCGGCGCCATCGCGATCGACGACAAGGGTGCGCTCGGTCCGTCGAACGGCGTCACCGTCACCGCGAGCTCCGGCACGGGCGGTGGCAACAACGCGGCGCCGAAGGTCACGCTCGCGACGAGCGCGACGGCGGTCACGCTGCCGGCCTCCGCAACGCTGACGGCGACGGCCAGCGACGACGACGGCACGATCGCCAGCGTGAAGTTCTACAACGGGCCGACGCTGGTCGCGACCATGACGTCGGCGCCGTACACGTACACCTACACGCCGTCCGCCGTCGGGGCTGCATCGTTCACCGCGGTCGCGACGGACAACCAGGGCGCATCCACCACTTCGAACGCCGTGACCGTCACGGCGAGCGGCACGGGCGGCGGCACCAACGTGGCGCCCAAGGTCACGCTCGCCACGAACAGCGCGACCGTCACGCTGCCGGGCTCCGCGGTGCTGACCGCGTCGCCGAGCGACCAGGACGGCACCATTGCGAACGTGAAGTTCTACAACGGCGCCAATCTCGTGGCGACCGTGACGACCTCGCCCTACACGTACATCTACACACCGTCCGCGGTGGGGACGGCGTCGTTCACCGCCGTCGCCACCGACAACCAGGGCGCAACGGGAACCTCGAGTGCAGTCACCGTCACCGCGAGCGGCACGGGCGGCGGCACCAACGTGGCGCCCAAGGTCACCCTGTCGGCGAGCAGCACGGTGTTCGATCTCGGCACGTCGACGACGCTCACGGCCGCCGCGAGCGACCAGGACGGCACGATCACGAGCGTGGTGTTCAAGAACGGGACGACCGTCGTCGCCACCAAGACGACGCCGCCGTACACGTACACCTTCACGCCCACCGCGACCGGCGCGTCGTCGTTCACCGCGACCGCAACGGACAACGCGGGCGCCGTGACGGTGTCGAACGGCGTGACCGTCACCGCCATTCCTCCGGGCACCGGCCAGCCGGTCGTGCCGAAGCTGACGTTCACCGTGTCGAACACGCTCGTGCCCGCACCGGGCCAGGTCACGCTGACGGCAAGCAACGTCACCTCGACCGCGGGCGGCATCACGCGCGTGTCGTTCTACATGAACGGGACGAAGCTGGTGGACCTCGGCACGGCGCCTTACACGTTCGTGCAGCCGATCACCACCCCCGGCACGGTGACGTTCACCGCCGAGGCGCAGGACGTCGGCGGCGGCGTGCACATGACGCTGCCGATCAGCGTCGTCGGCGTCGGCACGCCGGCCTCGGGGATCGTGAACCCGGATGCATGGCGTCTGCTCCAGCAGGCGACGTTCGGCCCGACGTACGCCGAAGCCCAGCGCGTGCAGACGATGGGCGTCTCGGCCTGGATCAACGACCAGTTCACCAAGCCCGTCTCCGGCTATCCGGACGCGAAGTACAACCGCATCCAGCTCAAGACCACGCCGGACTGCTCGACGACGGACCCGAACGGCATCGCCTATCCGGCGGATCATCCGTACGCGACGTGCGTGCGCGATCACCTTTCGCTCGCGATGCTGCAGCGCGATTTCTTCGTGAACGCGGTGACGGCACCCGACCAGCTGCGCCAGCGCGTGGCCTGGGCGCTGTCGCAGATCGTCGTCACGTCCGGCAACGAGCCCGACCTGTCGTACGCCCACGTGATGTCGCGCTACCAGAACATCATGTTCAACAATGCGTTCGGCAACTATCAGCAGCTGCTGATGGACGTCTCGCTCAACCCCGCCATGGGCAACTATCTCGACATGGTGAACAACGATCGCGCGGCGGGCACCCGGGTGCCGAACGAGAACTACGCCCGCGAGATCATGCAGCTGTTCTCCATCGGCCTGAACGAGCTCAATCCGGACGGCACCGAGATCCTCGACGCCAACGGGATGCCCGTGCCGACCTACGATCAGAACACGATCAAGGAAATGGCCAAGACCGATACGGGCTGGACCTTCGCGGACCCGGCCACACCGGGTGCGACGACGGCGACGAAGAAGAACGCCGTCTATTACGCGCTGCCGATGATCCCGTACCCCATCACGACCACGTCGGGGCACGAGACGAGCACGAAGACGCTGCTCAACGGCAGCGTGGTGCCGCCGAACCAGACGCCGCTGCAGGACATCCAGTCGATGGTCAACAACGTGTTCGCGCATCCGAACACGCCGGTATACATCGGCAAGCAGCTCATCCAGCGCCTGGTCACGGGCAACCCGAGCCCGGCGTACGTGCAGCGCGTCGCCAACGTGTTCGTCAACAACGGCTCGGGCGTGCGCGGTGACATGAAGGCGGTCATCCGCGCGGTGCTGCTGGATCCGGAAGCGCGCGGCGGCGGCAGCGCGAACGATCCGACGTACGGATCGCTCAAGGAGCCGGTGCTCATGATCACGAACCTGATCCGCACGCTGTCCGGCATCACCGACGGCAACCGCCTCGAGGGTTCGGCGTCGGGCCTCGGCCAGCGGCCGTACTACTCGCCGACGGTATTCAACTACTTCCCGCCGGACCAGACGATCCAGGGCACGACTATCCTCGCGCCGGAATTCCTGATCCACACCACGCAGACGGCGATCTCGCGCTCGAACCTCGTCTTCAACATGGTCTACAACCCGCAGGCGACGGACAACACGCTGATGAACTCGACCGGCACGCGGCTCAATACGGCGCAGTTCGAGCCGCTGGCGGCCAACCCGACGGCGCTCGTCGACGCGGTGGACACGGTGCTCATGAACGGCACCATGCCCGCTGCCGCGAAGACGCAAATCGTCACGGCGGTCAACGCCGTGCCGGCAACGAACGCCACCGGTCGCGCGCAGATGGCCGTGTACCTGACCGCCTCTTCGTTCTACTACCAGGTCCAGCACTGATCATGAACGACAAACGTCGCAAGTTCCTGCTGCAAACGGGCGGCCTGACCGCATCCGCGCTCGCCGCCAACCTGAGCCGCTGGGGCATCGAGGCCGCCAACGCGCAGAGCGGGCCCGCATACCAGGCGCTGGTGTGCGTGTTCCTGTTCGGCGGCAACGACAGCAACAACATGCTGATCCCGTACACCGACTACGCCCAGTACGCGGCGGTGCGCACGGCCGCCTCGAACGTGGCGATCCCGCAGTCGCAGCTGCTGCAGATCAACGCGCCGAGCAAGGGCAAGATGTACGGGCTGCATCCGTCGTTCGGTCCGCTGCAGACGGTCTACAACGCCGGCAAGCTGGCTCTCGTCGCCAACGTCGGCACGCTGATCGCCCCGATGACCAAGGCCGACTACGCGGCCGGGATCAACCGGCCCATCAACCTGTTCTCGCACTCGGACCAGCAGAACGCGTTCCAGGGCCTGTTGCCCAGCGCCGCGATCCACACCGGCTGGGGCGGGCGCCTCGCCGACAAGCTCGTGGTCGCGAATTCCGGTGCGGCCGTGCCGACCGTCGTTTCCGCGACCGGCTCGAACCTCTTCAACGCAGGACGCAACACCGCGGCGCTGGTCGTTCCGCAGAACGGCGGCGTCGCCATCTCGGGGCAGGGGAGCGATGCCATCTCGACGGCGCGCATGGCGGCATTGAGCGGCATCCTCGCGCTGCCGACGACCAACCAGGTCATCCAGGGCGCAACGAGCGTGCTGCAAAGCGCGCTCTCGGCGAATGCCGCGATCAACCCTGTGTTGAGCGCAGCGTTGCCGCCCGTGATCCAGACCGCCTTCACGGTGGGCGGCAACCAGCTCAACACCGGCATCGCCCAGCAGATGAAGCAGGTCGCGCGCATCATCGACGCGCGCACGGCGCTCGGCGTGCGGCGTCAGGTGTTCTTCGTCGGCATGGGCGGCTACGACACGCACTCGAACACGGTGACCAACCAGACCAACCTGTTCAACCAGCTCGCCCCGGCGCTGAAGTCGTTCTACGACTACACGGTGGCCGCAGGCGTCGACGCCAACGTCACCACGATCACGATGTCGGACTTCAACCGCACCTTCATCGGCAACGGCAACGCGGGCGTCGACCACGCGTACGGCGGTCACTCGATCGTCATGGGCGGCTCGGTCAAGGGCGGCGACCTGTACGGCACGTTCCCGCAGCTGGTCGTGAAGGGTCCGGACGATTCGGGCAGCAACGGCGCATGGATCCCGACCACGGCAGTGGACCAGGTGGGCGGGACGCTCGCCAAATGGTTCGGCGTCGTGCCGACCGACGTCGACTACATCTTCCCGAACCTCGCGAATTTCTCGGTGCGCGACCTGGGCTTCATGAGCTGACCGCACGCACTCCGTCAACGACGGTCTCGCGTCAACCGCCGGACGCCGCTACCCCCCGTGGCGCCGGTCGCGAGGCCGCCACCCTTCCCCCGCCGCGCCTGCCTTCTCCTCTGGCAGGGCGGCGGATTTATTTGCAGCGTCAGGCCGGCACGCCGAGCAACTCGACGGCCGCATCCTCCAGCGCGCTCGCGTCGACCGGCTTCGCGAGCAGCGGCAAACCCGCGTCGCGCACGATCCGTGCAGCGTCGACGCCGGTATCGCCGGTGACGATGAGCGCGGGGATCGGCGTGCCGAGCTCGTCCTGCAGGCGCGCGATCGCGTCGACACCCGTCTGCGCGCCCTGCAGGCGAAGGTCGGCGACGATGAGATCGGGATAGCGCGCGTAGTGCCCGATGTCGTCGAGGAGCGCTTCGGCGCTCGTCGCGCCCGCGACGTCCGCTTGCCAGGTGGCGAACAAGGCGCGCATGGCGTCGATCGCGGCCGGATCGTCGTCGAGCACCGCGACGAGGCGGCCGGCGAGCTGGGTACGAGGACGGCTGCGCGCGCGCGGCGCGGCGGGCATGCGGGAGGCTCGCAATGTCGCCACCCGCGGCGCGCGCACGGAGAAACACGATCCGCGTCCGGGCTGCGACACGACGTGGATCGGATGCTCCAGCAAGTCGGCGAAGCGGCGCACGATGGCGAGCCCGAGACCCATGCCCTTGCGCGCCACCGGCGTGCGTGCGTCCGCGACCTGATAGAACTCGTCGAAGATGCGCGCGAGCTCGGATGCCGCGATCCCTATACCCGTGTCCGCCACGACGATTTCTACGTGGCGCCCGCGCCGACGCACGCCGAGCACGACACCGCCGCGCCGCGTATAGCGCACGGCGTTGGCTACCAGGTTGCCGACGATGCGCTCGAGCAACGCCGGATCGCTGTTCACGGTGACGCGCGTGCGCGCCACGCGCAGGGCAAGGCCGCGGGCCGCGGCCTGCGGCGCGAACTCGTCGGCGATGCGCGCGAAGAGAGGCGCGAGCGGGACGTCGCACCGCTCGGGCTGCAGCGCGCCCGCCTCGAGTCGCGACAGGTCGAGCAGCTGCCCGAATTGCGTCTCGAGCGCCGCGATCCCGCCCTGAACGTTGCCGACGAGACCCTGCCATTCGGTCTCGTGCGCGCGCGCCGCCAGCGCGGCGGCGTAGAGGCCGAGCGCGTGCAGCGGTTGGCGCAGGTCGTGACTCGCCGCGGCGAGGAGCTGGCTCTTCGCACGGTTCGCCGCTTCGGCCGCGCCGCGCGCCTCGAGGGCCGCGCGCGTGCGGTCCTTGAGCTCTCCGATCAGGTCGAGATTCTCGTAGCGGATGGTGAGCGAGTGCGTGAGCACGTCGTTGAGCCGATGCCCGAAGCCGACGACGAAACCGAGCACCACCGCGAGCACGCCGGCGGTGAAGAGGTGCACGTGGTCGCCGACGACGGCGACCCGCACGATCAGCGGGACGAGCGCCGGGAGCACGAAGCCGTAGAAGGACGGCTTGTACACGGCCGTGAGATTGAGCCCGCCCATCACGACGCCGAACAGACACACGATCAGGAGCGCCTGGTGCGCGAGCGAGGCGGGGAACAGCACGATGGCGGCGACGCCCCAGAGCGCGCCGGCGACCGTGGACCCGGTTGCCCAGTAGATGCCCCAGCGCACGACGGCTGCAGGACCGGGCCGGATGCGTTGCCACGCGCGCAACAGCACCGTGCGCCACGCCTGGTTCACCATCACCAGGGACGCCCAGGCGGCGAGCAGCGCGTGCGGAGCCTCTTCCCACATGACGCCGCAGAAGATCGCGGCGCCGAGGCCCATCGAGACCGAGGTGAGATGGCCGTGGCGATACAGCGTCGCGACCTGGTCGCAGCGCGCGCGGCGCACGAGCGCCGGATCGCAGGCGGCAAGCGGCGACATGCGTAGGGAACGACGCGCCAGCGGCTTGGCAGTCAGTGCATCTCGCGCGCGGCGGCGTCGACCGCGACGCCGCGTCGCGCGAGCTCGACGATCGCCTGCGCTCGCGAGTGCACGTTGAGCGCCTTCAGGATCGCGCTGACGTGCACTTTCACCGTGCCTTCCGACAGGCGTAGGTCGCGGCAGATCATCTTGTTGGGCTTGCCCTGCACGAGCAGGCGCAGCACCTCGGCCTGTCGCTGCGTCAGGCCGAGCGCGTGCGCGGGCACGCCGTCGACCTGCGCGGGCGCGCGCGCGAAATCGCGCGTGACGCTGCGTCCGCCGGCAAGCACCGTGCGCACGGCGTCGAGCAGATCGCGCGGGCTCGCGGTCTTGGCGACGTAACCGCGCGCGCCGGCGGCAAGCGCGGCGCCGACGGTCGCGCGGTCGTGTGTGGCCGACAGCACGAGCACCGGAATGCGCGGATAGTCGCGCACCAGCTGCGCCAGCAAGTCCAGGCCGTGCGCGCCGGGCAGCGTCAGGTCCAGCAGCAAGAGGGAGCAGTCCGGGTGCCGTGCGAGCGCGGTGAGCGTCGACTCGCGATCCTCCGCGACGATCACCTCGAGACTTCGCTCGAGCTCGGGCAGCGCGCGCAGCAACGCCTGCTGCATCAACGGATGGTCGTCGATCGCGATGATCTTCATGGACTCCCCCTGGCCGGACGCGAGGCTGTGGCCGCCTTTCGCTGTCGTCCGGGATATTGGCGGACCATCCCGCGGCGGCAACCTGCCACTTTCGACAGAGGCGCGCGTGTCGCGCCGCCAAGCTCGGTCAACCGTTGCGCGCGAATCCGGACTTCTGCTGGTCGCTCGCTTCACGGCGCAACGCGCGCAGTCGCGCGTCGACCTCGGACGCCTGGTAGAAGTCGCCGTCCTTGGCCTTCGACGCGAGCTCGAACTGCACGATGGCGCCCTTGATGTCGCCCTGCCACGCGTAGTACTCGCCCTGGTGGCGATGCTCGGCCATGTCCTTGTGCAAGCCAGCGTACGCGCGCGCGGCATAGAGATGCAGCGGCCCGTCGGTGGGAAAGCGCAGCAGCTGGCGCTCGGCGAACTGCGCCGCATCGCTGAAGCGGCCCGCGCGGATCAGCGCGTCGGGGTAGTCGTACACGAGCTGCATCTTGTTGGGATAGCGCGTCAGCGCCGACTCGAAGCGCTTGATCGCGCCGGCGAGGTCGCCGCTGTCCATCATGACGTGCGCCGCGATCGTCTCGATCATCGGATGCTCGGGCGCGATCCGCTGGAGCTTCGCGAGCTCGACCTTGGCGCGGTCAAGGCTGCCCGCGCGGAGCAGCGACGCAACGAGGCCGTAGTGCACGGCGACCTCGTTGTTGTACTTGTGCTCCGCGATCGCGTCGTCGAAGTACGCCACGGCGTCCTTCGGATCGCCTTCATAGCTTTTCAGCAGAGCGCGCACCATGTGGAAGTCGAGCGAGTCGACCACCTGGCGATAGGGATGGTTCTGCGCGCGCGCTTCCGCCTCGGCGATGCGCTCGTACGTGAGCGGGTGCGTGCGCAGATAGTTCGGCGCATTGCCTTCGCTCAGGCGTACCGCGCGTTGCATGCGCTTCATGAACGTGGCCATGGCGCCCACGTCGAAGCCGGCGGCATCCAGGCGCTGGAAGCCGATGCGGTCGGCCTCGTATTCGTTCGCGCGCGTGAAGTTGAGCTGGTTCTGGATCATCATCGCCTGCGATGCCGCCACTGCGCCGCTTGCGACGTCCGCGCCGGAT
>Ga0207674_10004166_pt1 | contig 17490 bp, 15 predicted proteins | sample KBSCornC72_FD_184303 | JGI IMG/M metagenome (GOLD analysis project Ga0207674, IMG submission 184303) | Corn rhizosphere microbial communities from Kellogg Biological Station, Michigan, USA - KBS Corn C7-2 (SPAdes) (version 2) | ecosystem: Host-associated > Plants > Roots > Rhizosphere > Soil ... | reverse complement strand
GAGACTACAAACTGGCGGACCAAATTGAATGGAAAGGCCGTCCCGGAAGCGGCAACCAATCGGCGATTCTGTTTGGCGATCCTTCCAAGCCGGGTTTGTACGTCCAGCTCCTCAAACGCGGCCCAAACAATTGGAGCCAGCCCCACTCGCATCCGAACGATCGCTTCATCACGGTCCTGGCCGGAACGATGTGGATCGGCACGGGCGCCAAGTTCGATCCCGAAAATACCGTTCCACTGAAGCCGGGCAGCTACGTCCGGGACCTTGCAAACCAAACCCACTTCGATGGCTCCAAGGCTGATGGCCTCACCATTGAGATCGTCGGCATTGGTCCGGCGAACTCAACCCAGCCCGAGGCGAAGTGATGTTGAAACCTGGCCGGTTCCGGACACCGGCAGCGTGCCTCGCGGTGCTGCTGGGAATCGTGCGCACGATCGGTGCCGCCCCACCCCCGCAGTCACCCCCGATCACAATCACCTTGACGGGACAATCGATGATCCGGTCGGATATCCGCGCCACCGCGCCGGCGGCGGTGCCGGTGATCCAGGGGCTGCTTAAGGGCGATGTGGTGTTCACCAACCTGGAATCCGCCGTCGCCGAAAAAGGCGAGACGATTCACGAGGGCCGGGGATTTCTCACTCCGCCTGAAGCGCTGGATGCGCTGACAACCTTCGGTTTTAACTTGCTGTCCCTGTCCGGCAACCATGCCTTCGATCTGAGAGTGAAGGGGATTCAGAACACGATCCGGGAGGCGGATAGCCGCAAGATCGTTCACGCCGGAACCGGAAACAACCTGGCCGAAGCTGCGGCGCCCGCCTATCTGCACACTCCGAAGGGCACGATTGCGCTGATCGCGAGCGCGTCCGGCCTGATTACGCCCGGAGGAAGCGCCACGGCGGATCGGCCTGGCGTGAACGAGCTTCGCATCGAAGCTGGCGGCAAGGAAAATGAGGCCACGGCCGATCTGCCCGGCGCGCCCGCAAACACCCCGAATGCGGAGGATTCGCAGCGCGTGCTGCAAAGCATTCGCGATGCCCGCCAGCACGCCGACCTGGTGATCGTCTACCAGCACAACCACGTCTTCGCGAATCGCTCGTTCGCGACCATTTTCACGGAAGGGATGCCGGAGCGGCTGGCTCCCAATGACTGGCTCAGGAAGTGGACGCATGCCGAGGTGGATGCCGGCGCGGACATCGTCGTGATGCATGGCGCGCCGCTGCTGCATGGGGTGGAGATTTATCGCGGCAAGCCCATCTTTTACGATCTGGGCAACTTCATTTACAATTTGGTTCCGACGCTGACCTACATCGACGAACCGATGAGTTGGGAGAGCGCAATCGCATATGTCCAGTTTGAGGGCGGTATCCTGAAATCGGTTTCCCTGCGTCCGGTCGCCTTGAACGTCATGGGCGAGGGCCAACCGGACGTCCACAACGAGTACGCCGATAACCAGTTTCTCCACACCCGCGGCCTGCCCTCGCCGGCGACGGGCGCAAGAGCGGGCTACATTCTCCAGCGTTTGGCCGACCTGTCAAAACCCTTCGGCACGAAGTTTGAGATTAAAGGCGACACGGCGGAGATCAAGATCAAGTCCGGAACCTAGCGCGGAACAATGGCGCGCCTGACCCCCGCCGAAATCCGGGAGCAAGCATTTGCGGAAACGATCCGTTCCATCCCGCGCGGAAAGGTTGCAAGTTACGGCCAGGTAGCTGCCGCGGCAGGATACCGTCGCTATCATCGTGCCGTCGCGCGCTTTCTGAAAACGGCGATCCCCGGCGAACTTCCCTGGCAACGCGTACTCGGCGCAGGCGGGGAGATCAAACTGGCTGGGAGTGCCGCCGCTGAGCAGAAGCTGCGCCTGAGGATGGAAGGCGTGAGGTTCGCGGGTAAGCGCGTGGATCTCAATCGGCATCAGCACGTCTTTGAGGTTGAGTAGCAGGGAGCCGTAAGAGATAGGATGGATAAGGGTCCCAGATTTTAGCTGGGCAACCGCCACGCATATTTTTCATTACAAGAGGTCACTCCGCGTGAAACTTCAGATTACGGTTTTGATGCTGGCGCTCGGCTGCCTGCTGCGCGCCCAGGAACACGGAAGTATTGCAGGCAATCCTTTTTCGACTCCCAAGGACGTGGCCGCCGGCGCGGCGTCTTTTCGCTCCCAGTGCGCCGCCTGTCACGGCGCCGAAGCCGTCGGCGGCACGGTCGCGCCCAGCCTGGTTTCGGGAACGTTCAAGCATGGCGGGTCGGATGAGGCCCTGTTTGCAGTGATCACCAAAGGCGTTCCGGGAACGCCCATGGTGGGTTTCAAGCTGAACGGCACCGAAGTCTGGCAGCTCATCGCCTATCTGCGCTCCATGAATATTGCCAAAGCCGCGGGCCAGGCTACCGGGGATGCGGCGGCCGGCGCGCGGGTCTATGAGGCGAATCACTGCGCGAATTGCCACACCATCGGCGCGACCGGCGGTTATTCCGGACCTGACTTGAGCGAAATCGGTTCGCATCGTTCTCTACCCCAGATCGAAAGCTCGATCCTTGATCCCGACATTCAAGTCGAACCCGACTATTGGTCAGTGAAGGCACGCACCAAGAGCGGTCAGGACGTCACCGGGAGAAGAATGAATGAGGATATGGACTCGATTCAAATCCGCGAGCCGCAGGGTCACCTGCGTTCGCTCCGCAAGGCCGATCTGGCCAGTTTCGAAATCGTTCGCAAGTCGCCTATGCCATCCTTCAAAGGCAAACTGAGCGCAACAGACCTGCAAAATCTAATCGCTTATCTGGCCAGTCAACGAGCGATCGAAGGGGAAGGTGCGAAATGAAGTTGATAGCTTCTGGCAGCATTACGGCCGTCATTCTAGCGACCGGATTTGGAATTGCTTCGGCGCAGGTGCCGTTCAACCGTCTGCTGAACGCGCAAAGCGATTCGCAGAACTGGCTCACGTACAACGGCAATCTCAAGAGCACGCATTACAGCATGCTGGATCAGATTACCCCCGGCAATGTCGCCAATCTGGACTTGAAATGGGTGTACCAGGTGCAGTCGCTTGAAAAATTCGAAGCTACTCCGCTGGTGGTGGACGGCGTGATGTATGTGAGCGAACCGCCTAACAACGTCGCGGCGATCGACACCCGCAGCGGCCGTCCTTATTGGGTATACGAGCGCCCCCTGCCGGAAACGACGTACGTCTGTTGCGGCAACATCAACCGCGGCCTGGCGATTCTCGGCAACACGCTCTTTATGGGAACGCTCGACGCCCATCTGCTGGCGCTCGACGCATCCACAGGCCGCAAGAAGTGGGAAACCAAAGTGGCGGATTACACGCAGGGCTACGCGGTTACGGTCGCGCCGTTGGTGGTCAAGAACATGGTGATCATCGGAACGGCGGGAGGCGAGCGCGGCATCAGCGGCTTCCTCGCGGCCTACGATGCTCAGACCGGAAAAGAAATCTGGAAGTTCCACACGATCCCTCAACCGGGAGAACCAAATTTCGGAACCTGGAAGGACGATTCCTGGAAAACGGGCGGGGCGTCGGCCTGGGTCACGGGTTCGTATGATGCGGATCTGAACCTCCTGTATTGGGGCATCGGAAATCCGGGGCCGGATTGGAATTCCAGTTCACGAACCGGCGCCAACCTGTACTCCGATTGCGTGGTCGCAATGGATGCCGATACCGGGAAAGTTAAATGGTTTTACCAGTTCACTCCGGGCGACGAGTGGGACTTCGATTCCGTGCAAGTGCCGGTGCTCGCGGACTTGAACTGGAAGGGTTCGCCGCGCAAAGTCATGCTGTGGGGCAATCGCAACGGCTTCTTCTATGTTCTCGATCGGAGTACCGGCGAATTCCTGCTAGGGAAGCCCTTCGTGAAGGTAACGTGGTCCAGCGGAATCGATGACAGCGGGAAGCCAGTGAAAATTCCCGGCAAGGCTCCCAGCACGACGGGAAACGACGTCTGGCCGGGCGTGCAGGGAGGGACCAATTGGTACGCGCCTTCTTTCAGTCTCCGTACCGGATATTTTTATCTGACCGCCTGGGAAGACTATCACACGTCCTACTTTACGTGGGAACAGGAATATCAGCCGGGTAAATCTTTCACGGGCGGTTCCGCCCGCAGCCCCATCCCATCGATCACCCGTAGCCCCATTATCAAGTGGGGCCCCGAGTGGGGCTATGGGGTGGTGCGCGCCTTGAATCCACTCACCGGGGAAAAGGTCTGGGATTACAAGATGCAGGACGTCAGCGACGCCGGCATCTTAACTACCGGATCAGACCTGCTGTTCTCCGGAAATCGCGAAGGGTACTTTTTCGCGTTGGATGCGAAGACCGGCAAAGAGCTCTGGAAGCGCTATCTGGGATTGCAAGTTGCCGCCTCGCCGATAACTTACACCGTCGACGGCGCGCAGTATGTGTCGATCGCCGCGGGTCATGCGATCTTTACTTTCGGGCTTCCAAATCGATAGAACTTGCCCTATGGATCGGCAGAAGGCTTGGGATATAGTTTGCGAATTCACGAAATCGGATAGCCTGCGCCGGCACGCGTTGGCCGTAGAGGCTTGCGTCACCGCCTACGCCTCAAAATTCGGCGAGGATGCGGCCAAGTGGGGCGTCACGGCGCTGCTGCACGATTTCGATTGGGAAGTGCATCCGCAGGCGCCCGATCATCCCATGAAGGGCGAGCCGATTCTGGCGGAGCGCGGCGTGCCTGAAGAAATCCGCCGGGCCATCTTGTCGCATGCAAACTACAGCGGGGTGCCGCGTGTTTCGCCGCTCGAAAAGACTCTGTTCGCTTGCGACGAACTGGCGGGATTTCTCACCGCGGTGAGCTACGTGAAGCCCACCCGCAGCATTCACTCCGTCGACGTAGCTGGCGTCAGAAAGAAACTCAAGGACAAGGGTTTCGCACGCTCGGTCAGCCGCGATGATATTGTAAACGGCGCCGCGGAACTAGGCGTGGACCTCGATCAGCACATCGAGTATTGCATTCAAGCCATGCGGGCGCGGGCAGCGGAACTGGGTATCGAGGGGACTCCGGAATAGGGACTTTGGGCACTTCATTTGCCCGCGAGTTCCTCCGGCGGCTGAAAGACGTGGGAGTTGGGATATCCGACGATGGCCAGCCGCGTCGACATGGAAGGACCCACGAACCGGATCCGATGCCAGGTCTTTGCCGGAGCATAGACAACGTCCCCCTGGTCGGCAACGAAGACCGGCACTGACCCAATCTTGAACTCCGTCTGTCCTTCCAGCATGAACCAGAACTCGGGGCCGGTCTCATGCAGATGGCCCTTATCCGCATCTTGCGCAGGTGCCTGCTTCTTAGGATCTCCGCGGATAATGTTGGCGATTCCGTGCGGGTCGCCAATGAATTGGTCTTGGTTCGGTTTTGGCTTCGCGTTTCCAGCGATGGTCTGGTTGTAGTCGATAAAAGGCACGTTCGCCTTGTCATACGATCCCTTCACGGTTGCGACCTGCGCTCGCACATACTTCACGCCAGCAACCGGAGTTGGCGTCTCATCGATGGGATACATCGTGTTGGAATTTGCGACCGTGACTTCGAGCCGCAGGGATGGCTGGTCGCCGACGGTTTCCATACTGTAGACCAGGCGGTGCGGCACCTGCACCATAAATCCTTTCGAGGCGACGAACGGTTCCTGCCCCTCGATGGTGAAACGAATCTGGCCGTCCTGCACGATCCACCAGGCACGATTGTCCGGATGGAACCGCCGCGGGGTCTTTGCGCCGGGCGCCATCGAGATGTAATCCGCGTGGAAGAGGTTATCGCTGACGACCGTTTCCGTCCAGTTCTGCTCGCCCGCGTGTTTTGAGCGAAGCTCGGACAGCTTGGTTAGAGGTTTGTTTGGCGCGATCCATGGGTTAGGCTCAACCGGCAGCGGCGCCCACACCAGCATCCGGCTCTGCCCGCTCAGCGCCGGAAACACTGTCGATCCGGCGATAACCAGCGTGATGATTTGCAGTAATCGCATTTGACTCCCTTTCGGAACACGGTTGTGATTATACGCCGGCAAGTCATCTCGATGAACTCCCGGGCCGCCAGCACAGTCTTCGCAGCGTCCAAAGGTTCAGTGTATACCCGTCTCTCCGGAACCCGCGCGGCGGGCCGCCTGCTTCGCCGGGGCGGCCCTGCAATCGTCCGCAAGCTCCCTGCGTGTGAAGGTCGGTCTGCTAGACTTTTGCTATTAAGCTATGTCCTTGTCTTTATCGGGGAGCCGTTCATGAATCTTTTTGCCACCAAGCCATTGGATCTGCTGATGAAGGAAGCCCACGAAGCAGGCTCGCACAGCCTGAAACGAACGCTGGGACCTTTTCAGCTCACGGCCTTGGGCGTGGGTGCGGTCATCGGGGCCGGAATCTTCGTACTGTCGGGTTTGGGCGCGCATTATGCCGGACCGGGGCTGATGCTTTCCTTTATCCTTTCCGGAATGGGCTGCGCGTTCGCCGGACTTTGCTATGCCGAATTTGCCGCCATGATTCCTCTGGCCGGAAGCGCGTACACCTATGCGTACGCCACCCTCGGTGAATTATTCGCCTGGATCATCGGCTGGGATCTGACGCTCGAGTACGCCATGGGCGCAAGCACAGTTTCCTCGGGCTGGTCCAACCACTTCATCGAACTGCTCGATATCCTGCATATCAAAATGCCGCTATGGCTCGCCTACGATCACTGGACCGGCTTGCGGACCGCGGAGAACATCATTGCGCGGCAAATGGCGCAGGCATCCGACCCCAACCTGGTTCCCGGGACGTCGGCGTTTCTGGACAAGGTGGGCGCGATCGCCAGCGCGCACTCTCCGGAGCTGGTGCAGCGCTCGACCGAGCTCCTGAACGCGCCCACGGTATTCGGCATCGCAATCGGCTTTAACCTGCCGGCGTTCTGCATAGCCCTGCTGATCACCGCCATCCTGGTCATCGGGATTCGCGAGAGCGCCCGCTTCAATTCCACCATCGTCTGCATCAAGGTATCGGTCGTTTTGTTTGTGATTGCGTTGGGATTGCGTTACGTGAATTTCGCCAACTGGGGCCATGACTGGAGCACATTTGCCCCCTTCGGGTTCTCCGGCGTCGGCGCCGGAGCGGCGTATATATTCTTCGCATATATCGGATTCGACGCCGTCTCGACCACCGCCCAGGAAGCGCGCAATCCGCAGCGGGATCTGCCCATCGGAATCATCGTATCGCTGCTGGTGTGCACGGCTCTTTACATCCTGGTGGCCGGCGTTCTCACCGGCATGGTGCCGTGGCAGGAAGTCAATATCGAAGCCCCCATCGCACGAGCGTTCAGCGACCGTGGTTTGAATACGGCTTCGCACATCATTACGATCGGAGCCTTGGCTGGGCTGACTAGCGTGATGCTGGTAATGCTGCTGGGGCAATCGCGAGTGCTCTACTCGATGGCCAATGACGGACTCCTGCCCAGGAAATTCTTCGCGGCGATTCATCCGAAGTTCCGCACTCCCTGGAAAAACACAATCCTGGTCGGACTGCTCGCTGCTATCGTGGGCAGCATCACGCCCATTGACGACATCGGCAAGATGGTGAATATCGGAACTCTTCTGGCCTTCGTGATCGTTTGCTGCGCCGTGATGGTGCTTAGGCACACCAATCCGTCCCAAGCACGGCCTTTTCGGACGCCGTGGGTGCCACTGGTACCCATCTTAGGGATCGCCTTCAACGGCTATATGATGTACAAGCTGGGATGGATCAACTGGCTGCGTCTCACCGTCTGGCTGGTGATCGGGCTGGTGATCTACTTTGGTTATAGCCGCCATCACAGCCGCCTGCAGCACGGCGATCGCGAACCCACACCGCAGCCTGTCCGTCCCGCTTTGTGAAGTAGCGGAACCAGACAACGGATCTGGCAGGCTCGCGGATCGCAGTATATTGGAATTCATGCGTCACCTGTTTCCGCTTGCCTTGTTCGCCTGCCTGACGGCCTGCACCCAGGCGCCGGCCCCCGCCCCGCAGGATTCCGACAAACTCACGCAGGATTTCATTTACGGAACCCTCGCCTTATCCCCCGTGAGCGCGACCCAGGCCGGCTACCATCAGCACAACGGCACAGTGCTCGACGATCTGCTCGACGACTACAGCGCCGCCGGCCTCGAGCAGCAGCGCGGCTTCTGCAAAGGCATACAAGATCGTGCCGGCGCCATGGATGCGGCCAAACTCGACAAGGAACAAAAGGCCGACCTCGACATCATCAAGAGCAACACCGGCTTGTGTCTCCTCGAACTCAACACCATCCAGAATTTCAAGCACAATCCCACGGTCTACGTCGAACTGGTGGGCACCGCCCTGTTCACGCCTTACATGCTCAACTACGCGCCCATCGAGCGGCGCTTCGAACACATCACGCATCGCCTGGAGAAAGTTCCCGCCTTGTTCGAGCAGGCCAAGGCTAATCTGACCGACGCGCCCGAGGTATGGAACCGCGTCGCGCGTGAAGAGAACGACGGCAATATCGCGCTGATCGACAAGACGCTGCGTGACGCCGCACCCGCATCGCAGAACGCTGCATACTCCGCGGCGGCTGCGAAGGCTTTGGCGGCGGTGCGCGATTTCAACGTTTTTCTTAAAGACAAGCTTGCGGCCAAGACTTCCGATTGGCGACTCGGCAAAGAAAAGTACGATCAGAAGTTTGCCTTGGTGCTGGCCGCAGGCCGCACACCCGCGCAGCTCCTCGCCGCCGCGGAGGACGACCTGAAGAGCGTGCGTGCCGAAATGGCGAAGCTGGCCGCGCCACGAACCATCCAGCAGGCTTTGGACGCGGCCGCGCGCCAGCATCCTACCCGCGAAAATTACATGCCCAAAGCCAAGGAGATGCTGGCCCAGGCTACTGCCTTCGTTAAGCAAAAGGATCTTCTCACCCTGCCCGCGCGTGCCAACTTGCAGGTAGTCGAGACGCCCGAATTCCTGCGCGGCATCTACGGCGTGGGAGGATTCAACCCGGCGCCGGCGCTTGAACCTCAGCTGGGCGCGTACTATTGGATCACGCCCATTCCTAAAAGCTGGTCCGCCGCGCGCGCCGAGTCGAAGCTGCGCGAGTATAACGACTACGGCCTGCAGGAGCTAACCATCCATGAGGCCATGCCCGGCCACTACGTGCAATTCGAATACGCCAATGATGTCCAACCTGTGCCGCGCCGCCTGTTGCGCACCATATTTTCCAATGGCCCGTATGTGGAAGGCTGGGGCGTCTATGCGCAGCAAGTGATGTCGGATGAAGGCTACCTTGACAACAGCAAGGGCCTCCGGCTCACTTTTGACAAGCAGATTCTGCGCGTGTTGGCCAACACCATTCTGGATGTGCGCCTGCAAACCATGGGCATGACCGAGCAGCAGGCGCTCGACTTGATGATCAAGGACACCTACCAGGAAAAAGAGGAGGCCACCGCGAAACTGCAGCGCGCCCAATTATCCTCCTGCCAGTTGCCCACCTATTATGTGGGCTGGAAAGGCTGGCTCGACGTCCGCGCGGGCTACAAGAAAGCCAAAGGAACCGCGTTCTCATTGAAGGATTTTCACGAAAGGGCCTTGAAAGAGGCCGGAGTGTCGCTGCCGGCTTTGGCCGGGCTTCTGGAATAGCATCCACGATAGGCAAACCAACAGGCCATGCGCCTCGACCCGATATATATGCGGTTCACGCTTCTGGCAGGCGCCATGTGTCTCGGTGCCCAGGAAACAGTGATTCGAACCACCGTGCCGCTGATTTTGGCGCCGGTAACCGTGACGGATCATCACGGCAAAACCATCGAGGGTTTGACCGAATCTGACTTCGAGGTGCTGGATAACGGCAAACCCGTCAGGCATAGTCTCGAGATCACAAATCAGCCGATTGCGTTGGTGGTGGCCGTGCAAACCAGCGCAATCTCCGGTCCCGCGCTGGCGAAAGTTCAAAAAATCGGAGCGATGTTTGAACCGCTGGTGGTTGGTGACGGAGGTATTGCCGCGATCGTCACGTACTCAGACCAGATCAAAGTTTGGCAGGACTTCACTCACAGCGCCGATGATTTCACAGGGCGCATGCGCAAGATCCAGCCGGACGGTGATTCGCGGACTGACGCGCGTCTGAACGACGCCGTGCTGAAGGCTGTGAAGATGTTCGCGGATCGGCCCAAGTTCAGGCGAGTGCTGGTAGTGATCGGCGAGAGCCGGGATCGCGGCAGCCAAGCCAAGCTGGAAGAAGCCGTGACCAACGCGCAAGCTGCCAACGTGACCATCTATCCTGTGAACTACTCGGTGTATAAGACCAGTTTCACGACCCGCGGCGACGAGCGCTTTGATGGCTCGGATCGCCGGGTTTATGATACCGACCCCGGCAATTTACTCTTGATTTTTTCCGAGATTGGCCGCCTCGCGACATTAAATGCAGGCGACGCGCTGGCGAAGTATACGGGCGGCGAGAAGGTCTCCTTCACGCGGCTGGCAGGTTTGGAGAAAGTGATTGCCAAGGTAGGCGACGATCTGCACACGCAATACCTGTTAAGCTTCCAGGCCGGCGATAGCGAGACCAGAATGTATCACGCGATTACCGTCAACGTGAGACGCGCGGAAGCTGTGGTTCGAGCACGGCCGGGTTATTGGCGGGAGTGATTGTTCCAAGCAACTTATTGAGTTGCCCGCGCCACCGACCATGCATGCAGACTTTCCGGCACACTGATCTGCCGCCGCGTGTTGCAGGCCGGGCTCCGGCCTCAAAAGTGGCCGGCCTGGGTTACGACTATGGACCTGAGGCTTATCTTATAGATCGATCCGCATTCGGCAATAATGTTTCGCCGGGCGACTGATTCGCCGGTGCGCCGACCCGAAAGTTGAGATTCTATTCCAGCGCGCGTCTCAACGCCGAGGCAAGTTTCGCCAGGCCCGCGCCCACGTCCGCGCCCAGGTGAATCCGCAATGCGCGGCGCCCGCGTTCGCGGAGCACTGTGAGGTCGCCCTGCGCTTGCGCGGCTTTGACGATCCCGAAGGTGTACCTCTGCCCCGGAATGGCCAGGTCATGCGCGTCGTCCGCGGTGATCTGCAGAAACACGCCGGTATTGGGTCCGCCCTTATAGGCCTGGCCGGTCGAATGCAAAAATCGCGGCCCGAATCCCAGGCACGTCGCCACGCGCTTGGCGTCGCGCACCCGCTGGCGCATCGCGCTCAGCGCAACCTCGTGCGCCGGGTTCATTTCGATGTAGGCTAGCACAGCGAAATAATCACCGGCTTTGATCGAGTCCAGATGCGCGCGCAGAGTATCGGTAAGCGTCGGGCCAGCCGTCTTACCGAAAACTTTGATACCCGCCTCTTCAAACGCCGGACTCTCCGCCGGCAGCGTCCCGGTGGCTTCAAATTGGCTGGTTAATTTCTTGGTCGCGACCTTGCTCGCTTCGACGTCCGGTTGATTAAAAGGGTCGATCTCGATGACCGCGCCCGCGACGGCAGTGGCGAACTCCCAGCGGAAGAACTCAGCGCCTATTTGGTACACATCGTCGAGCGCAATGCGAATCACCGGATGCCCCGCCGCCGCCAGCGCATCCAGGGCACGGTCCTGCGCTTCGTCGGGCGCGGGCGTAAGCCGTGCGTACGCGAACACCCGGTCGGCGCCATATACTTCCGGCGGCCCCAGCAGCTCGCGGTCCAGCGGGATGATGGCTCTGCCGTTCTTGCCCGTCGATTCCGCCACCAGTTGCTCCAGCCACGCACCCAGATCGCGAATCGCGGGCGAAGCCACGATGGTCAACTTGTCGCGGCCGGCGCGCGCCAGCGTTCCCAGCAACACACCGAGCGTGAGTCCTGGATTGTCCTTCGGAGCCCCGCAGGCTTGCTCCATTGCAGCCGCCGGCGCCAGCAACTTGGCCACGTCGACGCCCATCGCCGCCGCCGGAATCATGCCGAAATCGGATAGCGCCGAGTAGCGCCCGCCAATCGAAGGCAGCCCGAAAAAGATATGCCGGAAGCCATCCCGCTCGGCCACCTTCTGCATCTGTGAGCCGGGGTCGGTGATGGCGATAAACCGGCTTCCATCGCGTCCCGAGCGTTCGAAGAAATATTCCTTGAAAATGTTCGGTTCGAGCGTCGAACCCGATTTGCTCGACACAATGAACAACGTGCGCTTCGGGTCGATCTTCTTCTCGGTGGCCGACACCTGCGCCGGGTCGGTCGAATCAAGCACGTGCAGATCCGGAAATCCGGGGCCTCCGCCAAACGTCAGGCGCAATACTTCCGGACACAAGCTGGATCCACCCATGCCCAGCAGCAGCGCGTCCTTGAACCCCGCCGCTTTGACTTCAGCGGCGAAGCGCTCCAGGCGCTGCCGTTGCGCAAGTTGTTTCCCGGCGATCCCGAGCCACCCCAGCCACTGCGCTTCGTCGGTGCCGGTCCAGACCGTGGCATCGCCCGCCCAGATCCGCGCGACTCGATCGCTATTCTCCCAGGCGCGCAGATTTTCCGCTGCCGCCCCAACTAGGTCCGGCGGAAGCGAATAAGTGAGCGACTTCATTGCGGCTGTGTTACGGTCAGCAGCTTGGCGAACGCATCCTCGAACTGCTTGACGCCCGCGACGACCAGATCGGCTGTCACGGTTTCAATCGAGATTCCCGCCGCTTCCAGGTTCGCCATCACCGTGCGCGCGCCCTCCACGTCCTCGGTCAGCGAAGCGCGCGGCACGCCATGATCACGGAACGCATCATAGGTCGCCGGCGGGATGGTGTTCACCGTGTCCTTGCCGATCAGCTCCTCGATGTACAGCACGTCGCGCAGCTTGGGATTCTTGGTCGATGTGCTGGCCCACAGCACGCGCTGCGTCTGTGCCCCTTTGGCCGCGAGCACTTCCCAGCGCGGTCCGGAGAAAATACGCTGGTAACGCTCATACGCCAGCTTGGCGTTCGCGATGGCCACTTTGCTGCGCACGGACTCCATCAGTTTCTTCCGCTCCGGCTCTGCTTCCGGAAGGCGCTCGTCGATCAGCGCGTCCACCGCCGTGTCGATCCGGCTCACGAAGAAGCTGGCGACGCCCGCGATCCCAGCCAGTTCCTGGCCCTTCGCGGCCCGCTGTTCCAGTGCGCGAATGAACGCCCACGCCACCTCTTCATACATGTCTTGCGAGAACAACAAGGTGACATTGACGTTCACGCCTTCCCGCAGAGCCGTCTCAATCGCCGGAACACCCGCCGGCGTGCCCGGTATCTTGATCATCAGGTTCGGACGGTCGACGGCCTTCCAAAGGCGCAGCGCTTCGTCGATGGTCTCCTGGGTCTTGTAAGCCAGATTCGGCGACACTTCCATGCTCACGTAGCCGTCGTGCCGCTTGGTTCTGTCGTACACCGGACGCAGTACGTCAGCCGCATCCTGGATGTCGCGAATCGCCAGGCCTTCGTAGATGCCCTTGGCGTCCAGCGTCTTGTCCTTGCGCAATTGCGCGAGATAGTCGGCGTATTCGGCGCCGCCCATGGCCTTTTCGAAAATCGACGGGTTGGAGGTCATCCCGCCCAGGCCGTCTTCTTCCACCATTTTGCGGAGATCGCCGCTGGTCATCAGGCTGCGGCGAATGTAATCCAGCCAGATGGACTGCCCGAAGCGGGCCAATTGCTTGAGCGGGTTTTCAATCCCGCTGGATACGCTGCTGGTAAGAGTAGACATGAGTTTAGTTTCCCTGTCTTTAGTTTACGAAAACCGCAGGGCGATTACTTCCGCGCGCCCTCCAGCGTCCCCTGCTTCTTCCGCAGCCACAGGTAGCAATGATTGCCGATGCGCGCGGCGGCCGGAGCATGAAACAGCAGCAGGTCGAGATATCGCAAGGGGAACAGTAGCCAGCCCAGTCCTGCATGTGCCGCCATGCGCCATGCACGGTACGGCAGCAACAGCTTCGCGTATTCAAGCGTCATCACCAGCATGGTGGCGGTCGGCCCGGTGCGCCAGCCCTCCGCAACCACCTCCATGCGGGAGCCCAGCACCTTGAGGCCATCCAGCGTGAATCGCCGGTAGTCTTTGGGATATTCGTGGAACGGATGACAGAACGGCGTGACCAGGTGCGCGTAGCCGCCGGGCGCGAGCACGCGGTAGATCTCGTTCATGACTTTGACCGGATCGCGAACGTGCTCCAGAACGGCATCGCACTCGACCCGCGTGAAGACTCCGGAAGGAAATGGCAACTGCTCGGCGTCAGCCGCGACATCGACACCCGGTACCGCGAACAGGTCGAGATTTACATAGCCCTCGACCACGCGGCCCGCGCCTCCGAGGTACAGATTCCACTTCCCCAGCGGAAAGTCCAATGGCTCCGCCGGGTTCGTCACAAACGGCGCGGGCGGCTGCAGCGCCCGGATCACGCGATCGCGCCAACGGCGTGAGAGACGCCGCCGGTAGAGCGCCTCCAGTGAGTTGTCTTCGGCCGCCATGGAGATGGAACAACCAGCATCGCATGGCCCCGCCGTAGGCGGAATGCAGCCTTCACTCGCCAACCGTAAACGCCAGATTGTCCGCCGCGGCGCCCGGCGCCAGGTTGTCGACGCCCGCTCGTTCCACACGCACGATCGACTCCGGCGGAACTTGGCCGTTCGCCACCATCGCCGCCAGCGGCTGCGTAAGCTCGCGCAGGATGGTGCGCTTCAATTCGCGCGCCCCATATTCGCTGCTGGTTCCTTTGTGGAGCAGATACTGGCGTGCGGCGGCGGTTACCTCAAGCTCGAAAGCCCGCTCCCCCAGCCGGTTATCGATATGCAACTCCAGCGCCGCGATCTGCAGATCAATGATCTCCGCCAGGGCCTCCGCGTCGAGCGGCTGATACGTGATCACGGTGTCGATCCGGTTCACGAACTCCGGCGAAAACTTGCGGCGCACTGCGCCCATACCGATTTGGTGCAGCTTCTCCAGCGTCGCACCCGACGCGTTCCCCGTGATCGCTTCAAATCCGAAACCCGGCCGCAGGCGGTCGCGCATTTCGCGCGCGCCCAAATTGCTCGTAAGGAAAATCAGCGACCGCTCGAAGTTCACCGTATTGTTATCGCCCAACCGCAGCGCGGCTTTATCCAGCACGCCCATCAATAGGCGTGTCATGCTGGGCGCGGCCTTTTCGATTTCGTCGAACAACACCAGCGAGAGATCGCTCGATTCGCTGGTTACCGACGCCAGCTTCTGCTGCGTCAACATTGGCGGGGTCTCGCGATGCCCCAGATACCCCGGCGGCGCTCCAATCAGCTTGGCGACTTCGTGCTCCATCTGGAATTCACCGCAGTCCACCTTCAGCATGTGCTTCTCGCTGCCGTGCAGCGCATCGGCCAGCGCTTCGACGGTGCGCGTCTTGCCAGTGCCGGTGGGGCCCAGCAACAGAAAAATCCCAGCGGGGCGGCCGTCGGGCGATAGCCCGGCCTGATGCATCCGCACGTAAGGCACAATCTGCGTCAAAGCCTGCGCCTGGCCCACGACGCGCGTCGACAGCTCTCGAAGGAGGTCGCCCGCGCCGGAAATGCCAAGGCGGGGCCTCATTGCCACGGGCGGAATCCGCAATACGGCGCCCTCCTTTAGACTGCGCCGATTATGGGCTCGCGCTGGAGGCAGTGCGGGCACTCTCAGATGGGTAACCCATGGCAAAATAGGCCCGAACCGCGTCGCGGATCAGTGTGGCTGCGCGGCCGCCTCCATAAATATGACGGACGCGGGCGCGCCGGGCGTACTCGGCGGCATCATCCAGCAGCAGTGAGGTCTCCGCCACGATGCGGGCTGGATCGGTCCCCGTGAGACGCGCGGCCCCGGCGGCAACGGCCTCCGGCCTCTCGGTTTTTTCGCGCAGCACCAGCACCGGTTTGCCGAGTGACGGTGCTTCTTCCTGGATACCCCCGGAGTCAGTGAGCAGCACGCGCGCTCGCCGCATCAAGTCGACGAACGGGACATACGACAATGGCTCGATGAGCCGGATCGCCGCGATCCCTCCCAGACGTCTCTCGACCACCGCGCGCACCTCCGGGTTGGGGTGCACCGGATACACGATCTGAACGTCGCCGCGCGCGGCCAACCGTGCCAGCGCCTCGCAAATGCCGTCGAAGCCTTCGCCGAAACTCTCCCGCCGGTGCGCCGTGACCAGAATCAGCTTCTTGCCTGTGTCTGGTGCCGCAAGTCCCTCCGCCCGCAGTCTGCCCGAGGCCAGGGCGTCGCGAGTCTCCAGCAGCGCGTCGATGCCTGTGTTTCCGGTGACCAGAACCCGGTCCGGCGCCACTCCCTCGCGCAGCAGATTCTCGGCCGCGGCTTCGGTGCTCGCGAAATGCAGCCTCGCGAGCTGCGTCGCCAGCACCCGGTTCATTTCTTCCGGGAACGGTTGCCGGAAGTCGCCGCTGCGCAGCCCCGCCTCGACATGCGCCACCGGCGCGCCGCGATAGAACGCACCCAGCGCGCCGCAAAAAGTAGTGGTGGTGTCGCCCTGCACTATCACCAGATCCGGAGCTTCCTTCACCAGCACCGGGTCGAGCGCGGCAATGATGCGCGAAGTCGATTCCGCCAGCGTCTGCCCCGGCCGCATCACGTCCAGATCGTAATCCGGAACGAGCGCGAACGCCTGCAAAGTTTGATCCAGCAGGCCGCGATGCTGCGCCGTCACAATGACGCGAGTCTCGAATTCTTGGGGGACTTCCAAAAACCGGCGCGCCACCGGCGCCAGCTTGATCGCCTCGGGGCGCGTGCCCAGGACGATGGCAATTTTCAGGGTGTGAACTTCATCGGCTCCGGATCGGGTCCGGTGGCTTCAGTATGGCAGGTATTATTTGTGCCGGTAGGTAATGCGCCCCTTGGTCAAGTCGTAAGGCGACATTTCAAGGGTGACGCGGTCGCCGGCCAAAACGCGTATGCGATTGCGGCGAAGCTTACCGGCCAGGTGGGCGAGCACGGTGCGTTCCTGATCCAGTTGCACGCTGAACAGGCCGCTCGGAAATTTCTCAACTACGGTTCCAGTGACTTCAATACTATCTTCTTTACTCATTGTCCTCCCAGAAAGATTATAGCGCCCCGGCGGAGAGCGCAATACGAAAGGCGGGAATAAAGGAGCGGGCGCGCGCGCCGGCCAGACCCGCGCGGCGGGCCAGATCGAGCAGTTCCCGGCGGTGGAATGCGGCTTCGACCGAGATCGCGCCATCGTTAACCGTGACCGGATGCCAGCCGAACAAGCGTTGCGTCCGCGAAATGAAGTAGTAGGGTACCGGATGCCGCCACAGATCGATCACCAGCACCTGTTTTTGAGCGACGCGTCCGAAGCCTGCCAACAGTTCCACCACCTGTTCGTCGGTGAAATGATGCAGGAACAACGAGCTGAAGACGTAGTCGAAACTGCGCGCCCGGAACGGCAGCGCGAAAGCGTCCCCCGCTACCCTGGCGCCCGTGCACCCTTCGAGATGCGATTCGATGTAATCCAGACAGGTCACCTGCGCCTGCGGCCGCCACTCACGTAAACAGCGTGCCATATCGCCCGACGCGGAGCCGACATCCAAGAATGTGAACGCTTGATCGC
>Ga0207674_10004163_pt1 | contig 17496 bp, 17 predicted proteins | sample KBSCornC72_FD_184303 | JGI IMG/M metagenome (GOLD analysis project Ga0207674, IMG submission 184303) | Corn rhizosphere microbial communities from Kellogg Biological Station, Michigan, USA - KBS Corn C7-2 (SPAdes) (version 2) | ecosystem: Host-associated > Plants > Roots > Rhizosphere > Soil ... | reverse complement strand
CCAGGGCTGGTTGACATACATGGTGGGGTAGGGGCCGCGCAGATAGGGCGCAATCCCCGGCCAGGTCTCGAGGAAATCGATGCCGTCGAGGTCGGCTTCGCCATAGCCCGGCTTGACCAGAATGCCCTCGGGCGTCAGCCATGGTTCGGCGCCGCCAGCGGGCTCGGCGCGGGCGGTGTTCTCAAAAGCGACAGTCGCAAAGTTCGGTATGCGGCTCATGGTTACCATTATAGCACAGGCAAAGCCCGGGGGTCGCCACCCCTAATCATGGTCCGGATGCTGGTGGCTGACGATGCCGTTGAGCTTGTCCGGACCGTAATTTTGCAGCGTGGTCTGGCTCGGCAGGTTGGCGATGCCGACCACCCAGCCGAGCCGGGATTCGGTACCGAACTGCTGGGTCGGTATCACCCGGTCCGGGCGGTCGAACGCGCCGGTCATGATCTCGATGCGCGGCCCGTCGATGCGGCGAAAGCTCAGCGGCGTGCCGCAGGCGGCGCAGAAATCGCGCTCGGCGATGGAGGAGGAGCGGAACGCGGCTGGCTTGCCGCGGGTCCAGGTGAAGTCGGCACGGTCAATGTCGGCGAAAGACGCGAACGGCGCGCCGGACGCCTTCTGGCACATCCGGCAATGACAGACGCTGACCTTCACCGGCGCCGCCGACAGCGCAAAGCGGACCGCGCCGCATTGGCAGCCGCCGGTCAGGATGGGTTTGGTCGCCGAGGTCATGCTCCCTCCGTCAGCCGATAAGCCTCTTGCAGCGTTGCCAGCGCATCGCCGCCGGCAAAGACAAAATCGTTAACGCCGGCGGCACGGAGCGCGGCTTCCTGCGCGCCCGGCCGTCCTGCCAGATAGATATGCCTTGCATCGGCGGCTTGAAGGGCTTTTGCGGCCGCTGCCGCCTGCCGGGCATAGATATTGTCGGACGAGCACAGGCAGGCCAGCACTGCCCCGGAAGCCCTGAACGCGGCCGCCAGCGCGGCGAAGTCCTTCACCCCTTCAGGGAGAGGTGAAGAAGAGGATGCCTCGCGGGGCGGCGGCAGAAACTCGACAGCCTCGATCCCGCCGGTCTCAAAAAAGCTTTTCGCAAACGCCGCACCCGCGGTGAAATCGGCTGCTGTGCCGAGATTGGCGAGAAAGATCTTTGGCCGGGCGCCGCTGTCTTTGAGAATTCGATCCGACCGGTCGCGCAGGCGTTCGAACGGCGCCGCAAGCCGCATCGGCAGCAGCGCGTCGAATTTGAATTTTTCTTCGCCTGAGGGCGCGAGTGCAGCCGGCTTTGCATCTAGCACCGTGACAGCCGCTTCGTGCAGATTGGGAAACTCGGTGGCGCCGGTCAGCACTTCCTTGCGCCTGGCGATGTTGGCTTCGCGCACCGCCCGCGTCGCCGCGACCTTGCGCTGGATCAGGCCTTGCTCAAGGGCAGCGAATACGCCGCCGGCTTTTTCGATTTCCTGAAACAGCGACCATGCCGCCTCGCAAAGCTGTTGCGTCAGGGTTTCGATACCGCCGGAGCCGGCCGCGGGATCGGAAACTTTTGCAAGATTGGATTCCTCCAGCAGCACCAGCTGGGTATTGCGCGCCACACGCCGCGCGAACGCATCCGGCAATCCCAGCGCCAGCGTATGCGGCAGCACGGTGATGGCGTTGGCGCCGCCGAGGCCCGCGGAGAACGTCGCGATCGTGGCGCGCAGCATGTTCACGTAAGCGTCGCGCTGGGTCAGCATCCGCCAGGCGGTTTGCGCGGCAATGAAGATCGGCCTGGGCGTCAGGCCGCAGGCCTGTTCGACGCGCGCCCACAACAACCGCAGCGCGCGGAACTTTGCCATGGTCAGAAACTGATCGGCGTCGGCGATCAGCCGAAACGAAAGCGCGTTGCGGGCGACATCGAGCGCCATGCCGCCGGCTTCCAGCGCGCGCAGATAGGCGATCGCGACCGCCAGCGCGAAAGCAAGCTCCTGCGCTTCCGATCCACCGGCGTCGTGGACCGGGCGGCCGTCGGCGAGCGCGAACGGCCCCTTGAAGCCGCGCCCCGTCAGCTCGCCGATCATCTTTGCGAACGGCTTTTGAAATTCAGGCCACGGTGCGGGCGTTGTGCCACGTGCGGCGATGGTGCTGAGCGGCTGATAGTTGAAGCGAACATCGACTTTGGCCGGATCGATGCCGCGGGCCTCGATGACCTCGGCGAGGCTGATGCCGGCGTTCTCGCGCCCAAGTACCGGGTTGAGCGCGATCCCGATCCCGGCGTCGAAAAAGACGCCGTCGAACAACCGTGCCAGGGTTTCCCTGGTTGCATCGGTGAGGCCGAAGCCACGTGCGCCCGGTCCACCCGCCAATTCAATTTCCAGCCCTGTGGCGCCGTTTTCCAGATCATGCAGTGCCTGCGTGTTGGCGAGGGCGGCATCCGGATGATCGATCCGCTGCATGATCTGCCAGGGCGCGGCCGCAGGCCGCCCGGCGATCGGCGCGGCGCCGTGCGCGCGCGAATAGATCGGCTCGATCTTCAGGCCGTCATAGGTCCTGCCGACCAGCTTCTCGAACGGCGCGCCCTTCAGCACCCCATCGACCAGCTTGCGCCAGTCGTCATAGGTCGCCGGCGCGAAATCCGCCGATAGCCGCAGGTCGTCGGTTACAGATGCCATTTCGGCAAGTCGCTCCCTTCGTGCCCTATTTGCTGTTATCCGGAAATTGCCACGTGCCGTCCGCCAAGCCAAACGGTTGTTTTTGGCTCGAAGCGGCGGTCCGCGGTCAGCCGAGGGCGGGCAGCCGCTCAATTCCCTGGGTCGATAGCTGCGCCAGCGCGGCCGTAATGCTGCGTCCCGCAATGAGACGATCGGGCGCGATCTCCGCCAGCGGCACCAGCACGAAGGCGCGTTCGAACAGCCGGGGATGCGGCAGCGTCAGTTCCGGCTTTTGAATCGAAACGTCGTCATAGGCGATCAGATCGAGGTCGAGGGTGCGCGGACCCCAGCGCCTTTCGCTGGCGCGATCGCGGCCGAACTTGTTTTCGATCTTGTGCAGCGTGAACAGCAGCGCATGGGGATCGAGGGCGGTTTCGATTTCGATGCAGGCATTGATGAAGCGAGCCTGCTGCTCATCGCCCCAGGGCGGCGTAGCGTAATCCGACGAGCGTGCCAGCAGCGCTGCTTGCGTCATGCCGCAGATATTGGCGATGGCTTTTTGAAATGTCGCGCGGACCTCGCCGACATTGCCGCCCAGCGCGATCAGAACGTCAGCCACGGGACGGCGCTTGCCGGGTGCGCGTCAGCACCACGCCGACATCGTCGAAGATCGCGGCGATCGGCGCGTGCGGCTTGTGAACGGTGACCTTGATCGCGCTGACCCGTGGAAACACCGCCAGGCAGGCGTCGGCCACGGCGCCGGCCGCTCGTTCCAGCAGTTTATAATTGGCGTTCTTGAAGGCCGCCGTCGCGGTCGCGACCACATTGGAATAAGACACGGTATCGGCGAGGCGATCAGTGCGCGAGGACTCCGACAGATCGGTGGAGAGCTCGAGATCGATCACGAAGCGCTGTCCGACCTCGGTCTCATGTTCCATGACGCCATGGCGGGCATGGATGACGACGCCGGTGATGAAGATCATATCGGTCATCGGCTGCCCTCGATCGCCGCGGCCACGCGCAGCGCCTGTACGGTTTCCGACACATCGTGGGTCCGGATGATCCGCGCCCCACCCTTTGCCGCCGCCAGGTGCGCCGCAATCGAGCCGCCAAGCCGCTGATCCGGCTCCGAGGGCACGACCGAACTGATGAAACGCTTGCGCGAAGCGCCGACCAATAGCGGCCGGCCGAATGCGCTGAGTTCATTCAGCCGGGCCAGCGCCGTGATGCTCTGCTCGGGGGTTTTGCCAAAGCCGATGCCGGGGTCGAGCACGATATTGCCAGCTGAAACACCGGCCTTCGCCGCGATCTCGAGCGAGCGCGCAAAGAAGGCGGCGATATCCTTCATGATGTCGATGTTGGCATCGACATGGTCGCGGTTGTGCATGACGATCAAAGGCGAGTTGCGCGCCGCCAGCAAGCCGGCCATGGCGGGGTCGCGCTGCAGGCCCCAGACGTCGTTGGCGATGGCTGCACCGGCATCGAGCGCCCATTTGACGACCGCCGGTTTCATGCTGTCGATGGATACGGGGACACCGAGGGAAACGACTTCGGCCAGGACCGGTCGCAAGCGGTTCAGTTCCTCATCGGCCGAGACCGGCTGCGCGCCATAGGGCCGGGTGGATTCCGCTCCGATGTCGATGATGTCGGCGCCCTCGGCGATCATGCGCCGGGCCTGCGCCAGCGCGCGCTCCGGCGCGACAAACTGTCCGCCGTCGGAAAATGAATCGGGCGTGACGTTCAGGACGCCCATCACGGCGGGAGTTGGCCTGGACAAAAACGCCCGCAGCATCGGATGATCTGCCGGGGTGGCCGGCGGGGCGGGTCTGGAAGTGGTCGCGATCATGCGGTCGCTTTGCGCGGTCCGCGCAGGGGAGTCAAGATGCCGGGCGCGCCAATGCCAGCGCCGGCCGAGCCTTCTTTGACCGGCCTAATAGGTGATCTTGGGCTGCAGCTTGCGGGCCTGCGCGATCAGTTGCTCGACCGACTTTTCCGAAGGCAAAACGCGGACGAGTTTGCGCCTGGTATTCACCTCTTTCATGTTCTGCGCCAGGCGCCCTGGATTGCGAAGCGCCAACTCGCGCACCGTAGTGACGCCGGCGGCGCGCACCAGCCCGACCTTGGCTTTGCCCATACCCGGGATCCGCATGTAGTCGGAGACGTTGGCCCATTCCAGCAGTTGCTGCTCGCTGATGCCGGTCTTGGCGGCAAGCGTTTTGCGACCCTTTACGGTCCGGGCGGCCTCAAGCAGCTTGTCCGTGGTGCGGATGCCAAGCGACTTCAGTTTCGAGGCGGAGAAGGCCGTCAAGCCATCAATCTCGGAGATTGGATATGTCATGGTACTCAATATGAAAAAGGTGCTTTAAGCGAACTGGCTGAGGCCCGGGGTCCCTGCGATGATCTCGCCCATCTGATCCGCTCCGATTGTGTCGCGGCCGAACCTGAAAAATTCACGGGCGACGTTCTGAATCTCGCCCATGCCCAAGCCAAGCCCCATCAGTTTGGTGCCAAGCGCCATCAGGCCGCCGCCCATCAGCCTTCCGAGACCACTGCCATTGCTGGAGGCCGCGATCGCAGCTTCCGCGCCGGGAATCTTGTCGATCAAGGCCTGAACATTGTCGGAGGGACCCTCGTTGCGAAGGAAACCCAGAATGATGCCGATGGTTTTTTCGGCGACAGCATTGTCGATGCCGGCCTTTGCGGCCAGCCGTCCAATCAGTTCGTCCATATTGCCCCGCCCTCAGCCGGTTACGTGCCGGATGCTTGCTTGTGAATTTATCTTGATCTTCTGCGATACGAATTACAAGCGATGACCACGTTCGAAGCCGCGATTCAGCTGCAATCGCCCGGCGAGTGTTGCAGCAATGCAAGAGTGGGTGCGAAATCCGCGGAAAATTGTCGCGGCACGACACATTGGTTCCGACTTTCGACGGAAGCAAGCGGCAAGACCAACCGGGCTTGCGATCCCTCAAAGGCCGTTGACCGGTTTCAATCGGCTTGCAACATGCAGTATGATGCTGGCGTCTGGCGGCTGAGACCCCCGATGCGCGCGAAGAGGCGATGCAATGGTGACCTCCGATAACAAGATGACCGATAGCGATGAGAAAATTTTCATCGGCAAGGGTGAGCAGCCGGTCTGGCTGACGCTCGGGCTTGCAAATCGCCATGGCCTTGTCACCGGCGCTACCGGAACTGGAAAAACCGTCTCCCTGCAAGTGATGGCCGAGGGATTTGCGCGTGCCGGTGTTCCCGTGTTCGCGGCCGATATCAAAGGAGACCTCTCGGGCATCTCTGAGGTCGGTGAACCCAAAGACTTTATCGTCAAACGGGCCGGCGACATGGGTCTCAGCTTCCAGCCCGACCGGTTTTCGACCGTGTTTTGGGACGTGTTCGGCGAGCAGGGCCATCCGGTGCGTGCCACCGTCTCGGAAATGGGTCCGTTGCTGCTCTCCCGCATGATGGATCTGAACGACGTCCAGGAAGGCGTGCTGAACATCGCGTTCAAGGTGGCCGACGAGCAGGGCTTGCTGCTACTGGATATGAAGGATCTGCGGGCGATCCTGTCTTTCATTGCGGAACATGCCAATGAGCTGACCACGCAATACGGAAACGTCTCGAAGCAGACTGTGGGAACCATCCAGCGCCAGCTTCTGGTGCTGGAAAATCAGGGCGGTGCCCGGTTTTTCGGCGAGCCGGCGCTGGAGCTGAAGGATTTCATGCGCACCGACAGCGATGGCCGGGGCATGGTCAACATCCTGGTCGCCGACAAGCTGATGCAGAGCCCGCGGCTTTATGCAACCTTCCTGCTGTGGATGCTGTCCGAGCTGTTTGAACAACTGCCGGAGGCCGGCGATCCGCCGAAACCGAAACTCGTGTTCTTTTTCGACGAGGCGCACCTGTTGTTCAACGATGCGCCAAAGGCGCTGATGGACAAGATCGAGCAGGTGGTGCGGCTGATACGCTCCAAGGGCGTCGGGGTTTATTTCGTGACGCAAAACCCGATCGACGTACCGGACAAGGTTCTCGCCCAGTTGGGCAACCGCGTGCAGCACGCGTTGCGGGCCTTCACCCCGCGTGACCAAAAGGCGGTCGCGGCGGCCGCGCAGACCTTCCGGCCCAATCCAAAACTCGATACCGCGCAGGTCATCATGGAACTGGGCAAAGGCGAAGCGCTGGTGTCTTTCCTGGAAGGCAACGGCACGCCGGCGATGGTCGAGCGCGTCATGATCCGGCCGCCGACGGGACGGATTGGACCGATCACGCCGGAGGAACGCAAGGCGATCATGGATAGCAGCCCGGTGAAGGGCAAATACGACACCACCATCGATTCCGAATCCGCCTATGAGGTGCTGCAGAAGCGCGTAGCCGCAACCGCGGCGTCCGCGAACGGGACTGCCGGCGGCGGGGGAATTCTCGGACAGCTCGGCGCCATCGTCGGAACGATTTTCGGCACCAACGTGTCGCGCGGCAGGTTGTCGACCGGTCAGATCATCGCGCGAAGCGTCACGCGCTCGGTCACCAACAAGGTGGTCGGCGGGGTCGTTGCCGATCTCGGCAAATCGGTGGGCGGCTCGATGGGCGGATCGGTCGGCCGCGCGCTGGTGCGCGGTACGCTTGGCGGGCTGTTGCGGCGATAAAATCCTTCACCCTCTTTGCATTTGCTGCGGCGTGATCTTCCTCTGATTTTTCGGAAAGTTGAGTGTGCTGAGATATCCGTCGTTGCGAGCGCCGCTCGATATTCTGTTTCTGGTCTGTTGTATCGCGCTGACCGCCGACGTTCTGGTTCCGGAAATCTGGGGCAACGGAAAGACAAAGGACTATCCGCTCTGGTTCTGGGCCGGGCAGCAGGTCCTGCAGGGAAAGGATCTCTACCCCAGCGATCCCAAAGCCTATTTCGATTTCATCTATCCGCCGCTACCGGCGGTTCTGTTGGCGATACCCAGTTATTTCGGCAAGATACCTCTCTATCTATGCTTGTCGGCGTTCAACGCGGTCGCGTGGTGGATGACGGCGCAGTTCTCCAACGCGATGACGGGCTCGGGGCGAATCCCCGGCCCCTGGCTGTTTGCGCTGCCGGGTTTTGTGACCGTTACGTTCGTCTTCGACATGTTCGATCTCGGGCAACCGAATCTCATTCTGCTCGCGATGATGCTGTTCGGGTTCTGGCTGCTGCAGCACGGGCGCCCGTGGATGGCGGGCAGCATGTTTGCGCTGGCCACCGCGATCAAGGTTTTCCCGGTGGCCGTGTTTCCCTATCTGCTTTGGCGCAGGCAGTGGTCCTCAGTCGCGGGGATGGTCGTCTTTCTCGGGATTTTTCTGTTTGTGGTTCCGGCACCCATCCGCGGTTACCAGCACAACATCTCCGAACTGAAGACCTGGTTTCAGGGAATGGTCGGATCGAGTTCTGAGCAGGGTTTTGGGCAGCGTGACGAGCAGAACTGGTCGTGGGTCAACCAATCCATCATCGCCGTGACGCATCGGCTGACGCGCCCGGTCAACTACAACCAGGACAATCCGGTCAAGCCGCCAGCGTATATGAACCTGCTCGATCTCGATTTTAAGACAGCGAATTGGGTCGTGTTGGCGATCTCGTTGGCGATTGGACTTGGTTACATCGCGGTGATGCCGGCGCGATCGCGGACGACGCCGCGGTCTGACGCCGAAGAACTCGGTATCCTGTTCTGTCTGATGACGGTGGCCTCGCCGTTGGCCCGGCAGTATTATTTCATCTGGCTGTTCTTTCCGATCACCGTCCTGATCCATCGGGCAGCCTATGATCCGCGTGCGGCGGTGCGGATAGGTACCTGGGCCGCGCTGGCAATAGCGGGACTGCTGATGTGCCTGTCGTTTCCCGTTTTTCCGAATGATCTGCAGGCCTACGGGAATAACCTTGCCGCCACCGCCATGATTGCCGCCGGACTGGTGTGGCACATCCTGCATTCGCCTTCGGACGGAAAGGTCAACTGCTTTTCTCCGACGGCGAGCAAGCTAAAACCTGATACGTAGAACAACAGCCGCTAGCCAAGGGAATATCGAAAATGTCCAACGCGCCGCAGCTACAGCCGGTCCTCGACCGCATCGATGCCGATTTCGATAACAGCCTGGAGCGGCTGTTTGCCCTGCTGCGGATCAAATCGATCTCGGCCGATCCGGCCTTTGCCGGAGATTGCAAGGCGGCGGCCGATCATCTAGCCAGGGATATCGCAACGCTCGGTTTTGAGACCGACGTCCGGCCGACGGCCGGCCATCCCGCCATCGTCGCCAGGACCAACGGCAAGAGAAACGGCGGGGCGCGGCCGCATGTGCTGTTCTACGGTCATTACGACGTACAGCCGGTTGATCCGCTCAATCTTTGGCATCGTCCGCCCTTCGAGCCGGCGGTTGCCACCCATGCCGACGGGCGAAAAATCATCGTCGCGCGCGGCGCCGAAGACGACAAGGGCCAGTTGATGACCTTCGTCGAAGCCTGCCGGGCCTGGAAATCGGTGACGGGTTCACTGCCGGTCGACGTGACCATCGTCATCGAGGGCGAGGAAGAAATCGGATCGAAGAGTTTCGTGCCGTTTCTTGAAAAGAACAAGGATGATCTCAAGGCCGATTTCGCATTGGTTTGCGACACCGGCATGTGGGACCCGAATACGCCGGCCATCACCACGTCACTGCGCGGACTTGTTTACGATGAGGTGCGGATCAAGGCCGCCAATCGCGATCTGCATTCCGGCATATTCGGCGGTGGTGCGCAAAATCCGATCCGGGTGCTGACCCGCATCCTCGGCAGCCTTCATGACGATAACGGCCACATCACGATCCCCGGCTTCTATGATGGCGTGAAGGATTTGCCGCCCGACATCCTTGCGCAATGGAAGAAACTCAATCTCTCGCCGGATTCGTTTCTAAAACCGATCGGTCTGTCTATCCCGGCCGGTGAAAAAGACCGCTTGTTGATCGAGCAGGTCTCGTCGCGCCCGACCTGCGACATCAATGGCATCGTCGGGGGCTATACCGGAGAGGGTTCGAAAACGGTGATCCCGGCGGAAGCGTCCGCCAAGATTTCATTCCGCCTGGTGGAGGGGCAACAGCCCGACAAGATCCGAAAGGCCTTTCGCGATTACGTGACCGCGCGGCTGCCTGGAGATTGCAAGGCTGAATTTACCGACCATTCCAGTGCGCCGGCGATTGCGCTCGACTGGAACATGAAGCCGCTCGCCGCCGCCAGGCGCGCGTTGACCGACGAGTGGGGCAAGGAGGCTCTCCTGATCGGCTCGGGCGCCTCGATCCCGGTCGTCGCGGATTTCAAGCGCACGCTCGGCCTCGATACGGTGCTGGTGGGTTTCGGGCTGGACGACGACAACATCCATTCTCCGAACGAAAAATACGACCTCAAGAGTTTTCACAAAGGCATTCGTTCGTGGGCGCGAATTCTCGCAGCGCTGGCGGACGCGCCGAAGGGATAGAACCATCGTGGCCGCCGGAATGCGATCTGCCCTCACCGATGAATTCTGGCGCGCGTTCCGCAAGGCCGCCGGCCTGCACCACGACGATTACGACGTGGTCGCGTTCGGCGCCGGGCCTGAGATGGCGACCGAACTGGCGGAGCTTGCGGTCGCGGGGATCAAGCGGGCTACCGCGGGACTGGTTCGGCGATTCGGCCCACATGGCGAGCCGCCGCCCGTCGTCGGGGGCTATGTCGTCCTGCTCGATGGCGCCGAGCGCCCGCGCGCTATCTGGCGCACCACCGACGTCCGGATCGGACCGCTGAACTCGGTCGACGAGCGATTTGCCTGGGACGAAGGCGAGGGCGAGCGCACCCGCGAATGGTGGCTGTCCGCCCATCGCCGCTTCTTTGGACGGCGAGCCGCCGCTCAGGGTTTTCACGTGCATGACGAGATCGAGACCATCTTCGAGCGGTTCGAGATCGTATGGCCTCCCGAAATAGCCGACGCCGGCCGGCCGTCCGAAGACGCGATCGGAAAATGAAAACGCCGCCCGGAATTGGGCGGCGTTTTGATTCGGTAGTGCAGAGGTCGTTGGACGCGATCTTACACCGAAACTCCAGATTTTCAATTCCTGTAGCTTGGATCGATCCGGTCGAGCTTGCGCAGCAGAGGCGGCCAGACCAGGTTGGTCGAGCGTAGTTCCAAACGATCCGGGTTATTGAACATCTGCTCGTTCTTGTCGATCACCGCCTGTTCGACCGGATAGGCGGTCGGACCGAGCATGCGGGTGCGCACCTGCATGGTGCAGGCGCGCTCCAGGTGATACATGCGCTCGAAGGCGGAAGCGACCGAGCGGCCGACCGTCAGCGTGCCGTGATTGCGCAGCAGCATGTGGTTCTTGTTGCCGAGATCCTTCTGCAGGCGCGGGCGCTCGTCATGATCAAGCGCCACGCCCTCATAGTCGTGATAGGCGAGGTCGTGGGTGACGAAGTGCGCGGTCTGGTTCATCGGCAGCAGGCCTTCCATGCAGCTTGCCACCGCGGTGCCGTCGGGGGTGTGGAGATGAAGCACGCAGCCGGCATCCTCGCGTACTTCGTGGATCGCGGAGTGGATCGTGAAGCCCGCGGGGTTGATGCTGTAGTCGCTCTTGGTGAGCTGATTGCCGTCGAGGTCGACCTTCACCAGGCTCGAGGCGGTGATTTCGTCAAACATCAAGCCGTAGGGGTTGATCAGAAAATGATGCTCGGGTCCGGGCACGCGCGCTGAGATGTGGGTATCGACCAGATCGTCCCAGCCATAGAGCGCGACGAGGCGATAGCAGGCGGCGAGATTGACGCGCTGGGTCCACTCCGCTTCCGTCATGCCGGATGGCACTTCCTTCAGGCGAGCTTCCGCTGGCGACATGATCGGTTTCTCCCGTATCGACGCATGATTTTCGGCTTGAGCCTAGGCCTGTAGCGGGTTGGCAGCAAGGCGCAACGCTGGCGTGGCAGTCATGCTGTGGTAACGAGGTATCTGGCTTCAGGGCGCCGGAATTGCCAGCAGGCTGGAAATGCTGCGCCCGCGGATATCGTAGACGCGCGCGAACACTACGTCGTCGCGCTTGATCTCCACCATCACCGGCGCGGTCAGGCCCTTGCAATAGAACTCGCCGAGCGTCATCGCGAAGTCGGCGGCATGGCTGTCCCAGCCGATGGTGAAGTCGGGGCCGAGCGCGACCTGCGCGGGACGTTGGGGACCGCACACCGCGACCTTCCATTTGCGTCCGCGCGGCGGCGCTTCCTGGCGTTCGGTGAGTTCCTCGCGCAGGCCATCGGATGCCTGCTTCAGCGCGAGGCCCCAGTAGTCCAGCATGTAGAGATCGTCGGCGGCGCGAACCGTACCCGCGATGTGATTGAAGTGGGTGTACTGGTAGGGGTGCAGCCGGATCATTTCGCCGAGCGGCAGCAGCAGTCCGAACGAGAAGATGGCGACGGCGGCGGGCTGCCAACTGCGGCGATTTTCCTTGAGCCAGTTCATGCCCCACGCGAAGGCTGTGCCTGCAAGCACCGTCATCGGCGGAATGACAAAAATGAAATGCCTGATACCATTGTAGAGCGCCGGGCGCTTCACCATCGCGACCACGAGCGGCAGCGTTGCCGCGAGCGTCAGCATCAGCAGGATCGACTTGCGGCGGGCCGATACGTCGCCGCGCGACAGCACCATAAAGCTGCCGACGACGCCGGCGATCAAAAGGCCAAGCAGCACTTCGGGAAGTTGCAGTGCGAACAGGGTCGGCAGATACGACCACGGCATATCCGGCACCGACACCAGCGCGCCGTCGAACATTTCCTTCCAGGGTTTTTCGAAGAAGTGCGAGAAATAGGTCAGGGCATGGAAAGGATTTCCCGGTTCCATGATCGACCACGGCCAGATCAGTCCCATCACGAGGTAGCCGAGGATCAGGCCGGGCATCAGCACGTAGACAACATGGACGAAGCGATGCGCAGCTTCGCGCGCGCTGTGGGTGTGGATCTCCTCCAGGAACAGCGGCACAAACCCGGCCATGGCATAGACCAGTGCCAACCCGCCGAGGATACGCGAGCCGATCGACAGGCCGGCGCCAAGACCGATGATCAGGACGGTCCGCGGCGAGGGCGTAGGATATTCCTCGGCCAGACGGACCAGACCGAGCATCAGGATCACCATCGCAACGGCGAATGGCGCATCCTTCGGGTTCATGAACATATGCCCGTAGAAGGTCGGGCACAGCGCCAGCAGCAGCAGCGTCGCAAGCCCGGCAAGCGGGCCGCCGACGCGCCGGCCAAGCCGCCAGGTCACTGCAAGCCCGACTAGGCCGACGACGGCGCCGAGCAGGCGGCGGGTCTCAAACAGTTCGAGCGGGATGACCTTGTGCAGCAGCGCGGCGGTCATGTCGAAGCCGCCGCCATACATATAGAGGTTGGCGAACGACAGCGCGGCGGTATCCTTGAAACCGGAACCATACATGCGCAGCAGCAGATCGGCATATTCCGCGTGGGTGTAGTCGTCCCAGCCCAACCCATAGTCGCGAAACGTAAGGCTTGCGATTAATCCGACCGCCGCCAGGACAATGATGGCGAGGTCGTCGCAAGTCCGCTCCACCGAGCGCCGCCAAGGCGTATCGATGGCCGAAGTCGTGATGGATGACATGGCTATTGGTAACCCGGCGTCCCTTTTGGCCCAGCTTTGGCGCTTTGAGCCTCTTCCCCGGCATCCATATAGCGCAGTTCCCGTTTCAAGTAATTGGGAATTGTGGCGTAATTTCCCTGATGCAATGCAGCAATCGTGACAAGGTGAAATTCTCGGCAAGCCCAGACGGCGCGCCGACGAAATTGAGGTGCTGAACCGTTAACGTGAGGCCCTTCGTGGGAACCTCACCGGCAATTGTCGGTTGGCGCTGTGCACAATATGACGGTATCGTGCCGTGGGGGGCTTGCGGGCATTTTTGGCGCGGCCCGGGGGTGAATTCGATGAGGGTTGTTCTGTTGATCGCCGGGCTTGGCCTTGTGCTGGCTGGTCTCCTGACGGTCGGTTTTGGCGTCCAGCTCGACCTCAGTTTCGGCAATACCCTGATCCTCGCAGGTGCGATCACGGCATGCACCGGGATGATCCTGCTCGGCATCTGGACGGTGGTTCGGGAGCTGAAGAATATTGCCCGGCTGCTTGGCGCCGGTGTTGCGGTGGACTCGCACGCCACGCTGCAGCCGGGGGCGGAAAATGCCGGCAATGTAGAACCGGAACCGGTAGTACAGTCAGCATCGCCGCGGCCATGGCATGAGGAGGCCAGCTCGCGCGAGCGCGTGCGCGCCGACGTACAGTCGGCGCCGGAGCCTGTCGAGGCCGCGCCAACTCTCAAGCCGCGGCGCAATCTGCTGTTTTCCTCCTCATCGCGGAGGGAACGCGAGCGCGCCGAGGCACGAACGACCGAGCCATCCGCGGCTGATCTTCGTGTTCCCGCGCCGCCGCCTGCCGAATCGAGCGAGGTGCCGGCCGCGACGTTCGACGACGCCTGGCCAATACCGGAACGTCCAAGGGCCGCCGATTCGCCGCTGCGGCGCAGCGGCCGGGCGCCCTCGACGTTTACTGAGGCGAACGCTGCCGCGCCTGCGGCGGATCGCGATCCGCCGGCGGCGCCAAGCGAGCCTGAGCCGCCGGTCACGGTGCTCAAATCCGGCGTCGTCGATGGAATGGCCTATTCGTTGTACTCCGACGGCTCGATCGAGGCACAGATGCCCGAAGGCATGATGCGGTTCGCCTCCATCGACGAACTGCGCGCCCACCTCGACCAGCGGCCTTGAGCGGAACTGTACTTCCGGCGAAGCTGGTTTGAAAAAATAAAGCGCCGTTGTTCTTGTCATGTCGGGAGCAATCCGCTCATATCCGGCAGTAGTGGAAAGATTCCGCGAGCGTATTGGCGCTGCGGGATACTATCCGATCCGCCAGATCCCCTGCGTGATTACGATCTCTAGAAGGTTCAGGCCATGACCGACGCTGCCGGCAAAAGCTTCATCGACCTGACCGCCAATATCGTGTCGGCCTATCTCAGCAACAATCCGACGCCCGCTTCCGAAATTCCGAACCTGATCAGCCAAATTCACGCGGCCTTGCTGCGGGTCTCCACGGGCCGCAACGAACCACCCCTGGAACCCGCCAAACCGGCCGTGTCCGTGAAGAAATCGATGACCCCGGACTACCTGGTCTGTCTCGAGGACGGCAAGCGCTTCAAATCGCTGAAGCGCCATCTGCGCACGCAATACAATATGACGCCGGAACAATACCGCGACAAATGGGGCCTTCCGGCCGACTATCCGATGGTGGCGCCGAATTATGCGGTGGCGCGCTCGCAGCTCGCCAAGAAAATGGGGCTTGGTCAGCAACGTCGGCGGCGGAAATAGCTCAGGCTATTCTCATGGCGAGCGCCACGTGGCCTGCTTGGCAGCGATTGTAAATGTCACGAGCTTGCGAGAGCGAACTTTCAGGAGGCGGCAGCGGCAAGCGCCTCGCGGGCATCGGAGCGAATGCGCTCGACCATGGCGCGCAGGCCGTTGGAGCGCTGCGGCGTCAGATGTTCGCGAAATCCGAATTCGTCAAACACAGCAATTGCGTCGGTTGCAAGAATTTCCCGTGGCGTATGGCCGGAATACAACGTCAGCAGGATCGCGATCAGCCCGCGCACGATATGAGCGTCGCTGTCGCCGAGATAGTTCAGCATCGGTTCGTGGGCCGCGCTGCGATCGATCTGTTTTGCGAGCCAAACCTGGCTGGCGCAGCCCTGCACCTTGTTAACAGCGGAATGCTCGGCTTCCGGCATCGGAGCAAGCGTGCGGCCGAGTTCGATGACATACCGATAGCGGTCGTCCCAATCCTCCAGCAGCGAAAAATTATCCCTGATTTCGTCGATCGTCATCGCGTCCCCGCGCTCAATCCCAAAGCCATATATAGGATCGCAGACGATCGAAAGCGATATAACCGGGCGAAAATGAATAGTGTTCCGGGCTTAATTTGCCGTCATGGCGCCGCCCGCCATTCCGCCGTCAGATCATCCGGGGTCAATGTGTCGCGCGGCGCAGCCGCCGCCAACGAGACGCCTGCGTCCTCGACGCCGCCGATCGAGCCGGTATGGTCCGATGCACGCTTGTCGGTGATGATCTGATACAGCTTGCGCGCGCCGGCCTGGGCGCGCTGGCTGATGACGGTTGCGGCCTGGCCGCCGACCTCGCAGGCTGCCGGCTGGCGCTTGCAGAATTGGCCCATGTCCGAAACGGCCGCCGACGCCGCTGACACGGCTTCCGAGGCTCCCAACTGCGGCAGCTTTTCCGATTCGGGCGTCTTCTCTCTGGGCAACAGCACGAGCACCAGCCCGAGCCAGAATGCCATGCGGAGCAGAAAAAACATATCGCGACCCCGGCCGTCTCTTTCGTTTCCGTTGCGGTGATCTCGCAACTGGTTCTGGACTAACAGCCGTCGATAAATCGCAAGTGTTTGCATTGAGGTTAAATCAGCGAAAATTCGCGGAAAATCCGAGCGATTGGATTCGGTGTAAATTTTCGATTGATGCCGGCTTTCCGATAAAAGCACGCGTGCGGGCGCATCCACCATTTCGAAACCATATCCGCCGGGCTCTGGAAACCGGTCGTTCACCATCTGCGTTGAATGAGCCGTCCCGGCATATGCGAAAACCCGGCGAATCTACGGTCTTTGACGGCCGGCCGGCGCGCCTTAGCGTTCGCTTAATTTCGCTCTGACACGGTGGGGCAACGATAAGGGGGCGTTGCGGCGCGTCTGTTTTCGACGAACGAGCCGAAGCGCGGGAGCCGTGACAGTTTTGAGTATCATCCGCGATTGTCTCGATGCGCTGCTGCATCCGTCGGCGCGATATGATGCGCTGACACGCGCGCGCCATCGCGCATTCATGGCGCCGCGGCTGCTCGGCAGCCTCGCGACTTTCGCGGCATTCCCGATCTATCTGGCGATGCGCGGCGCGCCCACGGCGCTGGAGGTCGCGGCATTCGCATGGCTGATCGCTCCCATCCTGTTGTCGTGGTTTCTGTCGCATACCGGATACTACGAGGGCGCCCATGTCCTGTCGTCGCTGGCGCTGACGGGTCTCGTCATGACGGTGGCGATGACCACCGGCGGCGTCGAATCCTTTGCCGCGATCTGGCTTGTCGTCGTTCCGCTTGAGGCGGCGCTGTCGGCATCGCGTCGCGTGGTCGCGTTCGCCTCCGCGCTGGCGCTGGTGTGCATGGCGCTGCTGATCGTTTTCGGGCATTTTGACCTGCTGCCGGCGGCGGATGTGAACCCGGTCTCGCGCGGCATATTCATGGCGTTTGGCGTGGCCACGGCGACGCTCTATGCCGCCGGGCTGGCCTTCGGAGCGGAGTCGCTGGCGCGCACCAGCGTCTCGCTGCTTTATGTTGAGGAAGACCGATATCGCTTGCTGGCGCGAAACATGAGCGACGTGATCTCGCGCCATCGCCGCAATGGCGCGGTACAATTCATTTCGCCAGCGGTGGAGGCGATGTTGGGAACGCCGGTACCGCGGCTGCTCGGGCATGGTCTGTTCGACCGCGTTCACGTCGCCGATCGTCCGGCCTATCTCACGGCACTTTCGGACGCGGCGCGCGGCGGCGAGGCGCGCAGCGTTGAATTCCGTGTCAGGCGGGATGCGCCGCGCGGCGGCGAGCGCGGTCAGAGTGGTCAGGTCGATTTCATCTGGGTCGAAATGCGCTGCCGGCCGCTCGAACAGGCGGCGGATACGACGGCTTCGCCCGAAGCCGAGGTCGTCGCCGTGATGCGCGACATCACCGACCGAAAATACCAGGAACAGGCGCTCGATCTGGCGCGCACCGCCGCCGAGCAGGCCGACGCGTCCAAAACGCTCTTCCTCGCCACCATGAGCCACGAGCTGCGCACGCCGC
>Ga0207674_10004162_pt1 | contig 17499 bp, 11 predicted proteins | sample KBSCornC72_FD_184303 | JGI IMG/M metagenome (GOLD analysis project Ga0207674, IMG submission 184303) | Corn rhizosphere microbial communities from Kellogg Biological Station, Michigan, USA - KBS Corn C7-2 (SPAdes) (version 2) | ecosystem: Host-associated > Plants > Roots > Rhizosphere > Soil ... | reverse complement strand
AGGCGCGGCGCCTGGTGCCACGGCCTGGCTCTTTTCGAGCGTCATGGCCGGCGTCGTCGTGCTGCTCGGCATTGCGTGTCTGAACGTGGCGACGGTACTCCTGGCGCGCGCGACGACGCGGCGCAAGGAGATCGCCGTCAGGTTGGCGCTTGGCGCATCCCGCCGCCGGGTTGTCCAGCAGCTTCTGACTGAATGCGCCCTGCTCGCCGCGGCGGGGGGTGCGCTCGGCCTCCTGATGGCGCAGTGGCTCGCAGCCCTGGTCGCGCGGTTTCGACCGGACGAGGCGCCGCCGTTCGATCTGAGTCTCGACTACCGCGTGCTCGTCTTCAGCGTGGCCGCGTCGCTGCTTACCGTCGTTCTGTTCGGTCTGGCTCCGGCCCTGCAGACCACACGGCCGGACGTCAACGCGGAACTCAAGGACACGGCGCGACCTCTCCACGTACGCCGTTTGCGAGTGCGACTGCGCGATGGCCTCGTGATCGTTCAAGTCGCGCTGTCGGTGGCGCTGCTCATTGGTGCCGCGCTGCTGTTCCGGAGCTTTCACGTAGGTCGCACGGGAGATCCGGGGTTCCGCCGCGATGGCGTGCTGAGCGTAGACATCGACCTCTCGACGATGACGAACGTGAGCGGCACACGTGCCCGCTTTTATCGCGAGGCCGTAGCGTCGATGAGCCAAACTCCCGGCGTCGAACGAGCAGCGCTGGCCGCCCTCGTGCCGCTGAACGGGTCCAACATCACCGAAGCGATCGAGATCAGCGAAGGCGGCGGCCGCCGCTCCGTGGTCCTGGACATCAACGTCGTGGGCGCCGGGTATTTTGCGCTGATGGACGTGCCGTTGATGCGGGGTCGGGAGTTTGGCGCAGCCGATCGCGAGAACATGCCAACCGTCGCCATCGTCAACGACACGATGGCCCGGCAGTTCTGGAACGGGGACGCGATCGGCCACGTCTTGATGGAGAAGGAGGGTCCTGTGGAGGTCGTCGGGGTCGTCGGGGATGTGCGCCACCGCTCGTTTGGCGAGCGACCCCGGCCCATGGTGTATTTCTGCGCGGACCAGCGCTCGTACCGCCGGATGACCCTGCACGTGCGGACGGGCGGGCCGCCGGCCGCCGTCGCTCGGGAGATGCAGCGCGCGCTCCACGAAATCGATCCTGCAGCGGGCGTGTCGCGTCCGTACCGGATGTCGGAGTACATCGATCGCGTGACGATGCCGCAGCGGCTCGGAGCGCTGGCGGCGGCGGCCACCGGAGTCGTCGAGCTGGCGCTTGCCGTGATGGCGCTCTATGGCGTGATCGCGTACGCGACGTCGCAGCGGACGCGTGAGATTGGATTGCGGATGGCGCTCGGCGCTCCCGCCGGAGCGGTCACGCATCTCATCATGCGCGATGGCCTCCGCCTCACACTCGCCGGCCTGGTCCTCGGCTTCGCGATCGCGCTCGCCGCGGGGCCGTTGATCGCCAGTCTGCTGATCGGTGTCGGTGCGGCCGATCCGGTCAGCTTCACGGCGGCAGCGGTACTGATGCTCGCCGTGGCCGCCGTGGCGAGCTACCTACCGGCGCGCCGCGCGATGCGCGTCGATCCAAGTGTGGCGTTGAGAACTGAGTGAGTGCGGCGTATTGCGATCTCGTAACGTTCGCCACGGCCGCCGCCGAGTAGTCTGAATTGCTGAAGGATAAATCGACAATCAGCAATTACATGAGTTTCTTGACTCGGGCGCTCAGCTCGCCAAACGCGCGATCGTCTTCGCCGAGCGGCACGTCGCGGTGTGCGACGCGCCACTCATCACGGCGTCCCCGAAGGTCTTCGACCATGTTGTCGAGCGCGCGCCGCGTCGCGGGCGGAGCAGCGACGCCGCCCTGTTCGACCACAGCCGCCGTCATCCTGATGGCCGCGAATGCCGCCGTCGCGTACTCGTACCACACGTTCGGCCGCTCGGGATGGGCGGCGACCCGCCGGCGAAGCACATCGAGCTGCTGGTCGAGTGACGAGATCATCCCGGGAGTGTCGTGGGCCTTCGTCAGCAGCTGCGCCAAACGTCCATACCCGCGCGCCAGCGCTGTCTTGAGGAAATCGTCGTCTGGATCCTGGGCGGCAGCCACCTCTCTAAGGCGCACCGCGTCGCGATAGGTGGCCAGTCCGCCAGCGAGATCATCGGTGTTGGCCCGCGCCCAGCCTATCGAGGCGAGCGAGAAGGAGAGATCGAGCTTCCACAGCGAGCGCGGGTCGCGCGCGACGCGTGCGCGGTCCAGTTCGAGCGCTTTCGTGTACTCGCCAATCGCCGCCGCGGTCTTCCCGTCGCGCTCGAGCAACCCACCGCGTTCCTTGAGCGCAAGACTGAGATTGCGGCTGACGTTGAGATTATCCGGGGCCAGCTTGTATGCGGCCTGCGCGGCGGCGGTGGCTTGCTGTGAGGCCTGCATCGCTTCTTCGTAGCGGCCGGACGTAATGTGCAACTGCCCCAGTTCCGCCCACAGAGACTGGACGGTACCGAGGGCGCGGACGTCGGCCGGCGGATCCTTTACCAGCGGCACGGCACGGAGATACCACGCAGTCTTCGCTGTCACGTCATCGGTAACCGTTCCGAGTCTCACGTAGGTTTCTCCGAGCTGAAAGCGCAGCGACGCATCAGGCGATTCGACGATCAGCTCCTCGAGCAGCTTGGCGGCCTTGCCATAATTGGCCCGTGCCGCATCCTTATCGCCAAGATTCGACACGTAGGGGAGGCCTTGCATTTGAGCCAGGCGGATGTACCCGGCCGCCAGCTCGCGCCGCAGCGAGGCATCTCCTTGTGCCTGGGGCACCAAGCGGTCGAGGTACTCGGTTGCGTTCTTGAACAGAATGGCCTGCGCGGGGATCGATCCTGGCAACTTCACGATGGCGTCGTGCACGTCACTCATCAGCGCATTCGCGAGTGAGCGCACGGCATCGAACTGAGCCTGCGAGCGCTGACGCTCGCGCTCGGCAATCCGCGCCTGCCAGGCCACCGCGCCGATGGCGCTCAGCACGAGCACGAACGACGCCGCGGCCACCGCGACCCCCCGCCAGTGCCGTTTGACGAACTTGCGGCAGCGGTAGACCGCGCTGTCGGGCGCGGCTTCGACTGGCAGCCCATCGAGATAGCGGCGCAGATCGGTGCTGAACTGCTCGACGCTGCCGTAACGCCGCTCCGGCTCCTTGCGCAGGGCCTTCATGACGATGTGATCGAGATCGTCGGTGCGCCCGCGCCGGAAACGTGACGTCGTATCGGCTGTCGCTTGACGCTTCAAACGCCCGGGCGGCACCGGCGTGTGGGTGCACACGGCAGCCACCAGGTCTGCTTCGGTCATGTCGGCCGATCCATAGGGACTGGTCCCGGCGACCAGCCGGTAGAGGAGCACTCCGAGGCTGTAGACGTCGGTCGCCGTCGTGACCGGCTCGCCGCGAAGCTGCTCAGGGCTGGCGCTCTCGGGCGTCACCACCCTGAACAACGTATGCGTGCGGTCCTGAACGAGGGTCGGGTCGATCAGCTTGGCGATGCCGAAGTCCAGCAGTTTCGGGGTCCCGTCCTCGGCGACGAGGATGTTCGAGGCCTTGATGTCGCGATGCACCACGAGACGCCGGTGCGCGTACTCCACGGCGGAACACACCTGTCGAAACAGCGTCACCCGCTCGCGAACAGTGAGGCGGCGCAACTCGCAGACCTCATCGATGCGGGCGCCTTCGACGTACTCCAGCGCCACGTAAGGCACGCCGTCCGATGTCGTCCCGCCATCGATGAATCTGGCGATGTTGGGATGCTCGAGCGAGGCGAGTATCCGACGCTCCTCGAGGAAACGCTGCGCGAGAAAACCGTCCGCGTAGGCACCGCGCACGATCTTCACCGCCGCCCGCTGATCGAAGCCGGCCTCGCTCCGTTCCGCGAGATAGACAATCGCCATCCCGCCCTGGCCGAGCGGACGAACCAGCCGCCACGATCCGATTCGCACACCGGGTGCGGTCGCCGCGGCCGCATTGAAGCCCACTGGCGATTCGAAGCAGGCGTCCGCGGCCAGCGACGCGTCGACGATCGTCAGGACTTCCGCCGCCAGCGCGCGGTTGCCGTCACACTGCGAAAGCACGAACACGGCATGCTGATCCCTCGGCCGCTCCAGGGCGTCCGCCGCAATCCTCTTGATGCGCTGCCACGCGTCCGGGGTGAGTCGGGATTCCATCATTGCGGACGGATCGTTCCCCTGTGCCGCAATTACGCGCGGAAGACGGGTTTCAGGGCTCATGCCGCGTCTCGCCGGTCATCTCGTGATAGAGCCAGCCCTTGGCCACAGACCATTCGCGCTTGATGGTGGCGGGCGACACCCCGAGCACTTCCGCCGTTTCTTCAACCGTCAGCCCGCCGAAAAAACGCAGTTCGACGACCCGGGCCTGTTCGGGGTCGAGGGCTTCGAGTTTGCGCAGCGCGCGGTCGAGGGCGAGCGCGTCGAGGCGATCCACCGCACCGGCCGCTGCTGCGTGCGCCGCGTCGTCGAACGATGCCGCCTGGACCCCACCGCCATGTTTGGGACGGAGATCACGTCGTGCATTGTCGACCAGGATTCGGCGCATGACTTGGGCCGCAATCGCAAAGAAGTGCGCGCGGCTCTGCCACTCGACTTCGCGTTGGCCCACGAGTTTCAGATACGCCTCGCTCACCAGCGCCGTGGTTTGGTAGACGCTGACGCGCCACTCGCGCGCCATATGACGGGCGGCGATGACGTGGAGTTCGTCATACACCAACGGCAGCAGCTGCTCGAGCGCACCGTTGTTCCCACCGCGCCATTCACGCAACAACTGCGTCACGTCCGCTCGTCCGTTGGGTTCGCCCATGGGTACCGGGTTTGGAGGCGTGGGGCGAATTATAGGCCTGAGCCGTTTTTTCCGGGAAACGCGCGTAAGACGGGGAACGGGACGCTGCGGGAGGCATGACATGAGACGACGAGTGCAGGCGCTGGTCGTATGCGCAGTGGCGGTCGTGTTGAGTGGGAAGCTGGGCGGCGCCCAGATTTCCGGTCAGCGGCCAGGCGGCTTGGGCGAGGGGGTGAAGGTGCATGGCGACTGGACGATCGTCGTGCGCCAGCCGGATGGGATCGTGGCGTCACGCTACGTGTTCAGAAATGGGCTGGTGAGTTCGAATTTCCTCGCCCGGCTCCTTCAGGGGGATTCGCGCAATTACGGATTCAACATCTTCCTGGGCTCGTTTTCGGCCTCTCCTGGCCCGCTCGAGACCTGGTGCGATGAAACAGGCACGTCTTTCTGCCGCATCGTGCCGCCGAACACGTCCTTCCCGATGCAGGTTCCGGGCGTCCACCCGGCGCCCATTCAGACGTTCACCTCGCCGACGCTGGCAGTCACTCGCACAAACGACGTCATCGAACTGAACGGGTCGATCACCGCTCGCAGGGCGGGCGAGATCCGGTTCGTCAGCGTCCTGAACGTTCCGCTCATCGCTACGGGTGTACCTCTCGTGGCGGTGCCATTTACGTCCCGAGACCTCGCCGGCATAGGCGAGTTCCGGGACTACAGCCCTACAGTCGCGATAGCTGCCGGCCAGATCGTCGATGTGACGGTCGTGCTGTCGTTCCAGTAACTCACGCAAAGTCCGAGAGGTCATATGTCACTGCCATCGGTGGTCACTGCCTCGCTTCTGTTCTTGACCGCCAGCAGCGTCGCCGGCGCCCAAGAATCCACAGGTCCAGCCGCCCCGCTGACGACAGTTGACGGCTCGCACGGCTCCGGAATCACGGTGCACGGGGCGTGGACGATTACGGTTCGGGACTCGAACGGCGTGCCGGCGTCGGTGCATCGCTTCGAGAACGCGCTGGACGGCGGCGGAGCGGTGCTGGCACAGTTGCTGGCCCACCCAGACGCCTCCGTGAAGGACTGGGCCGTTTCCCTCAACATCCTGGGCAGCAACGGCACGAGCCGCTGCATCGACCCAACCACACGAGCACCCACCACCTGCATCATCGCGGGTCCGGTCTTTTCCATCGATCCCCAGGGTGGAGGCGTTCGCGGGCTGGTCGCCGCCGTCACGGGAAACACGCTCGCGCTCAAGGGTGCGATCCGGGCGATGGAGGGAGGAACAATTATCGAGGTAGCGACGGGTGTGCAGTGCGCCGCCGTCTGCTCGTCGGGCCGGTTCACATTCCGCAACATGGCGGAATCGCACGCCGGAGAGCCCGCACCCGTTGCCATTGTGATCAAACCGGGGCAGTGGATCGACGTCACCGTGGTGTTGAGCTTCTCCTAGCCGCGGGATACACCGATGCCACGCTTCACCGGCAGTTGCCGTCCTGCTATGCGTGCCGCTGCGCGATTCGCGCTCGTGGTGGTCTGCGCGGCGGCCGTGCCCGGCAATCCGGGCATCGGCGCGGCAGCAACCAACCAACCCCCGGCGGTCGATCCGGGGGTGTATCCAGTCGCGACGGCCACCTCACCGGCCGGCTTACCGCTGTGGCTGCGTGGCACCGTCACCGATCCAGACGACACACCGCTCACCGTGACGTGGTCGGGACCGTTCGAGCCGATCACTTTCGACGTTTACAGTCAGTACCCCGGCAACGCCTCGACGTTCGTATCCTTACCGATCGGCACATTCACGGTCACTCTAACTGCCGACGACCATCACGGCCACATCGTGAGCGGCAGCGCGACGATTGTGGTCAACGGCGTCAACACGCCTCTGGGCGGTGCATTCGAGATCGAACCGGCCGATGGCAACACCGCCCCCTACTGGGGATTGACGCCGGGACGAGTGCGGGTCCGATTCAGTACCGTGACGACGGGTGGTCTGACCTACCTGCGTACCCGCACCGATCAGCAACCACCGCCACCAGCGGGGCTGCAGCTTGGGAGCGCGCCGTTCTACTACGACGTCAGGACGACGGCAATCGCTACTGGCGATATCCGGGTCTGCGTCGACGCGACCGGAATGAGTTTCGTCGAAGGGGAAGCGCCACGGCTGTTTCGCGCGAGCACGGCGGGGTGGTCGGTCGTCGCGGAAACCCCGGCGCCGACCGATAGCTCATGGATCTGCGGCCTCGTGAACGGTTCCGGGGAACTCAGTACCTTCGCGCTCTTTTCCCTCGCCGACGAGCGATCTCGCGTCACCACGATTGCCGGAAACGGCGGTCCGAATGTCAGCGGCGTGCCCGCCGCCGGAGATGGCGGCCCGGCCACGCAGGCGCCGCTCACCTGGCCGGTCGAGATCGCGATGGATTGGCAGAACCGTTATCTGTATGTCACCGACCTCTATCGCATCCGCCGCATCGATCTGCGCACGAATCTGATCGAGACGATTGCCGGCACCGGCGATTTCGTGTCGATGGACGACGTGCGTTTCGGAGGTGACGCACGATTGAGCGCATTGATTGCCAATCACGTGACCCTCGATCGCGACGGCAACCTCTTTCTTTCCGACGTGAACGAATGCGGCATTCTGCGCATCGATGGCCGCACGAACGTCATCACGCGGGTCGCGGGAAGTGGTCCGCTGCCCTCGACCTTCGAATGCGGCCCGCAGAACGGAGACGACGGTGCGGCCGTGTCGGCACGTTTGCAAGTCAGCGGCAAGCTCGCGTTCGACGCCGACGGAAATCTATATTTCCCGCAGATCGGGAACACCAACGGAGCAACGATCCGCCGTGTCGTCGCCGGCGACGACCATCTGATCACCGGAAACGATCCCGCGGAGATCATCACGACGGTCGCCGGCAGCGACGCCGGCTGGCCCCCATCGGACGGGGATCCGCGTGCCGCGGCCCTGGGCGCCAACAGTCTCACTTTCGACAGCGGGAACAACCTGTACGTAGGCGCCGGCGCAATGGTGCTGCGGATCACGAAGGCGCCAGGCCACACCTCCATAGATGGAAGCGACGGTGAGCGATTGACCGTGATCGCCGGCCAGCCATTCCCGTCCTCCGGGCCGTTCCAGGGGGACGGAGGTTCGGCGCTGCACGCGAATTTCGGCAACATCTGGAGCATTGCTGTGCTGCCGGGCGGCGATCTCGTCGTCGCGGACGAGGGGCTGCACCGGCTGCGGCGCATCTCGGCAGGCGGCGATGGCGTCGTCGACGCCCTCGGCGATGAGCGGGTCACCACCATCGCCGGCTTCACGCTGGTCGAGTCGGACAGCAGCAAGTACGTCTTCAACGGCGACGGATACGCGCTATCGACATTCTTCAACGCGCCTCACGACGTCATCATCGATCCGCGCGGCGGCCTGGATATCGCGGATCCCGTATTCGGGCGGATCCGCCATATCGACTTCTCGTTTGCGGGCGGCCGGAATCACCCGCCGGTGGCGAATGCCGGACCCGATCAGCAGCTGTCAGGCTCCGGAACGACGACCGTCGTTCTCGACGGGTCGGCGTCGTCCGACGCGGACGGCGACGGGTTGACCTACTCGTGGAGCGACGAGTCCGGGCCGCTCGGCATGGGCGCGCGTGTCGAAGTCGCGCAAGGGTTGGGCGCACACACCTACACCCTCACCGTCGTCGATGGGTTGGGCGCCTCCGCAGCAGACACTGTCGCCGTGACGGTGGGCTCGGGTGTGGACACCTCTCTGAGTGTCAGTGGTCCGCCCGACACCGTCGACGTCGGTGCCGCCGCGAGCTACACCATCGACATCGCGAATCGCGGCCCGGGCGCCGCGACCGGCGTTCACCTGGACGTTTCAATCGGTTCGAACTTCGAATTCGTCGACGCCGTCGGGACGGCCTGTTTCATTCCGGCTGGCGGCGGCGTGCTCCGCTGTGCAGTGGGAACGCTCGTTGAAGGAGCCCGCGTCGCGTTCGATGTACGGCTGAAGCCGCTGGTGGAAGGCACGCTGTCAACCACCTTCACCATCGCGCAGGACGCCGCGGATCTCGTGCCGGCAGACAATACGTCCATCGTCACGACGACCGCGATCCTGTCAAGAGTGCCGGTGTCGGTATCTGAAACCGTGCACGTGGCCGACACCGTTGCGAAACCTCTTCTGTCTGTTCCAGTCGGTGTGAACGAAACGATTCATGTGAATGACGGCGTTGCCACGCCATTGCCGTCGGTCGCCGTCGGCGTCGCAGAGGGAATTCGCGTCAACGATACGGTGCCGTCACCGCTGCCTTCTATCGCGGTCGCGATTGGCGAAGGCATTCACGTCGTGGACGCAGTGGCACCGCTGCGGCTTTCGTCGGTGAACCACGCACCCACGGCAATTCCGGGCAGCTACGGGGTGATTGAAGCGACATCCGCGGCCGGGACGGTGCTGATGCTTCACGGCGCTGGCAGCGATCCGGATCAAGGGGACGTGCTGTCGTACACCTGGAAAGAGGGTTCGGTAATCCTCGGCCAGACCGCCATGCTCGCGGCGACGCTGTCGATCGGCACACATACGCTGACGTTGACCGTGACCGACAATTACGGCGCGGCGGGAACCGCGGCGACCGTTGTGATTGTGCGAGACACGATTGCTCCGGTAGTCACCCCACCGTCGAGCATCATCGTCCCGGCGACGGAAGCGGGCGGCGCGCGGCCCTCGGCATGGGCAGCGCTCGCTGCGTTCATTGCATCAGGTTCGGCGAAGGCGTCCGACGCCGTCGATCCCTCACCCAAGCCGCAACCCCCGACGGTAGGTGCAACCCCGGTGACCTCGACGACATTGTTCCCTGTCGGCACGACCAAAGTGACGTTCACGTTCGTCGATGCAAGCGGCAATGCGGGCAGTGCGTCCGCCGATGTCGTCGTGAAGATTGGCACGCCGCGCATCAGCGCACGCGTTGTGGCGCAGGGCGCAGTCTCCGGGCTGCAGTACTACGTCGATGTCCAGCTGACCAACAGCGGCGACGGCAACGCTCGACAACTGACGCTCGAGGGGGTGGTCGTGCTGCCGGCCGGCGTGAATTACGTCTCGCCCAAGCTGCCGATCACGGTAGGCAGTCTCGACGCAGGCAGAAGCACCGTTCAGCGTGTCGTGGTCAGCTTGCCCCGCTCGGTCCAGCAGTTCTGGATTAGCGAGGTGGGTTCGTTGCGGGACGTCACGGGAACTGCGACGGCGTTCTTCCAAACCCAGGTGGTCACGAAGTAGGGGTCGAGCCAGCACCCGCTACAGGAGCGTGTATGTCCAACCCATCCGACACAGTCACGGGACTCTCGAGGCGGACATTTCTCGGAGGTCTGCTGATGACCAGCGCGGCGTCCGCCGCGATGCAGGCGCATGCCTACGTTGCCACGAATGCGATGAGTCCTCTGGTCGCGTCTCCCACTACCGACGTAGTCGAGGATACGTTCAACGCGCTTCTTGCCTTCGTGCTGCCCGGCCGTGACGCCTACTCGGTCGCTCAGGGGGTCAGCGACTCCGATCCAGGCGGAGCGGAGACTGGCGTCGTCAACGTTTTCATCTCGACAGTTGATGCGTCGACGCCATACGTGCCCGCGTTTTCGTCCACAGTCGCCACACTCTTGAACCAGTTCGCCATGCTGGTGAATCCGGCCGCAGCATCCGGACCGTTCGTTTCACCATTCGCACGCTTGTCGTTTGCCGAAAAGGCGGCTGTGTTTCAGATCATGGACGGCATCGAGCCGCTGAAGCTGCTGGGCGGGCTGCTGCCCCTGTTCACCGCATTCTTTGCCTTCTCTGAAGCTGGCGTCTACGACCCCGCGACGCGAACGCTGAGCGGTCCGCCGCTCGGTTGGACGTTGTGCCGTTATTCGGGTGTGTCCGACGGGCGCGATGAATGCCTCGGGTACTTTCCGGAGGTGCCACATGCGTGACGTCATCGTGGCCGGCGCCGGCGGCGGCGGGGCGGTCATCGCCAAGGAGCTCGCGCAGCGCGGTCTGGATGTGCTGCTGCTCGAAGCAGGCCCCCGCTTTGACGACCCGGAGCGAGACTGGTCGCATTTCGAAAGCGACGCGAACAGCCCGACCGGTGGATACTTCCGCTTCGGCCCGGCGTCGCGCGACCGGGGGCCGTGGGTGCGCGACATCGCGCAGAGCACGCTGCTCGTTCAGTTGTCGGGAGTCGGAGGTTCGACGAATCACTATCAGGGGAATTCGCCGCGGGCCGCCCCCGGCGCGTTTGCCGAGTACGGCGGTACGGACGCGTCCGCCTACGACGTCGATCACCGCTTCCCGTTCGGTTATCGCGAGTTGCTGCCTTACTACGAGTGGGTCGAGCACACGCTGCCGATCGAGACCGCCCCGCTCGGACGGAAGGAAGAGATCTTTTTTGCCGGCGCGCAACGCATCGGCTTGCCGCTCGAGCGGACCAAGGACATCACGCGGGCGGCATTCCGTCCGCAGCAGAATGCGATCCTGCAGCCGCGCGGTCTGGCAGGCAAGACGAGCGATCCGGGCCTGACCGCGTTTCCCCGCGCCTTCGGCTGTACGTTCTGCGGCCACTGCTCGCAGGGCTGCTTCGAGCCGCGGCGGGCGCCGATCAATCTCAAAGCCAAGCGCTCGACGTCCGTCAGTTACGTGCCGATGGCTCTGACGTGTGACCGCTGGTCGCGAGGCGGCAAAGCCGTCACGTTGATTGCGGACGCGTTCGCGGTGCGCGTGCACACCGACGCCGACGGCCACGCGCGTGCGCTGACGTGGCGCACCGGGGCCAGCGGCGATACGGCGACCGAGGAGGCGCGCGTCATCGTGCTGTCCTGCGGCTCCGTCGAGTCTCCGCGGTTGTGGCTGAACAGCGGCCTTCCCGATCCGAATGGCTGGGTCGGACGCGGGCTCACCGATCACTTCGTCGATCTCGTGATCGGCATGATGCCGTTCGATACGGCGTCGAGCCGCGGACCGGGCTGCAATGGACGTGTCGATTACCCTGGCGTCGGCATGCTCGAACCGGTCGGCGTGACACCAGGCCTCGCCGCCGGCCTCAGCGCGTTCAGCGATGCCGGCATCCCCGGTCTCTACGACAACGGCTTGCCCGGCGGCGCGCACGGCGCGGACTCGGTCGGGCGGCTGGTAGGGCGGGACCTGAAGGACGCGATGGCCAACATCGATCGACTGCTGAACATCGACGTCTTCACTGACGACGACGTCGAGTTCCAGAACCGCGTCAGCCTCTCGACGATGATCCCGCCCGACGAACACGGATCCGTACCGCGCGTCGAGATCCGTCATCGTCAGCGTTCCGCCCGGACGGTGGCCAACCGTGAATTCCTCGTCGCCCGTGCGGTGGAACTGCTGCGCGCGGCAGGCGCGACGAAGGTCTTTCGCGTCAACAAACCGCCGTTCGTGATTCACAGCCATTCGACCATGCGGATGGGTCACAGCGCCGCAGACTCGGTGCTCGACGCCCAGGCGGAAGCGCGCGCGGTCCCGCGGCTCTTCATCGCCGACAACTCTGCGCTCGCCAACGGACTCGGCGGTCCGAATCCCACACTCACGACGCAGGCGCTGGCGACACGAACCGCAGAAGGGATCTTCACGCGCTACTTCGGCGGCGATCCCTGGGTAGGACGCGAAGCGCCGGTTTCGTCCGTCGACGAGCGCATCACGAGGGCAGTGCTCGAGGCGGGAATCTGATTTCACTCGACGTTGTTGCGGCAGCCGGGCTGACATAGAATTCGCCGAGAAGACCGCTATGGGCCAGCCCACCGATCCTGTCCGCGACCAGCTCGCGCGCGCCCTTGACTGGAAGGAAGCGCACGCCGGGTTCGACAAGGCCGTCGACGGTATTCCTCCCGACAAGCGCGGTGCACGCGCGGCGGGGTTCGATCACTCGCCGTGGCAACTGCTCGAGCACCTTCGCATCGCGCAGGAGGACATCCTCGATTTCTGCGTCAACGCGAACTACGAGCACACCATGACCTGGCCCGACGACTATTGGCCCAAGGACCCCGCGCCGTCGGGTGTGCCCGCCTGGGCCGACAGCATCGCGTCGTACAGGCGATCGCGCGACGAGCTGAAGCGACTCGCCGGTCAAGTGGAGGATCTGACGGCGAAGGTGCCGACCGGCAAGGACGGCCAGACGTACCTACGCGCTATCCTGCTGGTCATCGACCACTCGGCCTATCACGTCGGTCAGCTCGTCGCCCTCCGTCGCGCACTCGGCATCTGGAATCCCTAGCCCCGAATCCGGCCCCGCCCTTGCTCCCTGCCTTGGGGCTGCTCAAGATCTAACGAAATTAAGCACAAAAGCGTGCGCGCGGTGACAGAACTGTCGTTCGGTGTCCCAAACCGCCACAACGGCGGAGGGACGTTATGAGAAACGGCGAGCAGGAGCTGTCGATCATGACCAAGCCTCGAATCGCGTTCGGAGTTCTCGTCGTGCTGCTCGGCGCCTCGGCGGCCCGGGCCCAGGAAGCCCCCGGGGCCGGCCGCGTGAAAGTGGCATCCGGCGCCGCGTTCGTCGTCCGCGAGGGACGCGCGATCCCGGCCACGCCCGGACAGGTGGTGCTCGAGGCGGACGTGCTGCGCACGGGCGCCGACGGGCGGCTCGGCATCACGCTCAACGACGACACACGCGTGTCGCTCGGGCCGGCGAGCGAAGTCCGCGTCGACCGCTTTTCCTACGCGTCTGCTGACGGCGGCCTTCGGCTCGTGCTGAAGTTCGTCCGCGGCGTTTCGGCCTATGTGTCGGGGCGCATCGCGAAGCTCTCACCCGACGCCGTCCGCCTCGAAACACCGGCGGCGATTGTCGGCGTGCGCGGCACCACTCTCGCCATTCGCGTCGACGAGCAGTGACCGACGTGCGTGCGGCGGGTCTTCTCCTGGCAGGGCTCGCGCTCTGCGCGGGCGCGTGTGCCGCGAAGGGCAGCGCCGTGGTCGTCCTGCTGCCCGATTCGGACAAGACCGTCGGCCGCGCGGGGGTCGAGAACAAGGCCGGTGCCGTCGATCTGGACGACGCGAACGAAGGCGCCCGCGTTCGCAAGGGTCAACGCCCGACGGTGTTCCAGCTTGCCGACGCCGAGGTGCAGCAGATGTTCGCCGAGGCGATCGCCGCGCTGCCGCCCGCTCCCCGCCGCTTCGCGCTGAACTTCCGATTCGAATCCGACGAATTGACCGACGAGGCGCGCGCCCTCGTGCCGGACATCCTGGCGCTGATGCGCCAGCGCCCCGCTGCCGACGTCGTGGTGACCGGACATACCGACACCATGGGGACGGCGCGGGCGAACTTCGAGCTCGGCCTGAAGCGCGCGACAATGGTCCGCAACCTGCTGATCAGCGCCGGCCTCGACGCCGGCCAGATTCAGGTCTCGTCGCTCGGCGAGACCGATCTCTTCGTGCGCACTCCCGACGACACGCCGGAACCACGCAATCGCCGCGTCGACATCGTCGTGAGGTAATGACGAGATCACGCGGCGTCGCAGCGCGTAACCGCCGTTTCATCTTCCTCAGCGGCGTGCTCCCAACGCTGCTCCTCGCGGTGCTCGCGCTGTATCGCCCGGCGTCCATCGCGCGGCTGGACAACGCCATCTACGACCAGACGCTGCGGTCGGCCGGCACGAAGCCACCCGCCGGCGGAGTGGTCATCGTCGACGTCGACGAGCGAAGTCTGTCGAAATACGGGCAGTGGCCGTGGCGTCGAGACGTCATCGCCCGTCTGGTCGCGCGGCTGCGCGACGCGGGTACCTCAGTCGTCGCACTCGACATGATGTTCGCGGAGGCTGACCGCGGCGATCAGAACACCGATCAGGCGCTGGCCGCCACGCTCCGCGGCGGCGGCGTCGTCCTCGGGTACGGCCTGACCTTCGAGACGCCGGACGGAGATCGCCAGCCGTGTGCGCTGCACCCGCTGCCGGTCGTCGTGGTGGATCGGGGCGCCGACTCGGATCCGTCTCCGTTCTTTCATGCGACCGGCGCCATCTGCAGCCTGCCACATCTCGCAAGCGCCGCGGGATCCTCCGGGTTCCTCAATGCCGCGCCGGAGCGCGACGGCATTCTCCGTCGTGTCCCGCTGCTGGCGGAGCTCGACGGGCATGTCTACCCGAGCCTGGCACTCGCCGCCTTCTCGGCATCGCAAGGCGTGCGCGACGCGCTGATGGACATATCCACCGTCAACTCGTCGCGGCTCTCCCTCGCGGCCCGCCACGTGCCGCTCGACGGAAAGGCGAACCTGCTGGTGCGGTTCCGCGGAAAGAAACGGACGTTTCCCTACCTGTCGGCGGCGGACGTTCTCGACGGCCGCGTCGATGGCGCGCGGGTCCGCGGCAAGATCGCGCTCGTCGGCACGACCGCGCTGGGTACACGCGAAGTCGTGGCGACCCCGCTCGATACGCTGTTCGTCGGCGTCGAAGTTCAGGCAACCGTCGCCGACAATCTGCTGCAGGGAGATTTCATTCGCCGACCCCAGGACCAGGGAGTACTCGAAGCGTGTGCCACGCTGCTCGCCGGCACCAACGCCGCGCTGCTGATCGCGGCGCGCGGCGTGATGCTTGGCGCCGCGCTCGCCGCCGGCGGGCTCGCCGCGTTCTGGTTTGCCGCGGTGTGGCTGCTCGCAGCGCATGGCGTGTTCGTGTCGGTTCTGTTTCCGACGCTCGGGTGGACGGCCTCGTTCGCTTCCGTGAGTTTGGCCAGCTTCGTCCTCGAGCGCAGGCGCGCGATTACCGCCGGCGTCGAAACCACCGCGGCCCGGACGCTGATGATCCAGGCGATGCTCTCGCTGACGGAAGTGCGCGACGCAGAAACCGGCCGGCATTCGCGCCGCACGCAGCGCTACACCAGGGTGCTGGCGCAGGAGTTGACGACGCATCCGCGTTTTCGGGACTACCTGACGCCGGAGCGGGTTGAAATGCTCGCCGGGCTCGCGCCGCTGCACGACATCGGCAAAGTCGGCGTGCCCGATAGCGTGCTCAACAAGCCAGGCCGCCTGACCCCGGAGGAACTCGCCGAGATGCAACGCCATCCGGTCTACGGTCGCGACGTCATCCTGAAAGCGGAGAAGAACGCGCTGGTGCGAGACGACGAGGTTCTGTCGCTGGCCAAGGCGATCGTCTACACGCACCACGAGCGCTGGGACGGTACCGGGTACCCGGAAGGACTCAAAGGTAACGACATTCCCATTCCCGGGCGAATCGTCGCAGTCGTGGACGTCTACGATGCATCGACGACCCGGACGTTGTATCGCGCGCCGTCGTCCCATGACCAGGCGCTCGCCTTCATCGTGTCCGGCGGGGGTACGCATTTCGATCCGGACGTCATCGCGGCGTTCATCCGCGTGGCCCCGGCCTTCAAGGCGCTATCCGCGGAACCCGCGGACCAGTCCATGCCTGCGTAGGACGAATCTGCCTTGATCGCGCGCGCGACATTCGTTTACGCTTCCCATTCGCCACAACCGACGTCACTCAAAAAACGCGCAGACCCAACTGGGAGGTTGCAATGAAAAACGGCTGGCTTGCCGCCCTCGGCGGAGTAGTCGTTCTGTCGGCATCGGTGGCCGCCGCGGCGCCGGATAAAGCTGCCGCCGTCGCGCGCGCGCAAGCGCACGCGCGGCAGAATGCCGCTCAGACGCATGTGGCTGACGATCAGGCGCTCACTGTCCGGGATGTGGTGTTCGACGAGAACGGCACCGAGCACGTGCGATTCGACAGGACTTATAAATCGCTGCGTGTGCTCGGCGGCGACCTCGTGGTGCACGGCACCGAGACCGGCCTCTTCCTCGGCGTCTCGCAGACGCTCAAGGGCGATCTCGCGGTTCCGACGAATGCGTCGCTCTCTTCTCAAGGCGCGGTGCGGCGCGCCGCCGCGGCGTTTGCCGGACAGCCGGCGAATTCGAAGGCCGAGCTCGTCGTCTACGCCGGCGGCGAGGACCCGGTGCTCGCCTACGAAGTCACGATCAACGGGGAGCGCGGCGACCAGACGCCGAGCGAGCTGCACGTCATCGTCGATGCATCGACCGCCACCGTGCTGGATTCGTGGGATGCCGTCGAGACCGCGGCAGCTGCCGGCACCGGGAATGGGTTCTACGTCGGTGCGGTGCCTTTGACTACGGACTCGACCAACGACGGGTTCGAGCTCAAGGACCCGACGCGCGGCGGGACGCGAACCCTCGACATGAACAGCAAGATATTCGGCATCCCTTCGGTGATGACGGATGTGGACAACGTCTGGGGCGATTTCACCGTGGCCGACAGGCAGACCGTGGCCGTAGACGCGCAGTACGGCACCGCCGTAACGTGGGACTACTACCTGAACGTGCATGGGCGAAGCGGGATTGCCAACGACGGCGTCGGCGCGTCCAATCGCGTCCACTACGGCAGGCGTTACAGCAACGCGTTCTGGCAGGACTCGTGCTTCTGCATGACTTACGGCGACGGCGACGGCATCAACTTCAACCCGTTCGCGGCCCTGGACGTCGGTGCCGGCCGCGGTTCGCTCCGCCGTCGCCTTCAGGTCGTTGCCGGCCGAGAAGGCCCTATCTCCGGCTCCGGTGAGGATGGCGACCCAGACCTCCTGGTCGTCGCGGAAATCTTCCCAGATCTCCTTCAGCTCGAGGTGCGCCTCGAGGTGGAGTGCGTTCATCACCTCCGGCCGGTTCAGCGTGATGTACGCGATCCGAC
>Ga0207674_10004158_pt1 | contig 17504 bp, 14 predicted proteins | sample KBSCornC72_FD_184303 | JGI IMG/M metagenome (GOLD analysis project Ga0207674, IMG submission 184303) | Corn rhizosphere microbial communities from Kellogg Biological Station, Michigan, USA - KBS Corn C7-2 (SPAdes) (version 2) | ecosystem: Host-associated > Plants > Roots > Rhizosphere > Soil ... | reverse complement strand
GGATGCCAGCCCGCGCCGACGGCACCCAGCAGCGCCGCCCCGAACGCCGCGCCCTCGGTCGTGCTGACCGTCGCCAGCTCCGCGTCGAGGACATCGGCGAGGATCTGGCGCCACAGCGGGCTCGCCGTCCCGCCACCCGACGCGCGGATCTGGGCCGGTGCCGGCATCCCGGTCGCCGTCATCTGGTCGAGGCCGTCGCGCAGCCCGAACGCCACACCCTCGAGGACGGCCCGCGTGAGATGCGGTCGCTCCTGGGTGATGCTCAGGCCGACGAACGCGCCACGGGCCTGTGGGTCCGGATGCGGGCTGCGCTCCCCGGTCAGGTACGGAAGGAAGAACAGCCCGTCGAAGGCAGCAGACGCCGCTGTGGCCGATCCGACGAGCGGGCCGAAGTCCTCTCCCGGCGCCAACGTGTCGCGGAACCAGCGCAGGCTCCCGGCCGCCGACAGCATCACGGTCATCAGGTGCCACCGGCCCGGGACGGCGTGGCAGAACGCGTGGACCTGGCCAGCCGGGTCGCGCAGCGCGCGCTCGGTCGTCGCGAACACCACGCCCGAGGTGCCGAGTGAGAGGGCGACGACGCCCGGCTCAACGGCCCCGACCCCCACCGCATTGGCCGACTGGTCGCCCCCGCCCGCCACGACCGGGGTACCGGCACGCAATCCGGTCGCTCCGGCCGCCGCTGGCGTTACCCGCCCCGTGACCTCCGGCCCCTCGAACGTCGGCGGCAGCCAGCGCCTGTCGATCCGGAGCGCATCGAGCACCGCGGGTGACCAGTCACGGGCGTCGAGGTCGAACAGCAGCGTTCCCGCGCCGTCGGCCTTGTCGAGGGCGTGTTCGCCGGTCAGCCGCAACCGGACGTAGTCCTTCGGCAGCAGCACGTGGGCGACACGCGACCACACCTCGGGCTCGTGGTCACGTACCCAGACGAGCTTGGGGGCCGTGAAGCCCGTCAAGGCCGTATTCCCGGTGATCGCGATCAGCCGTTCCGGCCCGACGGCTTCTCGGATCTCATCGCAGGCGTGCGCCGTCCGCTGGTCGTTCCAGAGGATCGCGGGTCGCAGGACGCGGTCGGCATCGTCCAGCAGGACGAGCCCGTGCATCTGCCCGGTCAGGCCGACCGCCGCGACCTCCTCCCCCGCCACGCCGGTCGAAGCCAGGACCTCGCGGATAGCGATGACCGCGCCGTCCCACCACAGGTCCGCTGACTGCTCGGTCCAGCCGGGCTGCGGGATGTCATATCCGTAGGCGCTCGACCCGATGCCGACGACGGTGCCTGCCTCGTCGACGAGGACGGCCTTGGTCGCCGTCGTCGACGCGTCGATGCCGACGACGTAGGCCACGACGTCAGCGCCCGGAGTCGGACGTCGCCTTCGAGGGATCCGCCGCCCAGATCGACTGGTTGACGATGTTCTCGAGGAGCTCCTGGTGCCCCGACTCGCGTCGCGGCGCCACCTCGCCCGAGGTGACCTTCGCCTCGAGTGACTCTAGGGACTCCCGGCCGTCGAGGATCGCGCTCCCCAGTGACCCATCCCAGCCGGCGTACCGGTCGGCCTTGCGTTTGGCGAGCTCACCCCGCTCGACGAGGTCGGCGGCCACCAAGAGTGCGCGTGCGAGCGTGTCGAGCGCCCCGATGTGGGCGTAGAACAGATCGGTCCGGTCGGTGCTCTGGCGGCGCAACTTGGCGTCGAAGTTGAAGCCGCCCGGGGCGATGCCACCGTGCTGGAGGATCTCGTAGATCGGCAGCGCCAGCTCCTCCACGGAGTTCGGGAACTGGTCGGTGTCCCACCCGTTCTGCGGGTCGCCGCGGTTCGCGTCGATCGAGCCGAGGATCCCGGTCGCAACGGCGAATGCGACCTCGTGATGGAAGCTGTGGCCCGCGAGCGTCGCGTGGTTCGCCTCGATGTTCACGCGGTACTCATCGACGAGCCCATGGCTGACGAGGAAGCCGTGGACGGTCTGGACGTCGTAGTCGTACTGGTGCTTGGTCGGCTCCATCGGCTTCGGTTCGATGAGCAGCTGACCCTCGAAGCCGATCCTGTGCTTGTGCTCGGCGACGAGATGAAGGAACCGGGCGAGCTGGTCGCCCTCGCGCTTGAGGTCGGTATTGAGCAGCGTGTCGTAGCCCTCGCGCCCGCCCCACAGCACGTAGTTCTGGCCGCCGAGACGCTGGGTGATCTCCATCATGTGCTTCACCTGCGCCGCCGCGTAGGCGAAGACCTCGGGATCGGGATTGGTCGCCGCCCCGCCTTGATACCGCGGATGCGTGAAGAGGTTCGCCGTGCCCCACAGCAAGCGGACGCCGGTCTCGTCCTGGTACCGCTCCGCGTCGGCGACGAGCGCATCGAGGTTCGAACGGAATTCGGGGAAGCGCTCGCTCTCCGGCGCCACGTCGCGGTCATGGAAGCAGTAGTAGGGGACCCCGATCTTCGTGAAGAACTCGAACGCGACGGCCATCTTCATGCGGGCATTCGCCATCTCGTCGCCCGTGCCGGCGAGCCAGGGGCGATCGAGCGTGCCGATGCCGAACATGTCGAGCCCTGGCCAGGCGAACGAATGCCAGAAGCAGACGCCGGGCCGGAGGTGCTCCTCCATCCGCTTGCCGAGGACGACGCGGTCCTTGTCGTAGACCTTGAAGGCGAGAGGGTCCGTCGACTCCGGCCCTGCGTACCGGATCGGTTCCGTGACCTCTGTGAAGAACGCCTCAGCCACCACCGATCCTCCTGCGGAACCGCATCGTCAACCTCGTCCGCAGCGTAGCACCGCGGTTTGTATCAGCGAAGCACAAAACGGGCCGGCGCCCCGAAAGCCCGCCCTACGCGCCGCGCCTCAGCGAAGGCGGTGGAGCGGGACCGTGGCGGTCGCGGCCTCGTCGAGCTCGATCAGCTCGGGGTCCGACAGGGGCCCTGGCCCATCGTCATCCACCGACGGATGCTCGTGCCATGCCGCCGGCGCGAAGTGGACCGTGTCCTCCTCCTGGACGCCGTGCGGCCAGCCATGCGGGCGATAGCCGACGAACCCGGCGCCGAATGCCTCGAGAGGACGACCGTCGATGGCCGCCGCCACCCAGCCCACGAGCGCGACGACGATAAGGAGCACGACGACCGGTGTAAGGAGGTCCATGCGACGCCTCTGTTCACGTCGAATCTGCGCTCGACCGCGAGAAGCGTCAACCGAGCCTCCGCGCCTCGCGGTGTAGCATCCGAGCGATGAGCGACCGCGCCCACCAGGGCTTCTCGACACGCGCGATCCGAGCCGCCTCGAAGACCCCGGCCGTGAACCAGCGCCCGACCACGGTGCCGATCTATCAGACGGCCACCTTCACCTCGAGCGACGCCGAGGAGCTCGCCGACGTCGTCAGCGACGGTCGGGCCGGGTACTCGTACTCGCGCCTATCGAACCCGACCAGCCGCGCCCTGGGTGACGCGTTCGCCGAGATCTCCGGTGCAGAGGCGGGGACCACATTGGCGTCGGGGATGGGCGCTGTTCACGCGGCGCTCGGCGCGAACCTGTCAGCCGGCGACCGGGTGGTGGGTCCCCTCGCCGCGTATGGCTCATCGCGCAAGCTCCTGAGCGAGATCTTCCGACGCTATGGGGTCAGGGTCGACCTCGTCGACATGACCGATACCGCCACGGTCGACCGGGCCATCGCCGAAGCTCCGACGAAGGTCGTCTACGCCGAGACGATCGCGAACCCGACCACGGTCGTGACCGATCACGCCACGGTCGCTCGGATGGCTCACGAACACGGCGCCACGTACATCGTCGACAACACGTTCGCGACCCCGTATGTCTGTCGCCCGCTCGAGCTGGGCGCCGATCTCGTGCTCGAGTCGGCGACGAAGTTCCTGGGCGGGCACAGTGACGTCATCGCCGGTGTGGTCGCGGGGCGGTCGGACCTCGTCCGCGCCGTCGAGGCGTTCCAGAACGACACGGGCGGGACGGTCGGTCCGTTCGACGCGTTCCTCGTGCTTCGAGGATTGCTGAGCCTCGGCGTCCGGATGGAGCGGCACGCGCGGAATGCGGCGGCACTCGCGGCCTGGCTGGAGCGTCAGGATGGCGTGGTCCGCGTCCTCTACCCAGGCCTCCCGAGTCATCCGCAGCATGACGTCGCCGTCCGCCAGTTCCGCGACGGTGTCGCGGGCGGGATGCTGGCCTTCGAGGTGGAAGGCGGCCGGGAGGGCGGCCAGGCGATCATCGATTCGATGGCACTCCCCGAGCTGACCGCGTCGCTCGGTAGCGTCCACACCTTCGTCGTCCACCCGCCGTCGACCTCACAGCGCCAACTGTCCGACGAGGAGCTCGTCGCGTCGGGCATCACGCCCGGCCTCCTGCGCGTCTCGGTCGGGCTCGAGGACCTCGAGGACCTGCAGGCCGACTTCGCCACCGCGCTCGAGGTCGCACGCGGAGCGGGACGCCCACAGACCGTCGGCGTCTAGGTCTCGTTCGTGGCGACACCGGCCGCGGCCGCCGGCGCTCCCGCGACGAGCGCGGCACGTGCCCCGACCAACCCGTTCGCCCAGCTCGGTCAGGGCCTCTGGCGGCTCCTGACGTCAGTCGACTTCGCGGTCGTCCAGATCATCTTCCTGGCCAGCCTCGCGGCGGTCGGCATGACGCTCCAACAGCTGCCCGACTTCGCCGCGCGCTCGCCTGCCGACTACGCGACAGCGATGGACACCATCCACGCTCGCTACGACCCCGTCCTCGGGCCGGGCATCGTGAACGTGCTTGAGCGGCTGGGCGCCTTCGCCATCTTCAAGTCGCCGGTCTTCGGTGTCGCCCTGGTCGTCCTGGTCGTATCGATCGTGGTCTGCACGCTGGACCGAACTCCACGGCTGTGGCGCGACGTGTCCGCGGTGCGCGTGGTCCAACCCGAGCCGTTCTTCGATCCGCGGCTGCCGGACCGCGCGGCGATGACCGGGGTGCCGGCTCCGGATCTCGGCCGTGTCATCCGCTCGCGCGGGTTTCACGTCAAGGAGGCGTCCACCGAAGACGGCTCGACCTATGTCTATGGCGACCGTCACCAGTACACGAAGCTGGCGACGCTCTTCACGCACCTCGGCCTGATCCTGTTCCTGATCGCGGGCCTGGTCACCTCGCGGTTCGGTGACGAGCTCGGCCTCGTCATCCCGGAGGGCGAGTCACGGACGGTCCAGAACATCGGGTCTCCGGACCTGATGCTCGTCAAGAACAACGACTTCGAAGCTCCAGGCTTCGAGACGGGGATGCCGACGGACTTCACGACCGACCTGGCGGTCTACCAGAACGGCGCGGAGGTCGCCCGCAAGACGATCCGCGTCAACGACCCGCTCGGGGTGGGCGGATACACGTTCCACCAGAACGGGTTCGGGCCCGCCCCGCACATCGTCGTCAAGGACGCATCGGGCGCGCCCCTGTGGGATGCCAAGGTCCCGATGCTCGGATCGGCGGGTGGCGATCCCTACGAGACGATGGCCGTCCCGGGCATGGACCTCGGTCTGCAGTTGCTGCTCGCCAAGGATCCCGTCGGCGAAGGCGTGCTTGTCGTCCTGCCGTATCGCATCACTGGCACGAATGCCGACGGGTCGGATCAGGTCCAGAACTTCGACCCGGTCCAGCTGCGCCGCGGGGACACCAAGGTGTCGGATGCGCTGGGTATCAGCGTCGGGCTCGTGGACTTCGGTGAATACACACTGGTGATCGCCAAGCGCGACCCCGGACAGGGCGTGGTCTGGTCCGCGTTCGCCTTCCTGATCGCCGGCATCACGATCACGTTCTATCGACCCCGGCGCCGGATCTGGGCCAGGCTCACCAGGGATGGCGATCTCGGGCTCGTATTCCGCGCGGACCGCTACGTCAACGTCGACCGTGAGTTCGGCGCATTGCTCGACGAGCTCGTCGCGGTCCGTCGGCCCGTCACGGCCCCGCCCCCGGCGTCGTAACGTCGGGGTGTGACGACCCTCCACGACCTTCATCGCGCGCTCTTCCCGACCGCACGGCCGGTCGGCGGAGAGGAGCTGTCGTCCGAGCGTGCCGAGCGCGAGGTCGGCTGGGTGCGCGTCCTCAAGCCGCGCGTGCCGGCCTTCGATGCCCTCGAGACAGGAGATCTCGCCATCATCCCGGCCCCTGCGCTGACGGTCGTCGCGCCGGGCTCGTCACAGCTCCACGATCTCGTGGTCGCGCTCGTCCGGGCGCGTGCCCCGGCCGTCTTGCTGGTCGAGGGTGACGCCGGGAACGACCGGCTGACCGCCCTCGGGGAGGCGGCCACCACCGCCGGTCTGACCGCCCTCCAGCTCGGTCACATCGACCCTGTCCTGCTCGAGCGGAGCGTCATCGGCTTCCTCGTCAACCGTCGGGCGGAGCTCGACAAACGCGCCGCGGACCTCGAGGCGCAGCTCGCGCGATTCGCGCTGCTCGGACGCGGGCTCGATGTGCAGGCCGCGACGATCGGCGCGTTCCTGGGCCGCGCCGTCGTCATCGAGGGGCGCCGCGGGGATCCGATCGCCGTCCATGCCCCGGCGGATCTCCCGACCGCCGCGGCGGCTGTCGCCCGGTACCTCGCACGACCCGCCGGCGCAGGAGCGTTACGGGTCGACATCCCAGCACCGGCCGGGGAGACGGGTACCGGCGGCAGGCTGATCCTGCTCGGCGACGAGGCACCGAACGAGCTCGAGCGGATCGCCGCGGAACGGGTGGCGGCACTCCTCGCGCTCGAGCTCGCCCGCGACGAGGCCGTCCGTCAGGCCCGGGAGGAGACGCGTCGAGGTGACCCGCTCCCGGCCGATGGGCCGCCGTGGGTCGTGATGCTCGCCACGCAGCGCTCCGCGGAGGGGCCTGATGACATCGCCGCGCGCGAGGAGACGCGCGCCGAGCTGCACCTGCTCATGTCGCCGCGCCGGCTCGTGCTGCGCGGCAGCTCCGAGAGCCTCGAGCTCCGGCTCGTCGCCGCCGCTCCAAGCGACGATCCGGATGGCCTTGGAACAGCGAACCGCCTCGCGACGTTCCTCGACCGGACCGTCGCCGTGAGCCGCCCCTTCCACGAACCCGGCGCCCGACCGGCGGCAGAAGCTGCGGCACGTGCCACGCTCGAAGCCGCCGAGCAGCTCCCCGATCCGCCGCGAGTCGTTCGCGCGTCCCGGCTGCCTGCGTACCTGCTGCTGGGCAACGTCCGGAACCTCCCCGACGGGGTCCGCCAGGCCCGCGAGCTGCTGGCGCCGATCCTGGTCGGCCGCGACGAGACCCAGCGAGAGCGACTCGATACGCTGGCCGCCGTCCTGTCGTCCCCGAGCCTCGCGGATGCGGCCGCACGGCTCGGCGTGCACCGCAATACGGTCGCCTACCGGGTCCAGCGCCTGGAGTCACGTGGCGATTGGGATCTGTCGGACCCCGAATTGCGGGTCGCGCTGATGCTCGCGGTTCGTGTCATGCAAAATGCACAAGAAGCGTCACCGGCTCCGGTACTGAACCGCAACCCATCCGCCTGATACCGTGTCCTCCCGAGGTGCACGAGCCCGCTTTGGTGCGGGTTGCACAAGCGGACGGAGGATATCTATCGCGATGACCACGCTCGAGCGGATCCCAAGCGGCGTCGCAGCACCCACCACGACCGTCTCCGACGTACTGTCGCTGGCCCGAGAGGCCGGCGTCCTGATCGTCGACCTGCGTTTCGTCGACCTGCCCGGGCAGGCCCAGCATTTCAGCATCCCGGTCAAGGATCTCGGCGAAGACCTGTTCATCGACGGTATCGGCTTCGATGGCTCGAGCATCCGCGGCTTCCAGCACATCCATGAGTCGGACATGCTGCTCATGCCCGATCCCACGACCGCCTATGTCGACCCGACGCTCGAGATCCCGACCCTGATCCTGTCGTGCGACGTCGTCGAGCCGGGAAGCCGTGAGCCCTACAGCCGCGACCCGCGCTACATCGCCCGCAAGGCGGAGCGCTACCTGACCGAGAGCGGGATCGCGACGACGTCGTTCTGGGGACCCGAAGTCGAGTTCTACATCTTCGACTCGCTGCGCTTCGAGACCTCCGGTCACAAGTCGATGTACGAGATCGACTCGGACGAGGGCATCTGGAACTCCGGTCGCAACGGGACGGCAAACCTCGCCCACCGGCCACGGCCCAAGGAGGGCTACTTCCCGGTCCCGCCGATGGACACGCTCCAGGACCTGCGCAGCCAGATGGTGCTCGCGCTCCAGGCGTCCGGGATCGACGTCGAGGTCCAGCACCACGAGGTGGGTGGACCCGGGCAGTCGGAGATCGACATCCGCTACGGGACGCTCGTCGAGACCGCCGATCGGGTCCTTCGCTACAAGTACATCGTCAAGCAGGTCGCGCACGCGGCCGGCAAGACGGTCACCTTCATGCCGAAGCCGCTCTTCGGCGACAACGGCTCGGGCATGCATACCCACCAGAGCCTCTGGAAGGACGGGACGAACCTCTTCTACGACGAGAAGGGCTATGCGCTGTTGTCCGACACGGCGCGCTGGTACATCGGTGGTCTGCTGAAGCACGCCAAGGCCGTCCTCGCCTTCGCCGCGCCGACGACCAACTCGTATCGCCGGCTCGTCCCGGGCTACGAGGCCCCGATCAACCTCGTCTACTCGCAGCGCAACCGCTCGGCGTGCATCCGCATCCCGACGTACTTCACGACGCCGGGCGCCCGCCGGCTCGAGTTCCGCTCGCCCGACCCGACGTGCAACCCGTACCTGTCGTTCAGCGCGCAGCTGCTCGCAGGACTCGATGGCGTCATCAACAAGATCGAGCCGCCCGCCCCGGTCGACGCCGACATCTACGAGCTGAGCGCCGAGGAGAAGGCCGGCATCGCTGGGACGCCGGGATCGCTCGAGGAGGCGCTCGACGCCCTCGAGGCCGACCAGGAGTTCCTGTATCGCGGCGACGTCTTCACGAAGGACGTCGTGGACGCCTGGCTCGACTTCAAGCGGGCCGGCGCCAAGGAGGTCCAGCTCCGGCCGCACCCGTACGAGTTCTACCTCTACAGCGAGATGTAGAGACTCCCAGTCGAACCGATCACGCCCGGTCGCGAGAGCGACCGGGCGTATCCTTGCTCTCCACCCGTCGAATGTCCGGAACAGCCCCAGGAGGCCCCGTTGACCGTCGCCACCCGCCCCGAGACCAACGCTGACGCCATCGCCAAGATCGACGCCGCGAGGTCGAGCGGCATCCGCTTCATCCAGCTGCAGTTCACCGACATCATCGGCCACGTCAAGGCCGTCACGATCCCGATCCACCAGCTCGAGGGTTCGGTCAAGCACGGGACGTGGTTCGACGGATCGTCGATCGAGGGCTTCACCCGGATCGCCGAGTCCGACCAGTACCTGATGCCGGACATGGACACGTTCGCGGAGATCCCGTGGCAGCCGGGGTCGGGTCCGCGGGGGACGGCGCGGGTCATCTGCGACGTCTTCACACCCAATGGCGAGCCGTTCGTCGGCGACCCGCGGCGGATCCTGCGTCGCCAGGTCGAGCGCGCCCAGAAGCTCGGTTACATCGTCAACACGGGACCCGAGCTCGAGTTCTTCCTCTTCCGCCGGGGCGAGAACGGCGCCATCGAACCGCTACCGCACGACCAGGCCGGCTACTTCGACTTCTCGACGGACCTCGCGCAGGAGATCCGCCAGGACATGGTCGATGCGCTCGAAGCGTTCGGCATCAAGGTGGAAGCCGCCCACCACGAGGTGGCCGTCGGCCAACACGAGATCGACTTCGAGTATTCCGACGCGCTTCGGACCGCCGACAACGCGATCACTTTCAAGTTCGCGCTCAAGGCGATCGCCCAGCAGCACGGCCTGTACGCGACGTTCATGCCCAAGCCGATCCACGGGATCAACGGCTCCGGGATGCATACCCACCAGTCGCTCTACTCGATCGCCGACAACCGGAACGCGTTCGCCGATACGACGAATCCGTACGGGCTGTCGGATGTCGCGCGCTCGTACATGGCCGGGATCCTCGCGCACGCGCGCGGCATGATCGCCGTGCTTGCGCCGCTGGTGAACTCGTACAAGCGGCTGGTCCCGGGCTACGAGGCGCCGACCTACCTGACCTGGGGTCGCACGAACCGCTCCGCGCTCATCCGCGTGCCGATGGTGTCGCCCGGCAAGTCGATCGAAGGTACGCGCTGCGAAGTGCGCTGCCCGGATCCGTCGTCGAACACGTACCTGGCGTTCGCGGCGATGATCGCCGCGGGTCTCGATGGCGTCGACAAGGGGATGACCCTGGCCGAGCCGGTCGAGGAGTCGCTGTTCGAGATGGACGCCGCCCGCATCGCCGAGAAGGGCATCCGGGAGCTGCCCGGGACCCTGGGTGAAGCGCTCGATGAGCTCGAGCGCGACGAAGTCATCCGCGACGCACTCGGCGACCACATCTTCAATCACTATGTGGATGCCAAGCGTTCCGAATGGGACGAATACCGGACGCAGGTGTCCGATTGGGAGGTCGAGCGCTACCTCGACGAGTTCTAGGCAAGGTTCCTAGGGAGGGGACGCTCGATGGATCCGTTTCTGCTCGGTACCGGGCTATTCATCCTGGGCGCCGTGGTCTGGGTCGTGTGCGCGATCTACGCCTACCGTCTGGCTCCGACCTACGGCCGCGGCGCGTGGCCATGGGCGATCGCGGCGATCATCTTCGGGCCGTTCGCCTTGTTCGCCCTGGTCCTTCTCCCGAAGAAGTCGGCCAAAGCCGGCCAAGGCCAGCACGAGGACCCACACGCCGCGCTGTACGAGCGACCGCGCAAGCACTGACCGGCACCCGGTCGTGGCCGGCGCGCCGCCCTAGATCGGCAGTGTGAACTGGAACGTCGAGCCGGCGCCCACGCGGCTCTGGAGCCAGAGGCGGCCGCCGTGGTGTTCGACGATCTCGCGGCAGATCGGTAGGCCCAGGCCGGTGCCGCGGATGGCGGTGGTGCCCTGGGCGGATTGGGCGAACGGTTCGAAGACCTTGTCGAGGTCGGCCCCGGCGATGCCGATGCCGGTGTCCGACACGGCGACCTGGACCCAGCCGCCCTCCGGTTCATGCCAGGCGACGATCGTGATCGAGCCCTCGGGCGTGAACTTCACGGCGTTCGAGATCAGGTTGATCACGACCTGGATCAGGCGGTCGCGGTCACCGGTGATCGACGGCAGGTCGGGTTCGACCTCGATCACCAGCTTCGGGCCCGAGTCTGGTCGCAAGAGCGATGCAGTCGCCGCCGAGGCACGCGTGATCACGTCGCCGACGTCGACCGGCTCGGAGCGCCAGTCGACCCGGCCGGCCTCGATCTTGGCGAGGTCGAGCGTCTCGTTGATGAGCGCGGTCAGCCGCTCACCCTCCTCGACGATGATCGCGAGGTTGTCGGTCACCTGGCGCATCGCCCGCTCGAGCTTTGGATCCTCGTTGGGCCCGATGGCCGGGTAGACGACGTCGGTCAGGCGCTTCGAGATGAGCTTCGAGAACCCGACCACCGAGGTGAGCGGTGTGCGCAGCTCGTGGCTGACGTTCGACAGGAACCGGCTCTTCGCCTCCGTTGCTGCCTCGGCTGCCTGGCGGGCTTCGACGAGGTCGGCCGTGCGCTCGAGGACGCGCTGCTCGAGGACGCCCTTCTGCTCCTCGAGCTCGGCGTAGAGGCGGGCGTTCTCCAGACCGCCGGCGAGCAGGCTCCCGACCGTGTACAGCAGCGGGCCGTCGCCGGGCATGACGTCACGACCGGTCAGACGATTGTCGACGGCGAGGACCCCGACCGTGCGTCCCTTCGTGACCAGCGGCGTGCCAAGGAACGAGCTGACCTCGAGGAGCCGGGCGAACTCCCGGTTGGCCTCGTCCGTGTCCTGATCGACGTCGCGGAAGAGGAGCGGTCCATCGGACCGGGCGATGCGGCTCAGCAACCCATCCTCGAGATCGACGGGGAGTTCCAGTTCGGCGATCCGTGCCGCCATCTCCGAGCTGCCACCGATCGACCGGCCGTCCGTCAGCACGTTCCGTGCCGGGTCCACGAGCATGATCAACGCTCGGTCGAACCGCAGATGGCGCGTGACCGCCTGCAGTGCCCGCTCGATGAGCTCGTCGCGATCGAGCGTCGAGCTCACGACGAGCCCCAGCTCGTTGAGCGTGATGAGCTCGGCGAGCCGTTGCTCGGCGAGCGCCTCGGGGGTGAGCGTCATCGGCTGCGGAGCGACGCCTCGTGGGCAGCTGCCTGGGCGAGGGTCGGCGCGGCGAGCGCCGCTATGGCCGTTAGCGCCTTCAGGTCAGAGGCCTTGTATTCGACCGGGCTCGACGATGCCGTGCCGATGACCCCGATGCGTTCCCCGCGGACCCGCAGCGGTGCGGCGACGAGCGAGGCGATACCCCGCTCCGCCTCGGACGTCCGCGGATCCGCCGCCACATCGTTCACGATCTCGGGGTCGCCAGCCATGATCGATCCGAGCAGGCCGCCGGAAAGCCGCTCGCCCTCCTCGCCGTCGAGCAGCACGACGAACCCTTCTCCTCCTGACGGCAACCGTCCGGCCTCCTCCGCGGCGACCGATGCGACGGCATCGACCTCCAGCGTCGCCCCGAGCGATTCGGCGAGCTCGTAGATGAGGCTCAGCTCCCGGTAGCGATCGAGCGCCTCGGCGGCGAGGGCGCGCTTGTCGACTTCGCGCGAGGCGGCGTACGACAGGACGGCGGCGATCGAGGCCGCCGGACGCGGACCCTCGACCCAACCGACCGTCTGCCCCTCGACGAGGACCGGGTGCCGCTCGACGGGGGCGTCGGTACCCGGGTCTCGGCCCTGCCGGTCGAGGATGACCTCACCATCGACGTCAGTGATGGTCACCCGCGCGTCGGTCCCGGCGAGGAGTACGGACAGCATCGGGGCGACGTGGCGGTGCCGGACGATGAGCCGGCGGAGCTCGGCGGGACCCATCAGAGGCCGAGAGCTGTCCGCGCGCGTGCCAGCAGGTCGTCGGGATCGAAGGGCTTGGTCAGGTACTCGTTCGCTCCGGCGGCAAAGCCCTCCTCGCGGTCGACCGCCTGGCCCCGCGCCGTGAGCATGATCACGGTCGTACCCGCAAGGGCCGGGTCGGCCTTGATCGTCCGGGCGACCTCGAAGCCATCGACCTTCGGCATCGACACGTCGAGGAAGACGAGATCCGGTGGCTGATCAGCGACCACCTCGAGTGCCTGTTCGCCGTCGGCGGCGGTCAGGAGTTCGACGCCCTCGTCCTCGAGCTCCTCCAGCGTCTGCTCGATGAGCAACCGGATGTGCTGCTCATCGTCGACGATGAGGACGGTCGGCATCGAGACCTCCGGACGTACGGGAACGGGCCAAGGATACGGCACCGATTCCGGCAAGATTGGCGCGTGATGGATGTCCGGCCGGGCCGTTCGCTCGGCCTGTTGTCGGCCGCCCACGCGGTCAACCACGCCTTCGCCGTCCTGCTGCCGCTGATCTTCCTCGCGATCATCGACGAGTTCGGTGTGACGGTGCAATCCGTCGCGTTCCTCGCGGCGTTCGGGTCGCTGGCGTCGGGGCTCGTGCAGCTGAGCTACGCCGAGCTCACGAGGCACGTATCGCGGAAGCGGCTGCTCACGGCCGGTGGTCTCCTGTTCGGCGGCGGGTTCGCCGCGATGTCACTGGCGACGAGCTTCATCACGTTCGCGATCCCGAACGTCGCGGCGCGGATCGGTGGGTCGCCACAGCATCCGGTCGGCAACGGGCTCCTCGCCGAGCAATACACCCCGGAACGACGCGGGTTCGCGATCAGCGCCCATATCGCCGGCGGGAACATGGGCACGGTCCTCATCGCGATCATCGGGACGCCGCTCATCGCGTTGATCGGCTGGCGCGGCGTGTCGGTGGTCTTCGGCGTGGCGGCTGCCGTGATCGCCTTGCTGATCCTGGCGCTCGTGCGGGAGAGCGGCACCGACCGGGCAGCTGCCCGGGCCGGTGGAAGCAGCGTCGATGGTTTGAAACGCGTCCTTGCCGACCGCGACATGCGCTGGGTCTTCCTGACCTCGGTGCTGGGCGGTGGCGGGCGCGGGCTGGGCGTCGTGAACCTGTTCGCGTTGATCTACCTGACGCGGGTGCTCGGCCTCGACGAGGGCACGTCTGGCGCGATGTACGGCGCGCTCATCATCTTCAGCGTGCCGATGCCGCTCCTCGCCGGCTGGCTGTCCGACCGGTTCGGTCGCAAGCCGCTGATCATCGCCGCCTATCTCGGCGGCGCGATCGGCTTCGGGATCTTCATCTTCGCCGGGTCATCGCTCATCTGGTTGTGGGCGGGCATCGTGGTGATGGGGCTGTTCTCGTTCGCCGAGTCGCCCCAGCTGCAGGCGCTCCTCGCCGACATGTCGCCACCCGAGAACCGCGACGCGGCGTACGCCCTGTACTTCACGCTGGCATTCGGCGTCGGCTCCCTCTGGACGGCGGTCTACGGCACGGTCATCGAGCAGCTCGGTGAGGACGTGGGTGTACCGGTCGTCTTCGGGCTGATGGCCCTGTCGTTCCTGCTTGCCGCGCTCGCCACACTGCCGATCCGGACCGAACGCCCCGAGCGTCCCATGCCCGACGAACGCGTGGAGGGTCTCGAGGCCTAGGGCATACTCCCCGCCGTGGACGCCACGATCCTGCTTGTCGAGGACGACCCGTCGATCCGGGAGGTCACCGCGATCGGCCTGCGGAATGCCGGGTTCACGGTCGAGGCCGCGGACGATGGCCGGGCCGGGCTCGATCGGTTCGGGGCCGGTGGCATCGATCTCGTGCTCCTCGACGTGATGCTGCCGCGGATGGACGGCCTCGAGGTGGCACGAGAGATCCGGCGTACCTCCACGGTGCCGATCGTGATGCTCACGGCGCGCGCCGACACCATCGATGTCGTGGTGGGTCTCGAGGCGGGGGCCGACGACTACGTCCGCAAGCCGTTCGAGGTGCCCGAACTCGTGGCCAGGGTCCGCGCTGCGCTGCGACGCGGGAGCGGCGGACCCGGTGAGGCGGCCGTGGATAGCACGCCGCTGCGGCTCGGTCCGCTGCAGATCGATCTCCAGGGTCGGAGCGTCAAGCGGGACGGCAGCGACGAGGAGATCCAGCTCACGCGAACGGAGTTCGACCTGCTCGTCGACCTCGCCCGCCACCCAGGACAGGTCCTCGGCCGCGACGTCCTCCTCGACCGGATCTGGGGGTATGACTATCTCGGCGACTCGCGCCTCGTCGACGTCGCGATCGGACGGCTCCGTGCCAAGATCGAGACCGATCCGAGCGCGCCCGAGCTGATCCTCACGGTCCGCGGGGCGGGCTACAAGGCCGCACGCTGAGGAGGGCGCGAATGCGCTGGCCGCGGGGGGTCCGAGCGCGACTGGCCGGGGCGCTGGTCCTGCTCGTGGCCGCGACCTCGATCGTGCTCGGGGTCGGCGCGACCGCCTTCGTCGACGCGCGCCTCCACCAGCAGGCGCTCTCCGACGCCGCTGCCCAGGCGACGTTCGACCTCACCGTCACCGTCCCGGGTCGCCAGCTCCCCGACGAGCCCACGATCGACGACGTGATCAGGAGCGGCCTGACGGATACGTTCCGCCGCCGGAACGTGGAGTCACTGATCGATCTCGGGGCGGGGGAGACCGTCAAGTCGAGCGACGCGCTCTCGGATCTCCTGCAGCGATTGCCGCCCGACGTCCCGGCGCGTGTCGGGCGCGGTGAGCTCGCGTATGCCTGGCTCGACGTCGGTGGCGCCCCATCGCTGGTCGTGGGCGGTCTCGCGCCAGGCGGTGACATCGCGGTCTACTTCGTGCGGGACGTCGCCGAGATCTCGCAGGCCGTCGGGCAGCTGCGCATCGTGATGCTCGCCGGCGCGGCCGTGCTCATCCTGGTGGCCCTGATCACCGCCCGGACACTCGCGCGCGGCATCCTCGCCCCGATCGAGGAGGCGGGCCGGACCGCAGAGCGCATCGAGCGCGGCGACCTGCTTGCGCGAGTGCCCGTCACGTCACATGACGAGTTCGGGACGTGGGCCGACCGGTTCAACCGGATGACCGACACGCTCGCCGAGTCGATCCGGCGGCTGGAGGTCGCCCAGCATCAGAACCGCCGGTTCGTTGCGGACGTCTCACACGAGCTACGCACGCCGGTGACGGCGCTCGTCGCCGAGGCCTCGATCCTGCGCGAGCACCTCGATGCGATGCCGGAAGACACCCGTCGGACCGCGGAGTTGGTCGTCAACGACACGGGTCGCCTGCGCGATCTCGTCGAGGAGCTGATGGAGCTCTCCAGGTTCGACGCCAACGCCGAGGAGGTGACCGTCGAGAAGGTCGACCTCGGGAAACTGATCGAGACCGTGCGGGCGGCTCGCTCGCCGAAGGCGACATTCCAAGCGCCGGCCAAGCCGGTCGTGATCGACGCCGATCCACGCCGGCTCGAACGGATCATCGCCAACTTCCTCGACAACGCGCACGAGCACGCCGACGACAAGGACGTCCAGATCGAAGTGGACCCGAGCCCGGAGGATGAGATCGTGATCGCGGTGACGGATCGTGGCCCAGGTGTCCCGGAGGACCGCCTCGAGATGATCTTCGACCGGTTCACGAAGGTCGACCCGTCGCGATCGGGCGGCAGCTCCGGGCTCGGGCTGGCCATCGCCGCCGAGCATGCAGCGTTGATGGGCGGCTACCTGCAGGCGATGAACCGCGATGGCGGGGGCCTCCGACTCGAGCTGATCCTGCCGAAGGACGTTGCCCGATCGTTACCTTCGGGCGATGCCGCTGCGACATAGCCGGACGACGATCCGGACCTGATCACCGCATCCGGAGCCCATCCGTCATGACCGGCCACCGTCGCCGCGCTCTCATCCCGGCCCTTGCCGGACTCCTCGTCCTCATCGCCGCCTGCACAACCTCGGGTGGCCTGGGTCCCGTGCCGACCGTCCCGCCGACGACGGCACCGTCGATCGAACCGGGCCCGTCCGACGAGACGCCGTCGATCCCGCCCTCACCGTCGGCGTCGCCGTCCGGGTCGCCGTCGTCGTCGCCGTCGACCCCGGCGAGTGGCGAGCCCTCGGCGTCGCCGTCGACGCCTGCTGAGACGATGCTCGTCCGCGCGTACTACGTCCTCGATGGCGCGCAGGGCGTCGAGGGTCTCGTGCCGACCCTGCGGGTCGTGCCGAAGACGACCGGTGTCGCGCGGGCGGCGATGCAAGCCCTGCTGGACCCCGACGCTGTCCTCGCCAAGTACAGCCAGCTATCGACCGGAATCCCGGCCGGGACGAAGCTGCTCGGCCTCGCCGTCAAGAATGGGGTGGCGACGGTCGACTTCTCGAGCGAGTTCGAATCGGGTGGCGGGAGCACGTCGGCCGCCTATCGGCTCGGTCAGGTCACGTACACGCTGACCCAGTTCCCGACCGTGCGCTCCGTGCTGTTCCAGGTCGAGGGCACCACGGTCACGACGTTCGGCTCGGAAGGTATCGTCCTCGACGGCCCGCAGACCCGGAAGGATTTCGAGGCCCAGCTGCCGTCGATCTTCGTCGACCGACCGGCATTCGGTGCGGCGGCCGGCAACCCG
>Ga0207674_10004157_pt1 | contig 17505 bp, 13 predicted proteins | sample KBSCornC72_FD_184303 | JGI IMG/M metagenome (GOLD analysis project Ga0207674, IMG submission 184303) | Corn rhizosphere microbial communities from Kellogg Biological Station, Michigan, USA - KBS Corn C7-2 (SPAdes) (version 2) | ecosystem: Host-associated > Plants > Roots > Rhizosphere > Soil ... | reverse complement strand
TCAGCGGGGAGGAGGACGTGCGGCTGAACACCGATCCGCCGAGCAGAGACCGGCCCATATTCGAGCCGCTGAATCCGGAGATGCCCGGCCTGCTGGAGCCGAACCCGGCGGAGCCGAGCTTGCTGGAGCCGAGCCGCGCCGAACCGCTGCGGCCCGCGGATCGCGAGCCGCCGAGCAGCGAGCCGCCGAGCACGCCCTGGCGGCGGCGGCCGCCGAACCTGACCCTGGCCGTGCCCGCGCCGAGCCCGGCCGGGGCGAACGCCGCGCCCAGGCTGGCCGGGGACCGATGTCCGGGCCGCCCCAGCTTGAGCTGGGGCTCGCGCCGGGCGGTCGGCCGCATGGCACCCGGGCCGCGCAGCCCGCCGATCGAGCCCGGCCCTCTGTCACGCTCGGACAGCCGCAGCCGCGGCGTGTTTCCGCCGGCCAGCTGCCTGATCGCGCCCTGGCTCGCGCCCGAGGCCGGCGTCCTGGCCTGGCTGGGCGACCATCCGGCCCGCCGGCTCTCGCCGCGCGCGCCGCCAAGGCGCAGCGCAGCCGCGACCGCGTAGAGCACGAACGGGCACAGCAGCACGTTGTAGGCCACGGCGGCGGGGAGCACGTTGGTGATGGCCGGCCAGGTGACCCGCGGGTCGCTGAGCATCACGCCGAGCAGGGCCAGCAGGGCCTCGCCGCAGACCGCGCCGGCCGCCACCACGACGATCTCGAACAGTGCCGTGTGCCCCTGCTCCGCGTCGCCCGAGCCGTCGTCGGCCAGCAGCCCGCAAAAGTACCCGACCAGGCAGAACACCAGCGCGTACTGGCCGGTGAAGTGACTGCCCGGCGGCGCGACGTCCAGGGCGAGGCCGGCCAGGAAACCGGTCAGCACGCCGGCCATCGGCCCGCCGGCCAGCGCCAGCGCCGCCACCACCAGCAGCACCAGGTCGGGACCTGCGCCGCCGGGAAAGGCGATCCGGTTCACGATGGTCAGCTGGAGCACCACCGTGACCGCGACCACGACGACGGAGATGACTGCGCGCACCTCAGTGACCGCCCGGAGCAGACGAGGAGGCGGGCGGCGTCGCGGGTGCAGTGGCGGAGGAGGACGGGGACACGGTGCCCGGTGGGCTCGGCGTCGCAGTGACGGTGACCGTGGGGGCCGGCCGCGGCAGGATCGAGATCCTGGCGCCGTGCCGCGGCACCTGCACCACCACGCCGACCACGCCGAGGGAGGTGAAGCTGACCGCAGGCCGTACGATCGCGGTCTGGGTGAGCGCGCCCGCGTTATTGCTCACCGAGACGATCGTGCCGACAGGCACGCCGGGCACCTGGGGCTTGTTGCCCACCGAGGCATAGCTGACGACCTGCTGGCCGGGGTGCAGCACGGCGTTCGCGTCGAACAGGCTCAGCCGCAGCATGGCCGAGCCGGACAGGGACTTGCCCGTCCCGGTCACCGCGCCGATCTCACCGCTGCCCGCCAGCTGCACTCCCACTACCGACGAGGCGTCACTAGCCAGCAGGACGGTCGAGGTATTCGCGCTCACCTGGGTGACCAGGCCGACGAAACCCGAGCCGTTGAGCACGGTCTCGTCGGCCTTGATGCCGTCGTCGCTGCCCACGTCCAGCGTCACCGTGTCGGAGAAGCCGCCGCCGGCCGCGATGACGTTGGCAGTCACGATCCGGTAGCCGCCGGCGTCGAGCTGCAGTAGCTGGGCGAGTTGCTTCCGGGCGGACTTGTTCAGCTGGGCCGCGCTGAGCTCGGCGCGGAGTTCGGCGTTCTGGCGCTGCAGGGAGGTGATGGTGCCCTGCTCCGACGGACCGCCGGTGATCGAGTCGAAGACGCTGGCCACCGGGTCGGTGACGTCGTGGGTGACCCGCTCGATCGGGCCGAAGATATTCGCGCCCAGGCCTCGGACCGGTGAGGCGCCGCCGTCCTTGAAGTCCAGGGTGATCAGCGTGATCGCGATGATCAGGAGCACGCCAAGAACGAGGCGGGTACGCCGGTTGTCGTGCACAGCCGCTCCTCGTCCGCCCGCCGTGACCGGACGGCGGGTTGTTACGGGGTGGCGCTGGTCTCAGCGCCTGGTGTCGGGCACCAGTACCTGACGCAGGGTCTCGAAGTCCTCGACGCACTTGCCGGTGCCCAGCACCACGGAGTCGAGCGGGTTGTCCGCCACCTGCACGGGCATCCCGGTCTCCTCCCGGATTCGTGACTCTAGTCCGCGCAGCAGGGCACCGCCGCCGGTCAGCGCGATCCCCCGGTCCATGACGTCGCCCGCCAGTTCGGGCGGGCACTTATCCAGGGTGTTCTTGACCGCGTCGACGACCAGGTTGACCGGCTCCTCGATCGCCTTGCGCACCTCGGCCGCGGAGATCACCACGGTCTTCGGCAGGCCGCTGACCAGGTCGCGGCCCCTGATCTCGGCGTGCGGCTCGTCCTCGGCGGGAAACGCGGAGCCGATCGCCATCTTGATCTCTTCGGCGGTGCGCTCGCCCAGCATCAGCGAGTACTCCTTCTTGCCGAAGGTGATGATCGCCTGGTCGAGCTCGTCCCCGCCGACCCTGATGGACTGGGAGGTGACGATGCCGCCCAGCGAAATGACCGCCACCTCGGTCGTACCGCCGCCGATGTCGACGACCATGTTGCCGGTCGGCTCGTGGATCGGCAGGCCGGCGCCGATCGCGGCCGCCATCGGCTCCTCGATGATGTAGACGCGGCGCGCGCCGGCCTGGTGGCCCGCCTCCTTGACCGCGCTCTGCTCCACGCCGGTGATCCCGCTCGGCACCGCCACCACGAGCCGTGGCTTGGCCAGATGCGTGCGCCGGTGGACCTTCTGGATGAAGTAGCGGAGCATCCGCTCGGTCACGTCGAAGTCGGCGATCACGCCGTCCTTGAGCGGGCGCACCGCGACGATGTTGCCGGGGGTGCGCCCGATCATGCGTTTAGCCTCGACGCCCACCGCGACTATCTGGCCGTTGTTGGTATTGAGCGCAACCACCGACGGCTCGTTCAGCACGATGCCGCGACCTCGCACGTAGACCAGCGTGTTCGCAGTGCCGAGGTCGACCGCCATGTCGCGGCCGAGGAACGTCAGCGCGTTGCTCATCGGGAACGGGACCTTCCGCGGGCTGTGGTCTTGAAACTGTCGGTAGGGGGCCGCCCCGATAAAACGGCGACTCCGGTGGTCGTACGTTGACGAACAGTGACGACGGCTAGGCCGATTCCGGGACGAACTGGCCCAGGACCTGTCTGCCTCGCGAGCCCGGCGCGTCGGGTCTTATCAGGACGACAGAGTGCTCTGACAACGACGCTCCTTCACCGGGCACACACACAACTCGCCGCGGTCGACGATGCGATTCGCTACTGCCGTCAGCTTACCCATGATCGAGCGTGTCACCCGTCCCGGGGACCGGCGCGCCGCCCGCGACCTTTCTCGGTCCGCCCCGGGCGCTATTCCGGGTCCCGGCTCCGGCCCGGACCGGGTCTGGCACCTGTCCCGGCGCCTTCCGATGCAGGCCAGCGCCAGTGCGACCGCTCCGGCGAGGGCCGCCGCGGTCAGCGTCCAGTGCGCGTTGCCGCCGTCGCCAGCGCGGCGTGCGCCGCGGGCACCGTAGTGGCGCCGGTAAGCGCGCGCAGCTGCACTGCCCCGGCGGCCAGGTAACCTCCCACCAGGCCGGCCAGCAGCAGGACCAGGCCGGCCAGCGCCCCGGCCGGGTCGGCCGCTCGGAGCGAGGTGGCCGCGCGGAGCGAGGCGGCCAGGGCCAGGCCGGCCGCCACCGGCGCACACAGCAGCATGCGGCCCGACGGAGCGGCGAGCCCGGCCAGGTCCAGGGCGACCAGGCCGATCACGTAGCGAAAGGTTCCAGAATCTCTTCTGTCCTATGCGGACGCGGCACGCCGTCAATTCAGGGGTTCACGACGTTCTGGCGCGGTGAGGCCTGAGTTTCACAGCGTTCAGGCGGGCCTGTGTTGCGGAAGGTGACTATCGGACTGCTGCCGGACGTCATGGAACCGGGAATTCACCGCGTGGGAACGCACTGGATCCGGGGTTTCATGACGTTCCAGCCGGTCCGGCGCATACCAACCGTAAGGCTGATGGTGCCAGAGTGACCTGAGTCCAGTTTTCGGACGGGGACACTGGGGCGCGTCGACATTGGGGCGGGCGACGTCGGGGGCGGGAGGACGTCCGGAAGCCGGGGCGACGCCGGGGGGCGGGCAAAGCGGAAGGGGCGAGCGAGGCGTGGCGGGGTCAGGACACGCCGGGCAGGAAGCGCCGGGGCGGGCGACGCCGGGGCAGGAGACGCCGGGTTAGGAGACGCCGGGGCGGGAGGCGCCGGGTTAGGAGGGGCCGGGGCGGGGGGTGACGCGGCGGGCTAGCCAGATGCCGGTGACCCAGAGGGCGGCGAAGATCGCGCCGAGGGCGTACATGGCGGGGACGACCACGCCGTACGCGATGACGAGGAGCTGCAGGATGGTGCCGGCCAGCAGGGCCCAGCCCATCCGCGGCCGGCCAACTACGCCGCTGATCAGGATGGCGCTTACGGCCAGGGCACCGCCGATGCCGGCGGCCAGGCCGCGGTTCGTGTGCTCAAGGACGATGGCGACCGGGATGGCGAGCCCGATGACGATGGCCTCGAAGACCAGCACGATGCCGCAGAGCTGCCGGATGCTCTTGCCTTCGAGAGGGATATCGAGGCCGCTCATGACAGTTCGGCCGCGGTGAACGAGTGGCGGGAGGGCTGGCTGGCCGGCGCCTCGGGCGGCAGCTCGCCGCCGGACGGGCCGAGCAGCCTGCGGGCATCGCCTGCGGTGATGACGGACCCGGTGATCAGCACCGCGCCGCCGCCGGGGCCGGTTTCCGCGACGGCCTCGTCGGCCAGCGTGACCGCGGCCTCGATCGCGTCGTCGAGGCGGGGAGCGGACCGCACCCGGTCCTCGCCAAAGATCTCGGCGGCCAGCTCGGCGGTCTCTTCGGGGTCCAATGACCGCTCGGAGGAGTTGCGGGTCACCACGATCTCGTCGAGCAGCGGCTCGAGTTCGTCGAGCATCCCGGCCACGTCCTTGTCCCCGCTGGCCGCGAAGACGCCGGTGACGTGGTCAAAGTTGAATGACTCCTCTATCCCGGCCACGGTCGCGGCCATGCCGGCCGGGTTGTGCGCGGCGTCGATGACGATGGTGGGACTGCGTCTCATGACTTCGAGCCGGCCCGGCGAGGTGACCTTCGCGAACGCCTCGCGGACCAGGTCGACGTCGAGCCCGGCCGCCCCGTAGATGTTCTCGTCCGAAACGCCGGCGAACGCCTCCACCGCGGCCAGCGCACAGGCCGCGTTGCCCGCCTGGTACGACCCGAACAGCGGCAGGAAGATGTCCTCGTAGGTACCGCGCAGGCCGCGCAGGGCCAGCTGCTGGCCACCCACCGCCTGCTCGTGGCTCAGCACGCCGAACTCCACACCTTCCCGCGCCACCGTCGCGCCCACCTCGACCGAATGCCGAAGCAGCACCTCGGCGGCGGCCAGCGGCTGCTGAGCCAGCACGGCCGTCGCGCCCGGCTTGATGATGCCGGCCTTCTCCGCCGCGATCTCCTCCACCGTGTCGCCGAGCAGCCTGGTGTGGTCGATCGAGATCGGGGTGATCACGGCCACCACGCCGTCCGCGACGTTGGTGCAGTCGAGCCTGCCGCCCACTCCGACCTCCAGCACGACCACGTCGACCGGCGTGTCGGCGAAGATCGCGAAGGCCATCCCGGTGAGCACCTCGAAGAAGGACATCGCGGCCGGGTGATGCTCGTCCACCAGCCGGACGTACGGGAGGATCTCGTCGTAGGCTTCGACGAACCGCTCGGCCGAGACAGGTGCGCCGTCGACGACGATCCGCTCCCTGATCGAGACGAGGTGCGGGCTGGTGAACCGGCCCGTGCGCAGCCCGCGGCCGCGCAGCAGCGCGTCGGTCATCCGGGCGGTCGAAGTCTTCCCGTTGGTGCCGGTGATGTGGATGACGGGGCACGCCCGCTGCGGATCGCCGAGCAGCCCGACGAGCTCAGCCATCCGATCCAGGGCGAGATCCACGGAGTGCTCGGGCCGACGGGAGACGATCTCCCGCTCGACCTCGCGCATCCGCGCTTCGATATCCATCGCACCAGCCTACTTGCGCGCGGGAGGTGGGGGTTGGGGCGCCTACTTGCGAACGGGACGTGGGTTGGGGGCGCCTGCTCGCGAGGATGGATGGCGTCAGATCGAGGCGAGGCGCTGTTCCAGACGGGCGATATCGGCCCGGGCGACCTCGAGGCGCTGACGCGTCTTGTCCACCACCGCGGCGGGCGCCTTGGCGGTGAAGCCGGCGTTGGCCAGCTTCCGCTCCGCCTGCTCGGCCTCGGCCCGGGCCGCCGCGAGGTCCTTCTCCATCCGGCGGCGCTCCGCCGCGACGTCGATAACGCCGGCCACGTCGAGTTCGGCTGTGACGCCCTCGACCTCGACCGACGCCGACGCGGTGAACCCGTCCGAGGGCGGGCTGAGCCGCAGCAGCGACCTGATCCGCTCCTCGTGCCCGGCCAGCGGCGTGGCCTCGATGCCGACCAGCCGGGCCGCCACCCGCTGGCTGGGGCGCAGCCCCTGATCCGAACGGAACCGGCGGATCTCGGTCACCAACCGCATCATCGAGGAGATCTCCGCCTCGGCCGCCCGGTCGGCGAACGCGAACGTCGGCCAGGCCGCCACCACGACCGACTCCTCGCCGGTCAGCGCGATCCACAGTTCCTCGGTGACGAACGGCATGACGGGGTGCAGCAGTCGCAGCAGCTGGTCCAGCACGAAGCCGAGCACCTGCCGGGTGGTCTCCGCGGCGCCGGAGTCATCAGAGGCCAGCGGCACCTTGGCCAGCTCCAGGTACCAGTCGAAGACCTCGTCCCAGGCGAAGTGGTACAGCACGTCGCAGACCTTGCCGAACTCGAACGCCTCGAACAGCTGGTCCGTCTCGGCGATCACGGCAGACAGCCGGGACAGAATCCAACGATCTGGCACAGAGTAATCGGTGTGACTGGTGGAACTAGTGGGGTCGACATGGCTGGTGGTGGTGGTGTTGCTGGTGGGATCGGAGGGGCTGGTGGGGTTGGGGGGTGGTGCTGGAACTGGCGCGGACGCGGGGACGTGCGCGCCGTTGAGGAGGGCAAAGCGGACAGCGTTCCACAGCTTGTTACAGAAGTTGCGGGAACCGGCCGCCCACTCCTCGCTGATGGCGATGTCGCCGCCCGGGTTGGCCCCGCGGGCCAGGGTGAACCTGGTCGCGTCGGCCCCGAACCGGTCCACCCAGTCCAGCGGGTCCACCGTGTTCCCGCGCGACTTGGACATCTTCTTGCCGAACTGGTCCCGGACCAGCCCGTGCAGCACCACCACGCGGAACGGCACGGCGTCGTCCGGGGCCTTGTCTCGCATCGCGTACAGGCCGAACATCATCATCCGGACGACCCAGAAGAACAGGATGTCGTACCCGGTGACCAGCACGCTGTTCGGGTAGAAGGCGCGCAGGTCGGCCGTGTCGTCGGGCCAGCCCAGGGTGGAGAACGGCCAGAGCGCCGAGGAGAACCAGGTGTCGAGCACGTCGGGGTCCTGGGTCCAGCCCGGCGGCGGCTCCTCGTCTGGGCCGACGCAGGTCACCTGACCGTTCGGCCCGTAAAAAACCGGTATGCGGTGGCCCCACCACAACTGGCGGCTGATGCACCAGTCGTGCATGTCGTCCACCCAGCCGAAGTACCTGGTGTTCATCTCCGGCGGGTGCAGCCGGACGCGGCCGTCGCGGACGGCGTCGCCCGCGGCCTTGGCCAGCGGGCCGACGCGGACGAACCACTGCAGCGACTGGCGCGGCTCGACGGTGGTGCCGCACCGGCTGCAGTGCCCGACCGAGTGCACGTACGGGCGCTTCTCGGCCACGATCCGGCCCTGCTCGCGCAGCGCGCGCACCACGGTCGGCCGGGCCTCGAACCGGTCCAGGCCCTGGAACGGGCCGTGCGCGGTGATCACGCCGTGCTCATCGAGCACGGTGATGCCGGGCAGGCCGTGGCGGCGGCCGATCTCGAAGTCGTTCGGGTCGTGAGCCGGGGTCACCTTGACCGCGCCGGTGCCGAACGCCGGATCCACGTGCTCGTCGGCCACGATCGGGATGCGCCGGCCGGTCAGTGGCAGCTCCACGGTCTTGCCGACCAGGTGCGCGTAGCGCGGGTCATCCGGGTGCACCGCGACCGCGGTGTCGCCGAGCATGGTCTCGGCCCGGGTGGTGGCGACCACGATCGAGTCGTCACCGTCCCCGTACCTGATCGAGACGAGTTCGCCGTCGTCGTCGAGGTGGTCGACCTCGATGTCGGACAGCGCCGTGAGGCAGCGCGGGCACCAGTTGATGATGCGTTCGGCCCGGTAGATCAGGCCGTCGTCGAAGAGCCGCTTGAAGATCGTCTGCACCGCGCGGGACAGGCCCTCGTCCATCGTGAACCGCTCGCGGGACCAGTCCACGCTGTCCCCGAGCCGCCGCATCTGGCCCAGGATCTTGCCGCCGGACTCGGCCTTCCACCGCCAGACCCGCTCGACGAAGGCCTCGCGGCCGAGGTCGTGGCGGCTCAGGCCCTCTTTGGCCAGCTCGCGCTCGACTACGTTCTGCGTGGCGATCCCGGCGTGGTCCATGCCCGGCAGCCACAGCGTGTTGTAGCCCTGCATCCGACGCCGCCGGATCAGCGAGTCGATCAGCGTGTGGTCGAGGGCATGGCCGATGTGCAGGGAACCAGTGACGTTCGGCGGCGGGATGACGATGGTGTACGCGGGCGCGGCGGAGGTCGCGTCCGCGGTGAAGTAACCTGCCTTCTCCCAGCGCTCGTAGCGCGGCCCTTCGACCTCGGCGGGCGCGTACTGGGAAGGCAGCTCGATGGGACCTGGTCTGCTCACGAGAGGTGAGTCTATTGGGCGCGGGCCTCCACTGCGGCCCTCACCTTGAGGGCGAGCGCGGACGCGTTGGTAACCTTCGCGGGCTGCCCGTGCCTGAAGTACTCGACGATGCCGAAGGTGGTCTTGGTGGCCCACACGCACTCACTGGCCACCGAGTTGTTCGAGGTGTTGTAGCCGCACACCATCTTGCCGCCGTGCGGGCCCGCGTTCACCACCCGCGAGGACTTCAGGTTCTTCTGGACGAGGTTCATCAGGTTCGTCGGGTTGAAGGTGCCGTTGTAGCCGACGAAGACCAGGCCCTTGTAACTGGACGACGCCAGCGAGGTCGCCGACCCCGTGTTGTAGATGCCGATCACGGACTTGCCCGGCTTACCCGACTGGGTGGCCGCCATCTTGCTGGTTATCTTCGACGTCGCGCTCGTGATCTGGCCGGATATCTGGCTGGCCGCCGCCTTGTTGAGCGGGTACTTGCCGACGGTGGCGGCCTGCCGCAGGACGTACCCCTGGCCGGCCGCGGCGGTGGTCGTGGCGCCCGGCGTGGACGTGCCGCTGGCCGTGCCGCTCCCGCCCTTGGTCAGGTGGATGACCAGGAACACGATCGCCGCCACGCCGATCACGGCCGCGGCTAGGTACAGGACCATCCGCACCCCGCCGGGCCGCTGCGGGGACCGCACTGCGGAGCGCGGGCCCGAGCGGGACCGGGAGCCGCGGCCCGGTGCGGCGAGACCGTCGTCGCCGAATCCGGCCGCGGCCGGCGCCTCGAAGCCCGGCTGGCCGTAACCCTGCTGGCCGTAACCCTCTTGTTCGTAACCGCCCTGGCCGTAGGCATCCTGCCCGTAGGCGTCCTGGCCGTAGCCGTTCTGGGCGTAACCGTTCTGGGCGTAACCGTTCTGGGCGTAGCCGTTCTGGTCATAGCCGTTCTGGTCATAGCCATTCTGCGGGTAGGCGTTCTGGCCGAAGCCGTTCTGCCCGAAGCCGCCGTCACCGAAGGCGTGCTGCTGGTAGTCGGAAGGTTCGGCGCCCTGCTGCGGGTACGCCTCGGTCTGGTAGTCCTGGTCGGAACCCTGACCCCGGCTCTGGCCGCCGAAGCCGCCCGGCGGAGCGCTGCCGGGTCCAGCCGGCGGCGCGTAACCCTGCTGGCCGAAGTCCTGGTAGCCGAAGTCCTGGCCGTAGCCCGGGCCAGCGGAACCCGGGCCAGCGGAGTCCTGCCCGACGGAGCCCTGCTGGCCGAAGTCCTGCTGGCCGAAGTCCTGCTGCGCGTGACGCGGCTGGGATGGCGACCCGTAGCCCAGCTGGTCGCCGTAACCCGCCTGGCCGGCGTAGCCCGGCTGCTGACCCGGGTCCGACCACCCCGGACGGGTCGGCTCGTCGTCACCGTAACGGCGGTAAGCCCCGGTGCCGCCGTCGCCGTAGCCGGCGACGCCGTTCGGACCCGACGCGGGCGAGGCCTGCGGAACTTGCGAGCCCGGGCCGAGCGCGCGCCGGGGGCCCGAGTTGAACGAGCTCCGCGACCCGGTACCGAGCGGATCCTCCGTGGCCGAGCCGAGCGGACGCTGCGGACCAGACGCCGGCGAGCCGAACGGGCCCGGCGCCGTCAGCGGGTTCGGGGTGGTCTGCGGCCCCTGAGCCGACGGCGCGGTCAGCGGGTCCGCGCCGTAGCTAGGCTGCGGGCCGGTTTCCGGCCCGTAACCCTGTCCCGCGCCGTATCCGGGTGGCTGACCGTATCCGGATTGCTGGCCATAGCCGGATTGCTGACCGTATCCGGATTGCTGGCCGTAGCCGGATTGCTGGCCGTAACCAGGCGGCTGACCGTAACCGGGCGGCTGGCCGTAACCGGATTGCTCCCCGTAACCGGGCGGCTGGCCATAGCCAGCGTCCTGTCCGTGGCCCTGGTCGTATCCCGCGGTCCCCTGGTCGTGGTTCTGCGCCTGCTCGTAGCCGGGCAGCCCCCGGCGACCGGTGCGGAGCCTGCCTTCGTCACCGCGCATCGTGCCGTAGCCGCCGGTCGACTCGCCCTGCTGATAGTCCTGCTCGTCGGGGCGGCCGGATTCGTCGGGCTCCTGACGCGAGCCCCAGTTGCCCGTGGGAGCATCCCAACTACTCATCTGCGCTCAATTCCCCGTCGCTTATGGAAGACGGCTGCCTTGTCAGCGTCCGAGATCCTGGCGTGAGCGGGAACCCCGCCAGATACGGCAATACTCCAGTGAGGCTACATGCGGATAACGATGATCATGGGCAATACGCCCAAAGTCGGCACCCAGTGGACTAGACCTCTATCGCCCGAACCCGCAGGCCGACCCATGATGATCGAACACCTATACGAATGGTGAACTGTGCGAGCAGGACCGGGGCTGGGTCAGGCCGACTTCTCGCGCGGGGTCCGCCGCGTGACGTCCCTGGGGACGATGGTCGGGTTGACGTTCTCCAGCACGGCCTCGCGCGTGATCACCACGCGCTCCACGTCCTTGCGGCTCGGCACCTCGTACATCACCGACTGCAGGACCTCTTCCAAGATGGCGCGCAGGCCGCGCGCGCCGGTGCCGCGCAGGTTCGCCTGGTCGGCGATGGCCTCCAGCGAGTCGGTGGTGAACTCCAGGTCCACGCCGTCCAGCTCGAACAGCCGCCGGTACTGCTTCACCAGGGCATTGCGCGGCTCGGTGAGGATCTGGATCAGGGCATCCCGGTCCAGGTTGTGCACGCTGGTGATGACCGGGAGGCGGCCGACGAATTCCGGGATCATCCCGAACTTGAGCAGGTCTTCCGGCATCACCTCACCGAACTGGTCGGTGTTGGCGTTCCTGACCCGCAGGATGGCGTTGAAGCCCATCCCGTTGTGGCCCGAGCGCTGCTCGATGATCTTCTCCAGGCCGGCGAACGCCCCGCCGCAGATGAACAGCACGTTGGTGGTGTCGATCTGGATGAACTCCTGGTGCGGGTGCTTGCGCCCGCCCTGCGGCGGCACCGAGGCGGTGGTGCCCTCGAGGATCTTCAGCAACGCCTGCTGGACGCCCTCGCCGGAGACATCCCTGGTGATCGACGGGTTCTCGCTCTTGCGCGCGATCTTGTCGATCTCGTCGATGTAGATGATGCCGGTTTCGGCCTTCTTGACGTCGTAGTCCGCCGCCTGGATCAGCTTGAGCAGGATGTTCTCGACGTCCTCGCCGACGTAGCCGGCCTCGGTCAGGGCGGTCGCGTCGGCGATCGCGAACGGCACGTTGAGCAGCCGGGCGAGCGTCTGGGCGAGCAGCGTCTTGCCCGAGCCGGTCGGGCCGAGCAGCAAGATGTTGGACTTGGCGAGCTCGACGCCCTCGTCACCCGGCCGGTCCTCGCCGGACTGAACGCGCTTGTAGTGGTTGTACACGGCCACCGACAGGGCCTTCTTGGCCTTGTCCTGGCCGATCACGTACGCGTCGAGGAACTCGTAGATCTCCCGCGGCTTGGGCAGGCTGTCCCACTTGAACTCGGTGGGCTCGGCGAGCTCTTCCTCGATGATCTCGTTGCAGAGGTCGATGCACTCGTCGCATATGTACACGCCTGGGCCGGCGATGAGCTTCTTGACCTGCTTCTGACTCTTACCGCAGAACGAGCACTTCAGCAGGTCCCCACCGTCACCGATGCGTGCCACCCAGATACTCCTTTACATGGTGCCGCCGTGACGGCCATGGTGGCCGCCCCGAGCGGACATGTCCCGCGAGGTCGTCAAGCGCTTGCATATCGACGGTACCGCCTACTGGGTCCCGATGGACACCATCAAACCCGTTGGCGGCCCAGGAGGGAAGAGCTAATTCCTCCCGTTACGACGACACTACCTCCACGGCGGCAGGTTCCTGCCCCCGCTTGATCATCGTCAGGACCTCATCGATGATCCCGTACTCCTTGGCTTCCTCGGCGGTGAGGAACTTGTCCCGCTCGATGTCGTGGCGGACCTTCTCCTCGTCCTGCCCGGTGTGCCGGGCCAGGATGAGCTCCATGGCCGCGCGCATCCGCAGGATCTCCCGGGCCTGGATCTCCATGTCGCTGGACTGACCGTAGCCGCCCTCGGTGGCCGGCTGGTGGATGAGGATCCTGGCGTTGGGCAGCGCCATCCGCTTGCCCTTGGTCCCCGCGGCCAGCAGCACGGCGGCGGCCGAGGCGGCCTGGCCGATGCAGCAGATCTGGATGTCGGGCTGGATGAACTGCATCGTGTCGTAGATCGCCATCATCGACGTCATCGACCCGCCGGGCGAGTTGATGTAAATGGTGATGTCGCGGTCGGGGTCGATGGCCTCCAGCGTCAGCAGCTGAGCCATGACGTCGTTCGCCGAGGCGTCGTCGATCTGCACGCCGAGGAAGATGATCCGCTCCTCGAAGAGCTTGTTGTACGGGTTCATCTCCTTGATCCCGTACGAGGTGCGCTCCACGAAGGACGGCAGGACGTACCTAGACTGCGGGCTCCGCAAGCTGTGCTCGCTCACGTTCGGCTCCTTTGGGTTGATCATGACACGACGCCGGCGGTGGGCACCTCGACCGCGCTGCGGATCACCTTGTCGACGAAGCCGTACTCCTTGGCTTCCTCGGCGGTGAACCAGCGGTCGCGGTCCGCGTCCCTCTCGATCTGCTCGATGGGCTGGCCGGTGTGGTAGGCAGTCCGCTCGAACAGCGTCCGCTTGATGTACAGCATCTGCTCCGCCTGGATCCTGATGTCCGACGCCGTACCGCCGATCCCTCCGGACGGCTGGTGCATCAGGATCTGCGCGTGCGGGAGGGCGAACCGCTTGCCGGGCGCACCCGCCGTAAGCAGGAACTGTCCCATCGACGCGGCCATTCCCATCGCGTAGGTGGAAACGTCATTGGGCACGTACTGCATCATGTCGTAGATGGCCATCCCGGCGTAGACCGAGCCGCCCGGGGAGTTGATGTAGATACTGATGTCGCGCTTGGCGTCCTCGGAGGCGAGCAGCGCGAGCTCGGCGCAGATGCGGTTGGCGATGTCGTCGTCGACCTGCTGGCCGAGGAAGATGATGCGGTGCCGCAGCAGCCGCTGGAACAACTGGTCCCCGAACGGCATCAGAGGAGGCTCCGCCGCAGCCTCGATCGAGGGCGGTGCCGGGGTCCACAGGGGCTGAGTCACGCTTGTTCACCTGCTCCAGTAACGTCTGGTCTCATTGATTGGACGATAACGCCGCCGCGGAACCCGATCGTCCCGCACAGCCCTCTTGTTCGCTACTGGCGCACCTGGTTGCGGCCCGGCCGGGCGCGCCAGGACGCCGGACGCACCCTCGCGGTGCGCGCCCGGCGTCATAAAGCAGGGAGGGTCAGGCCTTGGCGTCCGCGTCCGCGTCCCCGGTCTCGTCGGTCTCGTCGGTCTCCGTCGCGGCCAGGACCTCCTCCTGATCCGCGGCGTCGACGTCCGCGACGTCCCCGGCGGGCGTCAGGGGGGTGTTGAGGGCGGTGGCGATGTCGACCGGGTTGCCCGACTCGTCGGTCACCTTGACCCGCTCGGCGATCAGGTTCATCGCCTTGCCCCGGAGTACTTCCGCGGCCGCGACGTTGATCTGGTTGTTGTCGGCGAGCTGCTGGGCCAGCTGGTCGGGCGACACGCCCATCTGCTCCGCCTGCCGGGTCACGTACGCGGTCAGCTCGGCCGGGTCGACGCCGAGTTCCTCGTTCCGGGCCAGCTGGTCGAGGACCAGGCTGATCTTGACCGCGCGCTGCGCGCGCTGCTGGAGGTCCGTCTCGAACTGCTCCTCGGTCTGGTTCGTCATCTCCAGGTAGCCGTCCAGGCTGGCGCCGGCCCGCGAGAGCTGGCCCTCGATCGACTCCCGGTTGTGCTGGACCTCGTCGGCCACCACGCTCTCCGGCAGCGGGATGTCCGTCTGGTCGAGCAGGGCGTCCAGGGCGAGGTCACGCGCCTGCATCACCTGCCGCATGGCCTTGTCCCGCTCCAGCTGCGTCCTGGTGTCGGCGCGCAGCTCGCCCAGCGTGTCGAACTCGCTGGCCATCTGGGCGAAGTCGTCGTCCAGGCCGGGCACGTCCTTGGCCTTGACGCTGTGCACGGTCACCGTCACGTCGGCCTCCTGGCCGGCTAGGTCACCGCCGGCCAGCTCGGAGGAGAACGTCTTCGAATCCCCCGCCGACATGCCGATCAGCGCTTCGTCCAGCCCGTCCAGCAGGGACTCGCTGCCCACCGGGTACGACAGGCCGCTGGCCTGCGCGTCCTCGACCGGCTTGCCGTCCACCGAGGCGGATAGGTCGATAGAGACGTGATCCCCGTCGGCGACCGGCCGCTGCACGCCCTTCAGCGAGGCGAACCGGTCCTGCAGCATGGCGAGCCGCTCGGCGACCTCGTCCGGGGTGACCAGGGTGTCGTCCACGGTGACGGACAGGCTGGACAGGTCGGGCAGGTCGAACTGGGGCCAGATGTCCACCTCGACGGTGAAGGTCAGCTCCTTGCCGTCGTCCAGGTTGGTGATCGCGACCTCGGGCTGGCCGAGGGCATGGACGTCGCCTTCGGCCACCGCCTTGGCGTACAGGTCGGGAATCGCGTCGTTGACCGCCTGGGTGAGCACCACGTCACGGCCGACCCGCCGGTCGATCACGGGCGGCGGGACCCGGCCCGGCCGGAAGCCCGGGATGCGGACCTGGCGGCCGACCTCGCGATAGGCCTTGTCGAGGCTGGGCTTCAGCTCATCGAACGGCACCTCGACGCTCAGCCGGACTCGGGTCGGGCTCAGCTCTTCGACGTCAGTCTTCACGTCCGCGTCACTCCGGGATTGTGGATGGTAACTCAGCAGGGATCGCTTGGATCGCTGAGAAGTCTAAGCCGCCAGTCTAGGGGCTAACTGACCCTGACGACGCGTACCGGCGGTGGCTCGTCGTCGTGCGTGCGCTTGTCCCGGATGAACAGGTTCAACAGCCAGCTCACCAGCCCGACGATGATCGCGCCCCAGAACGCGGCCCAGAATCCGCTTATGTGGAAGGGCAGCGACAGCTTGCCCGCGACCCAGCTGGTCAGCCACAGCAGCAGCCCGTTCACGACCAGCGCGACCAGGCCGAGCGTGAGCACGTAGAACGCACAGCCGACGACCTTGATCAGCGGCTTGAGCGTGGCGTTGATGATGCCGAAGATCAGGGCCACCACGAGCAGGGTGCCGGCCTTCGACCAGCCGCTGGCAGCGGGCAGCGTAATTCCGGACACCACCCAGGTGGCGACACCAAGGGCGGCAGCGGAGACGAGCACCCGGAGCAGGAATCTCATGGTCCAGATATTACGTGAGTTATCGAGCGGAGGCACTTATGCTATCGCCCCGGAAAAGGCGCCGGTAGGCGTGGGGGGTAGTGCCGCGCCAGGAGCGGAAGTGATGACGCAGCGCGGTCGCGTTTCCGAACCCGGCCCGGTCGGCGATCGTGTCCACCGTCTCGTCGCTCTCCTCCAGCAGTTGCTGGGCCAGCAGGATGCGCTGCCCGATGAGCCAGCGTTGCGGCGTGGTGCCGGTGTCCTGTACGAACCGGCGGGCGAAGGTCCGCTCGGACATGTTCGCCCGCGCGGCCAGCTGGCGTACGGTCAGCGGCTGGTCCAGGTGCGCGCGCAGCCACTCGAGCAGCTCCCGCAGGGTCCCGTCACAGGAGGGGGCGACCGGCTGGTCGACGTACTGCGCCTGGCCGCCGTCGCGATGCGGCGGCACCACCATGCGCCGGGCGATGCCGTTGGCGATCCGCGAGCCCTGCTCCTTCCTGACCAGATAGAGGCACGCGTCGATGCCGGCGGCCGTGCCCGCGCTGGTGATCACCGGGTCGTCGTCGACGTAGAGAACGTCGGGATCGACCTTGGCCGCCGGGTAGCGACGGGCGAGTTCCTCCGCGTTCCGCCAGTGCGTCGTGCAGCGGCGACCGTCCAGCAGCCCGGCCTCGCCCAGGATGAAGGCCCCGGTGCAGATGCTCAGCACCCGGGTGCCCCGGTCCACCGCCCGGCGCAGCGCCTCCAGCAATTCCGCGGGGAAGGGCCGGGGCGCACCCGGCCCCTCGGCCGGCTTGCCTGCGTAGATGCTGAGGCGGTCGTCGTCGACCGCGGGCAGCGCGATCAGGTCCGCCCCTTCCAGCCGCTCCAGCCCGCAGGAGGGGGCGATGGTGAAGTCGTTGTGCGCGCGCACCGGCGGCGACTCGCCGGCGACCACGGACAACTGGTAGGACGGCAGCCGGTCGTCGGCCCGGTCGACGCCGAACACCTCGCAGATGGTGCCGAACTCGAACGGGAGGAAGCCGTTGACGACCACCACGGCGACGTTGCGCAGCACGATCCGAGTATGCCAAACGGACTGGCAGGATGTCATCTAACTATGGCATTACTGCCACTGGCGGGGAACCGCCCGGCCGGCCATGCTGAATATATGGACGCTTACAGCACTTCCGCAGCAGGCCAGCGGACGTCCTGGATCGTTAGGTTCGCTCGCCAGGCCAGCTACGTGTTCAGCGAGATCAACTGGGCCAACAAGCGCATGACAGCGCTGAGGCTCTCCTACGGCGTCGCCGAGTCCGACCGCGCGCCGGACACCTACGCCGAATTCCTGCTCCGGTCGAGGATCTCGGTCCTGCACGAACCACCAGCCCGCCGCCGGGGCGCGGGTC
>Ga0207674_10004153_pt1 | contig 17511 bp, 20 predicted proteins | sample KBSCornC72_FD_184303 | JGI IMG/M metagenome (GOLD analysis project Ga0207674, IMG submission 184303) | Corn rhizosphere microbial communities from Kellogg Biological Station, Michigan, USA - KBS Corn C7-2 (SPAdes) (version 2) | ecosystem: Host-associated > Plants > Roots > Rhizosphere > Soil ... | reverse complement strand
CGGGCGATCGCTTGCGCGAGCATCCGCTTGCCGATGCCCGCAGGACCGGTCACGAGCAGCGCGTGCGGCCATTGCGCGCGACGCGACAGCAGCGAGGCGACGACGTCGTGCTGCCAGGGCAGCGGCGATTGCGCAAGCCCGTCCGGCACGCCTTCGCCGTCCCGCGTCACAGCGCGTCGACGATGCCGCGAAGCTCGGCACGCACTTCGGCCACCGGGCGGGTCGAATCGATGATGCGAAAGCGTGCAGGCTCGGCGGCGGCGCGGGCGAGATAGCCGTCGCGCACCCGCGCGAAGAAGCCGGACGTTTCGCGCTCGAACTTGTCCGCTGCCTTGCCCTTCGCATGCATGCGCGCGAGCCGCTCGCGCGACACCTCGCCGGGAACGTCGAAGAGCAGCGTCAGCTCGGGGTTGCAATGCCCGTGGACCCACGCGGCGAGCGCGTCGATCATCGCGAGCGACACGCCGTGCCCCGCGCCCTGGTACGCATAGGTGGCGTCGGTGAACCGGTCGCACAGCACGATATCGCCGCGGGCGAGCGCCGGCTCGATGACCTGTGCGACGTGCTCGCGCCGCGCCGCGAACATCAGCAACGCCTCGGTGTCGTGGCTCATCGCGCCGTGCAGCAGCCATTCGCGAATGGCTTCACCGGCCGACGTGCCGCCGGGCTCGCGGGTGGCGACGACGCGTTTGCCGCGCGCGACGAGCGCCTCGGCGAGAAAGCGCGCATGCGTGCTCTTGCCCGCGCCATCGATGCCTTCGAGCGTGATGAAGCGGCCGCGGGTGCGTTGATCGGGCAAGGGTGTCGTTCGGCGAAGGTCCGGCGTGCAATGACGACTTTCGGTCAACGTCCGCCGCGCTGGTATTTTGACACGGCGCGATTGTGCTCGATCAGGTTCGCCGAGAACTGCGATGTGCCGTCGCCGCGCGAAACGAAATACAGGTACGGCGTGACCGGCGGATTGACGACGACGTCGAGCGACGCCTGCGACGCGAGCGCGATCGGCGTCGGAGGCAGCCCCGTGCGCACGTACGTGTTGTACGGCGAATCGGCCTCGAGGTCGCGCTTGCGCAGGTTGCCGTCGAAGCGCTGCCCGATGCCGTAGATGACCGCGGGATCCGTCTGCAGGCGCATGCCGCGCGCGAGCCGGTTGATGAACACCGAGGCGATCAGCGGCCGATCCTCCGCACGCCCGGTCTCCTTCTCGACGAGCGATGCGAGGATGAGCGCCTCGTAGGGCGACGCGAGCGGCAGGTCGGCCGCGCGGCGCGACCATGCCGCGTCGAGCCTCGCGTGCAGCGCGCGGTAGGCGCGCTTCAGCACCGCGATGTCGCTTGTGCCGGCGGCGAAGTAATACGTGTCGGGAAAGAACAGGCCCTCCGGCGCGGGCTCTGCCGCGCCGAGGCGGGCGAGCAGCTCTGCATCGGAGAGGCCCTCCGACTGATGCGCGACGTCGGGGTTCTCGTCCAGCGCGCGCTTCAGTTGTTCGAACGTCGTGCCCTCGACGATCGTGATCGCGGTCTGCGTCACGTCGCCCTGGGTGAGCTTCGCGAGCAGCTCCGGAAGCGTGATCCCCTGCTCGATCTCGTAGCTGCCTGCCTTGATCGCGCGATCGACGTGCATCACCCGCGCAAGCGCGGTCAGCGCGAACGCGTGCGGCAGGACGCCGGCCGCTTGCAGCGATCGCGCGACGCTCGCAAGCGACGCGCCGGCGCGAACCTCGAAGTCGAACGGCGTGTTCGGCAGCGCAAGCGGCTTGCGATACAGCGCGAAACCGATCGCCGCCGCGGCGGCCAGCGCAGCGACGAGCAGCAGGGCAACGAAGGTGGCGACACGGGACTTGCGCATGCAATCGAGTGGCGCGTGGAATGAGCGGAGCGCCCGCGGGTGGCGCATCGCGCGACGACATGGCCGATTATAATGGGCCGATGATTGCACTCGCGCCGCGCCGTTCGCTCCGCAAACGCGGCGCCATGCACCGGCGGCGGGCGCCCGGCGGTCCGCGCGCGCGGGGCTTCACGCTGATCGAGATCATGGTCGTGATCGTGATCCTCGGCGTGCTCGCAGCACTCGTCGTGCCGAGTGTCCTGTCGCGCACCGACGATGCGCGCATCGTCGCAGCGAAGACCGATCTCGGCGCGATCCGCCAGGCACTCAAGCTCTACCGCCTCGACAATCAGCGCTACCCCACGACCGAGCAGGGCTTGGCAGCCCTCGCCACCCGGCCCACCGAGCCGCCGCTACCCCCGAACTGGAAGCCGGGCGGGTATCTCGAAAAGGTCCCGCTCGATCCGTGGGGCCGGCCATACCAATACCTGAATCCCGGTCTCAAAAGCGACGTCGACGTGTTCACCTACGGCGCCGACGGTGCGGCCGGCGGCACGGGTGCGGACGCCGATATCGGTTCGTGGGACCTCTGAGCGCGTGAGCGATCGGTTCCCGAGACGGGTGGCGTCCGAAGCGTCGCGTGCGGGAAATCGGTCGGTGACGTCCCCCTCGCCGGTCTCGAGGACGCGGGCGTTCACGCTCGTCGAGATCCTCGTGGTCATCGTCATCCTCGGCATCGTCGCGGGACTTGCGATTGCGCTCGTCGATCCGGGAGAACGCGACGCCTCGGCGCGCGAGGCGCGCAGCTTCGCCGGCGCCCTCGAATATGCGGCGGCGCGCGCGCAATGGCGAAACGAGATGCTCGGCGTATCGGCGGACGGTCGTGTCCTTCGCTACTGGCGCCGCGACGCCGCGAACGACCGCTGGGTCGTTCTCGCGGACGACGACGTGCTTCGTGCCCATGCGCTGGCTTCACCGGTCGAGGCGATGGCACTGGCCTACGCCGGGCGCAGCATCGCGTCGAACGCGATCGTGCCGTTGCGTGCGTCCGGACGCAACGAGCCATTCGCGTTCGCGCTCGCGACGCCGCGCTTTCGCACGGTCATCGCGCTCGACCCGTTGAATCGCGCGTCCATCGCCGGCCCCGACCCGAACGGCTCGTGATGCGCAGCGCTCGCGCGTTCACGCTGATCGAAGTGCTGGTCGCGCTCGCCATTCTTGCCGTCGCGTTGACCGCCGGCATGCGTGCGGTCGCGCAAAGCGCCGATGGCGCTACTTCGCTCAAGATGCGCACGCTCGCGCTGTGGGTGGCGCAGAACCGGCTTGCGCAGGCGCAGCTGGCCGATCCGTGGCCCGCGCGCGGGGTCGCCAGCGGCGACGAGACGCAGGCGGGCACCCTTCTCGCGTGGCGGGAGACGGTGAGCGATACGCCGAATCCGGCGTTCCGCAGAATCGAAATCATTGTTTCCGAGCCCGGCGTGCCCGATTACGCGCTCGCGAGGCTCGTGGGCTACCTCGGCAATGGGCATCGCTGAGCGGCGCGCTGGCGGCTTCACGCTCGTCGAGGCGCTCGTTGCCGTCGCGATCCTGGCGATCGTCGCGACGATCGCATGGCGAGCGACGGCGGCCATGACCGACAGCGAAGCGCGCCTGGCAAGCGAAAGTGCGCGCTGGCGCCGCCTCGACGCGCTGATGACGCGGATGGAAGCGGACATGCGCAAGGCGATTCCGCGCAGCGTCCGTCACGGCAGCGTCGTGGAGCCCGCATGGTTGGCGGGCCCGATCGATGCGGCAGGCAACACCACGCTCGTCTTCACGCGCGCGGGTCCCGATGCGATCGACGAGCCGGACAGCGGCGGGCAGCGCATCGGCTATCGGCTGCGCGATGGCCGCATCGAGCTCCTGTACTGGCCGCGACTCGACAACGTCGCCACGCGCGACCCGGCCACGTACGCGCTGGTCGACGGAATCACCCGCTTTCGCGTGCTGCAACTCGGCGCCGATGCGCGCTGGACCGAGCGCTGGCCGCCTTCGGGCGTCGACGGCATCCCGCGCGGCGTTCGCGTCGACGTCGAGCTGGCCGACGGCAGCGTGATCGAGCGCTGGCTCGCGCTGCAATGACGCCCGCTGCCACTTCGGCGCACCTCGGCGCACGCGCAACGCAGCAAGGCCTTGCTCTGATCATCGCCATGCTGATCGCGGCGCTCGCTGCGGCCGTTGCCGTATCCGTCGCTACGGCGCAGTCGCAGTGGCTGGCCGAGGTCGACCATCGGCGCGATCAGGTCGAAGCGCAATCGATCGCCCTCGCCGGCCTCCAATGGGCGCGCGCGATCGTCGATGCCGATGCGCGCGGCATCGATCATCTCGGCGAGCCGTGGGCGCTGCCGCTGCCCGCCACGCCCGTCGAGAACGGCGACGTCGAAGGCCGGATCGTCGACGCGCAGGCGATGCTGAACGTGAACGAGCTCGCGACTGCGCATGGGCCGCTCGAGCGCCGGCGCTTCACACGCCTTTTCGCCGCGCTCGGGATACCGGAAACGACGCTTGCAGCCATCGTCGATTGGGTCGACGCGGATAACGTGCCGCAGCAAGGCGGCGCCGAGGACGCGTGGTACCTCGGTGAAGCGGATGCGTCGCTCGCAGCGAACGGGCCCGCGACGCGCATCGAGGAGCTCGCGCTCGTACGCGGAATGACCGTGCCGTCGCTGGCGCGCATCGCTCCGTTCGTGACGAGCCTGCCGCCGGGCGCGCCGGTCAACGTCAACACCGCCGCGCCCGAAGTGCTCGCGGCGCTGCTCGACAACATCGACGCCGGCGCACTCGGCGCACTCGTGGCGAGCCGCAACGAGCATCCGTTTGCCTCGCTGGAAGACTTTCGCGGGCGGCTTCCCACCGGGGTCGCGGTGATCGACCCGGACCTGATCTCGGTTTCGACCGGCTATTTCTTCGTGAGCGTTCGCGCGCGGCAGGGAGAAACGATCGCGCAGGCCCATGCGCTGATCCGGCGCGACAACGCATCGGCGTCGATCGTCTGGCAGACGATCGAATAGGACGCCGAGCGCCCGGCGCTTGCCTGCATTGCCCCGGCAGGTGCCTGCATTGCACTGCGCGTTCCCGTAAACTCCCGCCGATGCTGCGCGTCTTCCTCCCCGCACCGCCACGCGCTGACCGCGCCGATCCCTGGGTGCGTTACAGCGCCGACGGCCGCGCGATCGATCGCGGCCAGGACGTGCCGTCGCGTTGGCCCGCCGATCCTGTCACCGAAGCCGTCCTCGCGGCGTGTCACGTGCGGCTGATCGCGCTGGCGTTGCCGCCCATGCCGCGCGAGCGCCTGCGCGGGGCCGCGCGCTATGCGCTCGAAGACCAGATCGCAACGAGCATCGACGAATCGGCGATCGCCGTCACCGAGCCGCGGCATGGCACTTCGGTCGCCGCCGTGGCGTCCGCAGCGCTGATCGGTGCCATTACCGCACAGGAACGCCGTATCGCGCGCATCGTGCCCGAATCGGCGCTCGCGCCGCAGGCGGAAGGCTGGTCGTGGTGCGCATCGGCCGCCGGCGGCGGCTTCGTACGCCGGGCGGACGGCAGCGCATTCGCCGTGGATGCGCCGACCGGCGGCGCGCTGCCTGGCGCGCTCGCGGCCGCACTGCGCGCGAAAGGCGCTCCGCGTGCGGTGCACGTCGCGTTTCCCGCCGATGTGCCGCAACTCGCCGAGTGGTCGCGCACGACCGGTGTGCCGTTCGTTGGCGCAACGGCATGGCAATGGGAGCAGGCACCGCTCGCTTCGTTCGCCAGCGCCCCGGATTTCCTGCGCGAAGCGACGCGGCCTCGAGCCGGTGCAACCGGTCGCCCCGCCCTGGGCAGCTTCCGGCCCGCGCTGATTCTCATCGGTGCTGCACTTGCCGTTCATTTCGCGGGCCTTCTGGTCACATGGTCGTGGCTCGACGTCGAGAACTGGCGCTTGTCACGCGCCATCGTCGCTGAAGCGGCGGCAGCACAATTGCCCGACGCCGCGACGCCGCAGGCGGCGTTCGACGCCATCGCACGCCGCAACGCGCAGCTGCGTCATCGCGCGATGCAGGCCGCGCCGGCCGATGCACTGCCCCTGCTCGCCCGCGCCGCACCCGCGCTGCGCGCGTTACCGCCGCTGGCACTGCGTTCCGCGCGTTATGCGAGCGACGCCTGGACGCTCGATCTCGGCCGCGTCGACCCTGCGCTGTTGTCGCGTGTCACGCGTGGCCTCAACGCTGCCGGCGTCGAGGCGCTGGCGGTGCCCGCCGCGGGCGGAACGCGCATGCGTCTGTCGCTCGCGCCTGTCGCGCGCTGATCACCGTGCGCTGGCCAGGATCGATCACGCAAGCGCTGCAGCGCGCCGATCTTTCCCGGCGCCCGGCGCTCGCCGGGCTTGCGATCGTCGCGGCGCTGGTCGTGGCAACGGTTGTCGCGCTGCGGTTGCACGACGCGATCGCGCGCGAGCGCGAGAACGTCGCGCGCAGCAGTCTGGTGCTCGTCGCAGCTCGCGCGCGCGCCGCCGAGAACGTCACGCTCGCCCGAACGAACGTCGTTGCGAAGCATGGCGACCTGCGCGGATCGATTGAGCGGATATTCGCGCGCCACGGGCTGCGATACGCGCCGCTCGATGCACAGGCCGGCGACGATGCGCAGAATATCGTGATCGAGGCGGCGCCGTTCGACGTGCTGGTGCGCGCACTCGACGCACTTTCGCGCGAGGAAGCCGTGCGAGTGATCGACGCAACGCTGACCGCGCGCGTCGATCCCGGAACGGTGCGCGCCGAGCTCGTGCTGGCGCACTGAAACGAAGCGTGCGCATGCTGCTGCGCGTGGTGGCAGGTCTTGTCGTGCTCGCCGTGGCATTCGTGCTGCTCGCTCCCGCGGCCCTGCTCGACGCCCCGCTCGCCGCACACACGGACAACCGCTTGCATCTTCTCGACACCCGCGGCGTGTGGTGGCACGGCGAGGGTGTGGTTGCAAGCAGTGATGGCGCCGCACGTGTGCCGCTGGCATGGGATGTCGCGTTCGCGCCGCTGCTCACCGGCAGGCTCGTCGTGGCGTTGCGCGCCTCCGGGGGCGGCGCCAGCCCGGCGGGAACCGTTGCAATCGCGAACGGCGTGATCGACGTACGCGGTCTGCACGCGGTCGTTCCCGCAGCACTCGTCCCTGCGCTGGTTCCGGCGGCAAAAGCCGTGGCGTTGCAGGGTGACATCGACCTGCTCGCACCGTCGTTCGCCTGGCGCGGTGCCGCCGCAAGCGGGACAGTGGACGCGACATGGACGCATGCACGGGTCGGCGCAGGGCCGTGGGTCGTCGATCTCGGCCAGGTCATCGTGAAAGGCGCTCCGGCAGGCGACGGCATCGCGGGAACCGTGCACGGCGCGGGCGGCGATCTCGACATCGAAGGCAGCCTCGACGCGCACGGCGGCGCGACGAGCGCTGCCCTCGAATTGACTCCGGCGCCGGGCGCGTCTGACGCGCTGCGGACGATGCTGCCGCTGCTCGGCCCCGTCGATGCGGCGGGGCGCGTGGCGATCGCATGGCGCAGCGATCGACGATGAAGGGACGTCGCACCGGCGGCAAGCGTGCGCATGCGGTATCGGCGCCGAGCCGGATCGGCGGCCTCGATGCGCTGCGCGGCGTCGCGATCGTCGCGATGATCGTCTACCACTTCTGCTTCGACCTGCGCTACTTTCGCGTCACGCGCTGGGATTTCGAGCACGATGTGCGCTGGCTCACTGCACGCGCGCTGATCCTTTCGTCGTTCCTGCTCATTGCGGGCATCAGCGCCGTGCTTGCGCAGCGCCAGGACGCGCCGCTCGATCGCTGGCTGCGCCACATCGCGGTGATCGCCGCGGCCGCGCTGCTGGTGAGCGCCGGCAGCTTCCTGCTGTTTCCGCGCTCGTTCATCTGGTTCGGCGTGCTGCACGCGATCGCGCTGTCGCTGCTGCTTGCGAAGCCGCTGCTCGGCCGGCCGGCCGTCGCGGCCATTGCCGGCGTCGCGATGATCGCAGGCGGGCTCGTGTTCGCGAGTCCCGTGTTCGACAATCGGCTGCTGGGGTGGATCGGCTTCATGACGGCGAAGCCGGTCACGGAGGATTACGTTCCGCTGTTTCCGTGGATGGGCGTGCTGCTGCTCGGCGTGGCGCTCGGCCACGTGCTGGTGCGCACGCGCTTCTCGGCACTGGCGCCGCTTGCGCGCATGCCGCGGTTCCTGCGCTTCCTCGGCCGGCACAGCCTGATCGTTTACCTCGTGCACCAGCCGGTGATGATCGCCCTGTTGTGGGTCGTCGTCGGCTGAATGTCGACTGCACCGAGCGCTTGCACGATCCCGTATAATCGCGGTTCTTGCAGGCGCGTAGCTCAGCTGGTTAGAGCACCACCTTGACATGGTGGGGGTCGTTGGTTCGAGTCCAATCGCGCCTACCAATCCAGTCGGCCCGGGTCACTCGGATAACGAACGATTGCGCGCTGAAGCGCGCTCCGGGAGAAGACGAACCGTGAGCGCGAAGGGCCGCCCCGAGCGCGACCCGGCCGCGCAGCGCGGGCCAGGCCAATGAGCAATGCACGCCGCGGTATAATGGCCACACAGCTTTCGGGTTCCCTGCCCGCGGAACCCGACGCGTCGGGGATGCCGGGCACGAAAGGGATGGTTATGACACCGCGAACGCGTGGAGGCTCGACGTAGATTCGACGCGGTGTCGCGCGCGAGACGGCGTTGTCCGTCCCCCGAAAAAAGTGCGGCTCCGCCGCACTTTTTTTTCGCATGCCGGCCGACGTCTGACACAATTTCCGCGCGCCTGCGGTGATTGATCCGTACTCGACCGGAAATTGGGATCTCACCGCATGGACATCACGCTGCCCGACGGCGCCGTCAAGCACTTCGACGCGCCCGTTTCCGTCGCCGACATCGCCGCATCGATCGGTCCTGGCCTTGCGAAGGCCGCCCTCGCCGGCCGCGTCGATGGCAAGCTCGTGGACACATCGCACGTCGTCGACCGCGACGCGCGCGTGGCCATCGTCACCGAGCGCGACGCCGACGGTCTCGAGGTCGTCCGTCATTCCACCGCGCACCTGCTCGCTTACGCCGTCAAGGAGCTGTTCCCCGAAGCGCAGGTGACGATCGGACCGGTGATCGAGGACGGCTTCTACTACGACTTCTCGTTCAAGCGTCCCTTCACGCCGGAGGATCTCCAGGCCATCGAACGAAAAATGGAGGAGCTCGCGAAGAAGAACGAGCCGGTCACCCGCTCGCTGATGCCGCGCGACGAAGCGGTGCGCTACTTCGAATCGATCGGCGAGCACTACAAGGCGGAGATCATTGCGTCGATCCCGTCCGACGAGCCGATCTCGCTCTATCGCGAAGGAAAGTTCGTCGACCTCTGTCGCGGACCGCACGTGCCGTCGACCGGCCGGCTCAAGGTGTTCAAGCTGACGAAGCTCGCCGGCGCGTACTGGCGCGGCGACTCGCGCAACGAAATGCTGCAGCGGATCTACGGCACCGCGTGGACGTCGAAGGCCGACCTCGATGCCTACCTGCACCGGATCGAGGAAGCGGAGAAGCGCGACCACCGCAAGCTCGGCCGCCAGCTCGACCTCTTCCATCTGCAGGACGAGGCGCCCGGCATGGTGTTCTGGCACCCGAAGGGCTGGTCGATCTGGCAGCAGGTCGAGCAGTACATGCGCAGCGTGTACCGCGACAGCGGCTACCTCGAAGTGCGCTGCCCGCAGATTCTCGACCGCGCGCTGTGGGAGAAGTCGGGCCACTGGCAGAACTTCAAGGACAACATGTTCACGACCGAATCGGAGAAGCGCGACTTCGCGATCAAGCCGATGAACTGTCCGGGCCACGTGCAGATTTTCAACGCCGACCTGCGCAGCTATCGCGACCTGCCGCTGCGCTACGGCGAGTTCGGCAACTGTCACCGCAACGAGCCGTCGGGCGCGCTGCACGGCCTCATGCGCGTGCGCGGATTCACGCAGGACGACGGCCACGTCTTCTGCACCGACGCACAGATCAAGCCCGAGGTGACCGCGTTCAATGCGGTGGCGCTCGACGTCTACCGGGTGTTCGGCTTCGAGCACATCACGATCAAGCTCGCCTTGCGGCCCGAGCAGCGGCTTGGCGACGACGCAACGTGGGATCGCGCGGAAAATGCGCTGCGCGACGCGCTGCGCGAATGCGGCGTCGAATGGACCGAGCTCGCCGGGGAAGGCGCGTTCTACGGCCCGAAGATCGAGTATCACCTGAAGGATTCGCTCGGCCGCTCGTGGCAGTGCGGCACGATGCAGGTCGACTTCCAGATGCCGGGACGGCTTGGCGCCGAGTACGTCGATGCCGACGACACGCGCAAGACGCCCGTCATGCTGCATCGTGCGATCGTCGGCTCGCTCGAGCGCTTCATCGGCATCCTGATCGAGCACCATGCGGGGGCGATGCCGCTCTGGCTGGCCCCCGTCCAGGCCGTCGTGATGACGATCACCGACCGCCAGCGCGCGTACGCGGTGGAGCTCGAAAAGACGCTGCGGGCGGCCGGATTGCGCGTCGCGGCCGATTTGCGCAACGAGAAAATTAACTATAAAATACGAGAACATAGCCTCCAAAAGCTGCCTTATCAGCTGATCGTCGGCGATAAGGAGCAGGAGGCTCGTACAGTGGCCGTGCGCACCCGCGGCGGCGAGGATCTGGGCTCGATGCCCATTGCGTCCTTGCTGGCGCGCCTCCAGCAGGAGGTTGCGACTCGCCGTTAGCCTCGAAGGCTTCCGGCGTGTCCCCGGGGTGCCGGCCGTTTTTTGTCACTTTTACGGAGATCACACAATAGCTCTGGACAAGCAGCATCAACGATTGAACGCCGAAATCAACGCCCCTGAAATCCGGTTGGTCGGTGTGGAGGGCGAGCAGCTCGGCATCGTGTCGCTGGCCGAGGCGCTCGGCAAGGCGGAAGCCGCCGAGCTCGATCTCGTCGAGATCGCGCCGATGGCCAAGCCGCCGGTATGCCGGATCATGGATTACGGCAAATTCAAGTACCGGGAAGCGAAGAAGCAGCACGAGGCGAAGCTCAAGCTGAAGCAGATCCAGGTGAAGGAAGTGAAGTTCCGGCCTGGAACCGACGAAGGCGATTACAAGATCAAGTTGCGCAACCTGACCCGCTTCCTGGCCGAGGGGGACAAGGCAAAGGTCACGTTGCGTTTTCGCGGCCGCGAGATGGCGCATCAGGAATTCGGCGTGCGCCTGCTCGAACGGATCCGGGGCGACCTGGAGCCGGTCGCGATCATCGAGCAGTTCCCGCGACTCGAAGGCCGGCAAATGGTGATGCTGCTGGCCCCGAAGAAGACGTTGCCGAAGACGCATCACCCTGACAAGCCCGAGGACGGTAAGCCGCAAGGCGTCAAAGCCGCTTCCGTGAAACCGGAACGCACCGCCGTGGGCAGCAAATAAAAGGAAACGGCATCATGCCGAAGATGAAGACCAAGTCGGGCGCCAAGAAGCGCTTCCGCGTGCGCGGCAGCGGTTCCGTCAAGCGCTCGCAGGCGTTCAAGCGCCATATCCTCACGAAGAGAACGACGAAGAACAAGCGGCAGCTGCGCGGATCGCTGGGCGTCGACCCGACGAACGCCAAGTCGGTCGCGGCAATGCTGCCCTACGCGTAAGGAGCGACCATGCCCAGAGTCAAACGTGGCGTGACCGCCCGCGCGCGGCACAAGAAAGTCCTCGAGCAGGCCAAGGGTTTCCGCGGCCGGCGCAAGAACGTCTATCGCATCGCCAAGGAAGCGGTGATGAAGGCGGGCCAGTACCAGTACCGCGACCGGCGCACGAAGAAGCGCGAGTTCCGCGCGCTCTGGATCGCGCGCATCAACGCCGCCGTGCGCGAGCTCGGGCTCACCTACAGCGTGTTCATGAACGGCCTGAAGAAGGCGTCGATCGACATCGACCGCAAGGTCCTCGCCGATCTCGCCGTGCACGACAAGGCCGCGTTTACGAAGATCGCGGAGCAGGCGAAAGCTTCCAACGCCTGAGCCGAGCGATCGAACCCCGGGGGAGGCGCGAAACGCCTCCCTTTTTTGTTTGATGAGCGACATGGACGACATCGACCGCATCGTCGAAAGCGCACTCGCCGATTTTCAGGCCTGCGCCGATCCAGCCGCGCTCGAGAACGCCAAGGCGAAATATCTCGGCAAGGCCGGCGCGCTCACCGCGCGGCTGAAGTCGCTCGGCTCGCTGCCTCCCGGCGAGCGTGCGGCGGCCGGCGCGCGCATCAACGCGGCCAAGGGCGCGCTCGAGGAAGCGCTCGTCGCGCGGCGGCAATCGATCGCCGACCTGAAGCTCGCGACGCAACTGTCGGCCGATGCGCTCGACGTCTCGCTGCCGGGACGCGGCGCCTCCGTCGGCGGGCTGCACCCGCTCACGCGCACGCTCGAGCGCATCGAGACGCTGTTTCGCTCGCTCGGATTCGATGTCGCCGACGGACCCGAGATCGAGGACGATTTCCACAACTTCACCGCACTCAACACGCCGGAGAACCACCCGGCGCGCTCGATGCACGACACGTTCTATGTCGAGGGCGGCCTCGTTCTGCGCACGCATACGTCGCCGATCCAGGTCCGCTACATGGAAACGCATGCGCCGCCGATCCGCATCATTGCGCCCGGGCGCGTCTATCGCGTCGACAGCGACGCGACGCATTCGCCGATGTTTCACCAGGTGGAGGGATTGTGGATCGGCGACGATGTGTCGTTCGCGGATTTGAAGGCGGTGTTCGGCGCGTTCCTGCGCAACTTCTTCGAGCGCGACGACCTGGCGCTGCGCTTCCGGCCGTCGTTCTTTCCATTCACGGAGCCGTCGGCGGAAATCGACATGCGCTTCGGCGACGGCGGCTGGCTGGAGATCGCGGGTGCAGGACAGGTGCATCCCAACGTGCTGCGCGCGGTGAACATCGATCCCGAGCGCTGGCAGGGATTCGCGTTCGGCATCGGACCCGATCGCCTCGCGATGCTGCGCTACGGCGTCGACGACCTGCGCCTGTTCTACGAGAACGACCTGCGCTTCCTCGCGCAGTTCGGATGACGCGCCAGGCATGAAATTCTCTGAGCGATGGTTGCGCACGCTGGTCGATCCGCCGATCGACACGGCCGCGTTGTGCGACAAGCTGACGATGGCGGGCTTCGAGGTCGAGGAAGTGGTGCGCGCGGCGCCGTCCTTCGCGCATGTCGTCGTCGGCACGATCACGCAGGTCGCCCCGCATCCCGATGCCGACCGGCTGCGCGTCTGCACGGTCGACGTCGGACGCGATCGCGCGTTGCAGGTCGTCTGCGGTGCGCCGAATGCGGCGAACGGCTTGCGCGTGCCTTGCGCGCTCGAAGGCGCGACGCTTCCCGGAGGGCAATCGATCACGCGCACGACGGTGCGCGGCGTCGAATCGCAGGGCATGCTGTGCTCGGCACGCGAGCTCGGCATCGCCGACGATGCGTCCGGACTGCTCGTGCTTCCCTCCGATGCAACGCCCGGACAGGATGTGCGCGCAACGCTCGCGCTGGACGACGCGCTGATCACGATCAAGCTGACGCCGAACCGGCCCGATTGCCTGTCGATCGTCGGCATCGCGCGCGAGGTTTCGGCGATCACGGGCGCGCCATTGACGCTGCCCGCCGAAGCGCGCGCGCCCGTAGGCAGCGCCGCGACGCGTGGCGTGCGCATCGACGACGCCGGCGCGTGTCCGCGCTTCGCCGCGCGCGTCATCGAGGGCATCGACGCCAAGGCGCCGACGCCGGCATGGATGAAGCAGCGCATCGAGCGCTCGGGCTTGCGTTCGATCTCGGCCGTGGTCGACATCACGAACTACGTGATGCTCGAGCTCGGCCAGCCATTGCACGCGTACGACAACCGGCTCCTCGACGGCGACATCGTCGTGCGCTTTGCGGGCGAAGGAGAAAAGCTGACGTTGCTGAACGGCCAGACGCTGCCGCTCGAGCCCGACCTTTTGCTCGTCTGCGACAGCGTGAAGCCGCTCGGGCTCGCCGGCATCATGGGCGGCGAGCATTCCGGCATCGCCGATGACACGACGAGCGTCTATCTCGAAGGCGCGTTCTGGAATCCTGCGGTCATCCAGGGCAAGATGCGCCGCCTCGGCTTCACGAGCGATGCCGGCTACCGGTTCGAGCGCGGCGTCGATTTCGAGCTCGGACCGCGAGCGGTCGAGCGCGCGACGCAGCTGATCCTCGACGTCTGCGGCGGTCGTGCCGGCCCGCTCACCGATGCGAAAGCCGTGCTTCCCGCGCGGGCGCCGGTGCGGCTTCGCACCGAACGTGCGGCGCGCATTCTCGGTGTGCCGCTGTCACCCGGCGTGATTGCCGATGTCTTCGCGCGCCTGCGCTTCCCGTTTGCCCGCGAAGGCGATGATTTCGTCGTCACGCCGCCGTCGTATCGGTTCGATCTCGTGATCGAGGAAGACCTGATCGAGGAAGTTGCGCGCATTCACGGCTACGACGCGATTCCCGACGCCGTGCGTCCGCACGCGCAGGTGATGCTGCCGTCCTCCGAAACCCGCCGCAGCCTTGCGTCGCTCAAGCGGCCGCTCGTGCTGCGCGACTGGCAGGAAGTGGTCACCTTCAGCTTCGTTTCATCCGACGACGAGCGCGCGCTCGATCCCGATGTGCGCCCGCTCGCCGTGCTGAATCCCATTGCCGCGCAGCGCGACGTGATGCGCACGACGCTGCTGCCGGGGCTGATCGAAGTGCTGCGCACGAACGTGAACCGGAGGATGGCGCGCGTGCGCATCTTCGAAGCCGGGCGTACGTTCATGCGCGACGACAATGCGCAGCCGATGAGGATCGGCGGGCTTGCCTACGGCTCGGCGTATCCCGAGCAATGGTCGTCGGCGCTGCGTCAGGTCGATTTCTTCGACGTGAAGGGCGATCTCGAAGCGATCGCGTCGCCGCTGGCGATCGCGACGCCGGCCGCGCCGCGTCCCTGGCTGCACCCGGGACGAAGCGCCGACGTGCGCGTTGCGGGCAGGAGCGCCGGCTGGCTTGGTGAACTGCATCCGCGGCTGCTGCGCCGCTTCGACTTGACGTCGGCGCCGATCGTATTCGAGATCGACCTCGATGCGCTCGCCGAGGTGCCGCTGCCGCACGCGCATCGCGTGTCGCGGTTGCCGTCGGTCCGGCGTGATCTTGCTATTATAATTAATGAAAACATAGCGATATCGGATCTAATTCAAGCATTACGCGATATGCGGCAGCCCTGGGTCGAATCGATCGACGTCTTCGACGTCTATCGCGGCCGCGAGCTGCCGAACGGTACAAAAAGCGTTGCGATTCTTGTGCTTATGCGGGATACTGAACGTACTTTGACCGACGACGAGAGCGAGCGGACCGTGGCGGCCCTGCTCGCCGAGCTCCGCACCCGGTTCGGCGCCACGCTGAGACTGCAGGCTCCCCGATGACGCTCACCAAAGCCGAACTCGCCGACCTCCTCTTCGAGCAGCTCGGGCTCAACAAGCGCGAGGCGAAGGACATGGTCGAGCGCTTTTTCGAGGAAATCCGCACGGCGCTCGAGGAAGGACGCAGCGTGAAGCTTTCGGGCTTCGGCAACTTCCAGCTGCGCGAGAAGCCGCAGCGCCCGGGCCGCAATCCGAAAACCGGCGAAGAAATCCCGATCACTGCGCGCCGCGTGGTCACGTTCCACGCGAGCCAGAAATTGAAGGCGATGGTGGAAGCGGCGAACCATGCCCGAAGCCAGCCGCACTAAGGCGCCGCTGCCGCCGATACCCGCCAAGCGCTATTTCACGATTGGCGAGGTCAGCGAGCTTTGCGCGGTGAAGCCGCACGTGCTGCGCTACTGGGAGCAGGAATTCGCGCAGCTGAAGCCGGTGAAGCGCCGCGGCAACCGGCGCTACTACCAGCACCACGAGGTGCTGCTGATCCGGCGCATCCGCGACCTTCTGTACGAGCAGGGTTTCACGATCAACGGTGCCCGGCATCGTCTCGATTCGGAAGCCACGAGCGAGCCGCGCGCCGCCGCGCGCACGATGGCTCCGTCGACAACGAGCATCGCCGCAACGCCAACGGCGCGTGCACTCGACGTCGAGGAAATGCGTGCGGAATTGCGCGAGATCCGGCGTCTGCTCGGTCCGGCGCGCTAGGCGCAACGTATAATGCGCGTTCGGTCGGGGCGTAGCGCAGCCTGGTAGCGCACCTGCATGGGGTGCAGGGGGTCGGAAGTTCGAATCTTCTCGCCCCGACCAAGATCAATGAACGGCCGCTCATGCGGCCGTTTTGTCATTCGGGCTCGCGCGGCGCGGCAATGCCGGCCGACCTCTGCAACTCCGCCTGAATACGAGCACGCATCCACGCCACACCGGCCGTGCTCAATCCACCATCCGCGGCAATTTCCGCCCCCGTCATGAACGACGATCGCTCCGACGCGAGGAACACGATGACTTCGGCGATCTCCGCAGCCGAGGCTTCACGCCCCATCGGTATCGCCTGGCGATTGGCTTCGAGGTGGCCGGTCGGTGCGGCATCGGCCATTGCGGTCGCAACGGTCGCGGGGTGAACCGAGTTCACGCGAATGTTCCAACGGACCAGATCGAGCGCCGCGGTCTTCGTCAGCCCGCGCAAAGCCCATTTGCTCGTCGTGTACGCCGCGTCGCCATGGGCGAGGAGTCCCGCCGTGGAGGAGACGTTCACGATCGCGCCTCCGCCGCTGTCCCGCATCAGAGGCGCCAAGTTCCGGATGCCGAGGAAGGCGCCCGTCACGTTGACGTTCATCACGCGATGCCACTGCTCCGGCGTCGTGTCGATGACGCCGCGACGCGCGATGACGCCTGCGTTGTTGACCAGAACGTGCAGCGCACCGAGCTTGGCAGCGACGGTCGTTGCAATGCGCTCCCAATCGCTTTCCGTCGCCACGTCGAGCGGCAGGAAATGCGCAGCATGTCCGCTCGATGACAACTCGGCCGCGAGACTTTCGCCTTCGCGCTCGAGCACGTCGGAAATGACTACGGTCGCGCCGCGCGCCGCAAACAGGCGAGCCGCGGCGGAGCCGACGCCGCGCGCAGCACCGGTGACGAGCACGACCTTTTCGTGAAAATGATCGGTCCGCTTCGGTTCGAACGCTTCGCTCACTCCGCCAATCGCTTCATCTCCGCATACAGGTCGGACTTCCCCTCGAAGCCGATGCCCGGCAAATCGGGCATCGTGACGAAGCCCTGCTGCACCCGCACGCCATCCGGGAATCCGCCGTACGGCTGGAAAAGGTCCGGATAACTCTCGTTGCCGCCGAGACCCAGCCCGGCCGCAATGTTGAGCGACATCTGGTGCCCGCCATGCGGGATGCAACGCGACGGCGACCATCCGTGAATTTTCAGTACGTCGAGCGTGCGCTGGTATTCGCACAGTCCGTACGACAAGGCGCAATCGAACTGCAGCCAGTCGCGGTCGGGCCGCATGCCGCCGTAGCGCAGCAGGTTTCGCGCATCGTGGTGGCTGAACAGGTTCTCGCCCGTCGCCATCGGACCCGGGTAGAACTGGGCGAGCGTCGCCTGCAGGTGGTAGTCGAGTGGATCGCCGGCCTCCTCGTACCAGAACAACGGATAGTCGCGCAGCATCTTCGCGTACGCGACCGCGGTTTCGAGATCAAAGCGTCCGTTCGCATCCACCGCGAGCTTCGCG
>Ga0207674_10004151_pt1 | contig 17513 bp, 18 predicted proteins | sample KBSCornC72_FD_184303 | JGI IMG/M metagenome (GOLD analysis project Ga0207674, IMG submission 184303) | Corn rhizosphere microbial communities from Kellogg Biological Station, Michigan, USA - KBS Corn C7-2 (SPAdes) (version 2) | ecosystem: Host-associated > Plants > Roots > Rhizosphere > Soil ... | reverse complement strand
GCTCGGGAGCCATCATTTACATTGGATCTGTGCATTCGAAAGAAGCCTCTGCTTTGAAAGCGCCCTATGTCACGGCAAAGCATGGTCTCATCGGTCTGTGCAAAGTGGTGGCAAAGGAAGGTGCCAAGCATGGCGTTCGCGCCAATGTCGTCTGCCCCGGTTTCGTGCGCACGCCGCTGGTGGAAAAACAAATTCCCGAACAAGCCCGAGAACTCGGCATCAGCGAAACGGAGGTGATCCGCAACGTCATGCTGCGCGAGACCGTGGACGGCGAGTTCACGACGGTGGATGACGTCGCGGCCGCGACACTGTTCTTCGCTGCCGCAAAGACGAATGCGTTGACCGGTCAATCTCTGATCGTCAGCCATGGCTGGTGCATGGAATAGGTCACCCATCTGCGTGACTAAGTACATGCAATGGGCCTTTCATGCCTTCGCCCCTCGTGCGCTATGATGAATAGAGCCGGCCGCGAAATCTTCCTGGGCACGACGAGAGTGGTTTCGAAATCTTTACCAGCGGATCCGACGACTGGCGCGAATTTGCCCGCGCCCGCTCAGTCGACAGAGACCGCGTCGGAATTCGATTCAGATACCTTGCGTGCCGGCCATCGCGAGCGATTGCGCGAGCGTTTTCTCGAAGGCCGCGCGGACGCGATGCCCGACTACGAACTGATGGAGCTCGTCTTGTTCGCGGCTATTCCGCGACGCGACGTCAAACCTCTCGCCAAACAGCTCATCGCCCAATTCGGCAGTTTCGCAGAAGTCATCGCCGCACCGCATGCGCGCCTTCGCGAAGTACCCGGCATCGGCGAGTCCGTGGCAACACAGCTGAAAATCGTCGAAGCGGCCGCCCTTCGCCTCGCCAAGACCGAACTGCTCAACAAGCCCGCGCTTAGTTCCTGGGGCGCGCTGGTCGACTATTGCACGGCCGCGATGGCCCGCAGTCCCCGGGAGGAGTTTCGAATCCTCTTCCTCGATCGCAAGAACATACTCATCGCCGACGAAGTGCTGGCACGCGGCACGATCGACCACACGCCCGTCTATCCGCGCGAGATCGTCAAGCGCGCGCTCGAGCTCGGCGCTTCGGCGATAATTCTGGTGCACAATCATCCGAGCGGCGACCCGACGCCCAGCCGCGCCGACATCGACATGACGCGCGACGTCGCCAACGCGGCGAAAGCCCTGAACATTTCGGTTCACGATCATCTCGTCGTCGGCCGCAGCGGTCATGCCAGCTTCAAGTCACTCGGTCTCATTTGAGTTCGCGTCCCGGCGGGCGCGTTTGGGCACGCCTCGGCAGAAATAGGCTGTGACAGAATGCGCGGGATCATGGCTTTTGCCGTCTCCCCGACTTATAAGACCCGGTAACGAACCGGTTCGGTTTCATGATTCCGCGCTACGCCCGAGAACAGATGGTTTCGATCTGGTCGGACGAAACCAAATATCGCATCCATTTCGAGATCGAAGCGCACGCCGCCGATGCGCTGGCCGAACTTGGCGTCATTCCGAAAGAGGCCGCGGTCGAGATCTGGGCGAAGGGTAATGCCGCAAAGATAGACCCCGACCGTATCGTCGAGATCGAGAAGGAGACGCGGCACGAAACTCTTGCGTTCACGACGCATTTGGCGGAACTGATCGGACCCGCAGCCCGCTTCGTTCATCAAGGTTTGACGTCCTCGGACGTGCTCGACACCACGACCGCAGTGCAACTCGCCCGCGCGAGCGACATCTTGATCGCCGATGTCGACGCCCTTCTGGCAGCGCTGAAGAAACGCGCACTCGAGCACAAATACACACTCACGATCGGCCGCAGCCACGGCATTCACGGCGAACCGACGACCTTCGGCGTGAAGCTCGCGGGTTTTTATGCCGAGTTCACGCGCAACAAGGATCGGCTGAAGACTGCTCGCGCCGAAATCGCGACCTGTGCCATCTCCGGCGCGATGGGCACATTCGCCAACGTCGATCCGCGCGTCGAGGCGCATGTCGCCGCAAAGCTCGGGCTCAGCGTCGAGCCTGTTTCGACGCAAGTGATTCCGCGCGACAGGCACGCTGCGTATTTCGCGGCATTGGCGGTGGTGGCAAGCTCGCTGGAGCGATTGGCGACCGAAGTGCGTCACCTGCAACGCACCGAAGTGCTCGAGGCCCAGGAGTTTTTCGCCGAAGGGCAGAAGGGCTCCTCTGCGATGCCGCACAAGCGCAATCCCATCCTGAGCGAGAACATCGTCGGCCTCGCTCGGGTCGTGCGCTCTTACGCGATGCCGGCGTTCGAGAATGTGGCGCTGTGGCACGAGCGCGACATGTCGCATTCCTCTGTCGAGCGCTTCATCGCGCCGGACGCGACCATCACGCTGGACTTCGCTCTGAACCGCATGACGGGCGTGATCGACAAGCTGATCGTGCGCGCCGACCGCATGCGGAAGAACCTGGATTCAACCCAAGGCATCATTCATTCGCAACGCGCGCTGCTGGCGCTGACGCAAGCCGGAATGGAGCGTGAGACCGCCTACAAGCTCGTGCAGAAAAACGCGATGCGGGCGTGGAACGGCGAAGGCACGCTGCTTGAGTTGCTCAAGGCCGATCCGGACGTTTCGCGCGCCGTTCCGGCAAAGGCGCTCGAGGCGATGTTCGACCTCGGCTATCACACCAAGGAAGTGGACACGATCTTCAACCGGGTCTTTGGCCAATAAATCCGCCCTATATCTTGGGTGGTTCAACGTTTGTTCTTGACAGATATTGTGTTTTACACGATCTTCGGCGTGCAACTTGTGCGTGCCTGGGGGCGCTCATGAACAAGAATGACCGCTACGTGGTGAACCATCCGGATGGATGGGCCGTGAAAAAATCCTATGCCGATCGCGCCAGCGCCATCTTCACCACGCAACGCGAAGCTGAGCTGCGCGCCAGGGAAATCGTGCAGAACTACGGCGGCGGCGAAGTTCGCATCCAATGCCGCCACGGCCAATGGCGCGACTCCGACACGGTCTTGCGCCACGATCCCTCCATCGCGCGCGAGCGTAAGCACTAGCGTCGCAGGCGCTCAGCCGTGGCGTAACTTGAAATACAGAATCGTGGCCGACAGCACGAACGTCGTTCCATTCGCGGCGATCAGCGGGATGTCGCGCAGCATCACGCCATAGACCAGCCAAAGGAATATGCCGGTTGTGAAAACGAGAAACATCGCAAGCGAGATGTCCTTGGTGGAGCGCGTGCGCCACGTCTTGATCACCTGCGGCAGGAACGCGATCGTGGTGCAAAACGCAGCTGTCAGGCCGATGAGCGTGCTGGGCATGCGCCGTTACGCCGCCCTGAGCTTGTAGCGTACGGGCAGCGTCTTCAGGCCGCTCACAAAGGACGACTGCACGCGTTTTGCCGGCCCGGTCATCTCGATCGCATCCAGCCGTCCCAGCAGTTCCTTGAAGAACGCGCGGATTTCCATCTTCGCCAGATGTTGGCCGAGACAGACATGCGCGCCATAGCCGAAGGCCGCGTGCCGGTTGTTCTCGCGCGTAATGTCGAACTTGAACGGATCGGGCCAAATCTCCTCGTCGCGGTTGCCCGACAGATAGATCAGCATCACGGACTGGCCCTTGTCGATTTTGCGGCCCCGCAGCACATAATCCTCCGTCGCCGTGCGCATGAAGTGCTGCACAGGCGTGACCCAGCGGATGATCTCGTCGACCGCTGTGCCGAGGAGCTCCGGATTTCGTTGCAGCATTCTCAGCTGTTCGGGATTTTCGATCAGCGCGCGCAATCCACCGGCAATGGACGAGCTTGTCGTGTCGTGTCCTGCAGTGGCCACGATGATGTAATAGGACGCGGTCTCGACTGGTCCGAGCGGGCAACCCTGGACTTTGCCGTTGGCGATCACGGTGGCCAGATCTTCGCCCGGGTGCGCGCGGCGCTCCTCCGTCATCTTGTTGAAATAGGCGAAGAAGTCGGCGATCACATTGGAATCGCCCTCGCGCTCGCTCCTGCGCATATCGGGATCGCCGCCGCCAAACAATTCCTGCGTCAGTTTGAGCATGCGCGGCTCATCGCTCTCCGGCACACCCATGATCGACATGATGACGTGCAGCGGATAGTAGACCGCGATGTCCTTGGTGAAATCGCACTCCGGCCCCATCTCCATCATCTTGTCGACATAGCGCTTGGCGAGTTCCGCCATGCGAGGCTCGAGCTTCTTCAGATTCGCCGGCATGAACCAGGACTGCGTCAGGCCGCGATAGGCGCGATGGTCCGTACCGTCCATGTCGATCAGCGTTCTGAGCGGCGAAACACGCCCGGTCTTTGGATCAGGCCCGCCCCACATCGCCGCCAGATTGTGCTCGGCCTCCTTGCTCATCAGGACAGAACGCGGCTCGTTCAGGAATCGATCATTGAGTCTTTCGATTTCGAGGATGTCGGCATACTTCGTGATCGCCCAGAACGGGCGAAAGCCGTCCGGCTCGGTCCAATGCACCGGATCGTTCCGGCGCAAATCGCTGAGGAGCGCGTGGATTTCCGCATCGTCGCCATAGGTGACATTGGAGACGAGCGCGTTGTCGCGTGCAGACGCCATGGCAACTTTCCATTGTGGCCGGCGGCGATTTTATCGCCTGAGTGCCGCGACGGAAGTCAATTCGCCAGGGCGAACGCCACGACGGAATCACCGCGCCTGGTGCCGAGTTTCGAGTGTCCGCCCGCGGCGATGACGACATACTGCTTGCCCTTCCAGACATAGGTCATCGGCGTCGCCTGGCCGCCGGCCGGAAGGCGGCCCTTCCAGAGTTCGGCGCCGGTCTTGGCGTCGAACGCGCGCAGATAGTCGTCCGCCGCCGCACCAATGAAGACGAGCCCTCCCGCGGTCACGATGGGTCCGCCCAGATTGGGTGTGCCGCTCGCGCCGAGAAAATATTCGCTGAACGGAACCAGGTCTTCCGTCGTACCCAGCGGCACCGACCAGAGGATCTTGCCGCTGTGCATGTCGATGGCATGGAGCTGTCCCCACGGCGGCGGATTGCAGGGCAGCCCGATCGGCGAAAGCAGAACCTCCCGCTTCATGCCGAACGGCGCGCCTTCGTTCGGCGAGACTTCCTTGTCGAAGAAACGCTCCTCGACCGCGGCATATTCCCCGCGCCGGATGAGCGTGACGAGATGAATGATGTTCGACGTGTTGACGTAAACGATGTCGTGCGCGGCATCGAACGCGAGACCGCCCCAATTCGAGCCGCCGCCGGTGAAGGGATAGATGAGCGTGCCTTGCAGGCTCGGTGGCGTGTAGAGACCGTCATGGCGCGCAGCGGCAATCGCGTCGCGACACTTGCCACGATCCCAGAAGGTCAGCCCGATCGCATTTTCGGGCTTGATGCGGCTTGGCGAGAGCGGCGCGGGCGCAATCGGAATGGGCTGCGTTGGCGAGAGTTTTTCTCCGGGCGCTCCGCCTTGGGGCGCCTTTCGTTCGACGACCGGGATGACCGGCACCCCCGTTTCGCGATTGACCGTGAAGAGGAGCCCTTGTTTCGTCGGCTGCAATACCGCGGGAACCGTTTTGCCGTTGTAGGTCACCATGCCGAGGGTCGGTTGCGCCGGCAGGTCATAGTCCCAGACATCGTGATGCGTGGTCTGGAACGACCAGGCGACTTCGCCCGTCTCGACGTGCAGCGCGACAATGGAATTGGCGTAGGCGCCGTTGCCGACACGCAAACCGCCGAAAAAATCGGGGCTTGTGCTCGACACCGGCAGGAAAACCAGGCCGCGCGCCTCGTCGACGCTCATCGGTGCCCACACATTGGCGGCGCCGCCGCGAAAGGGCGCATGCTCGCCGCCCAGGGGATCGAAGCTCCAGCGCGGTGCGCCAGAAATCGCATCGAACGCGTGCACCGTGCCGCGCAGCTCGTCGACCTTCTGGTTGTCGTCGATGGATGATCCGACGATGACGAGACCGTGCGTGACGACAGGCGCCGACGTGGTGTGGATTTCGCCGCGCCGTTTGGGGATGCCGTCGGGGACGAGCACCACGGTCCCATGGTTGCCGAAATCTGCGCATGGTTTGCCGTTTGCCGCATCGAGCGCGATCAGGCGCCGGTCGGCGGTGTTCAGATAGATGCGCGCCGCACACGCACCGCTTGGCGCGTGGCGAGCGAACGCCACGCCACGGCAGATATAGTCGTTGGGATAGTGGATGCGCGTGTCGAGCTTAGGATCGAAGCGCCACAACTGCCGCCCCGTACCCGGATCAAGTGCGCTGACTTCATTGAAGGGCGAGCAGATGTAGAGCCTGCCTTCCGCTAGGATAGGCGTATTCTCGAACGAAGCACGCTTCATCACATCGCTATGGGTCGTCATGTCGCCGGTCGAGTAAGTCCAGGCGACCGCGAGACGCCCGACATTGGTGTGCGTGATCTGATGCGCCTGAGAAAAGCGCTGGCCGCCCGCATCGCCGCCATACTCCGGCCAACCCGGATCGGCGGCCCATGACGGTGAACTGACGAGCAGGAGACCTGCGAGAGCGCGAATGGTGTTCCTCATCGAACTCGGGAAACGATCAGTCATGACAACCTCGTGAATCCGTCAGCGCTCCATGTTTCGCTACCGACGCCATGATGGACAAAGAAGAGCCCGTCGGGATCGTACTTCGCCTTCACCGCCAGAAGGCGCGCATAGTTTGGTCCCCAATAATCCCTTTGCCAGCGCTTGTTGAAGAAATTGCTTTCCGAGACATAGGAGCCCGCGTCGGGAGCGACGCGCCGCAACGCCGCCGCTGATTTGGCGATCGCGTCTGCATCCTTGCGGGCAGCGTCCAGGTCGGGCGCGCGCTGGCCGGGATAAGCCGGCGCCTCTCCGTCAGCGATGATCGCCAGTGCGAAAGCATCCGCGACCGCGGGATTGGTTGCTGTGTCGCGGGTCGCCGCGATTGCCGTAGCGGACGCTCCGGCGAGTCCTTTGTTGAAGTGCAGTTCAACCTCTTTGAAGCGACTGGCCTGGAACAGAGCTGCTGCGAGTGCATCGCCAGGCTCGAGCAGTGCAGCCGGAAGCCAAAGCGAATCATAACCGTGCAAGAAGGCTCCGACTTGGCCCTGATCACCTTTCCACCAGCCGTGATAGGAGGGCGCGCCTGGCCGCGTATCCGCTGTCATCGAGTGATTGTTTGGGACTGCCCAATAGTCGCGCGAACTCTTGGCGCCGGCGCCCAGTGGATCCGTCACTTTGAAATCGTTCGGCGCAGCGAGAACATCGTCGAAGAACGGCTGCCAGGCCGCCTTCGCTTCCTCTCGCGTCAGTCCTTGGCAGGAGAATGACAGTTTGAGCGAGTTGCTTGGCAGGAATGAGGCTTGCTCGCCCCAATGCGAATTGAAGAGATTGCTGCGGTAATGCGCGATGAAACGCGCGATCAGTCGCCCGAACGCCTCATCTGACGTCGCGTTGATCACGCCCCCGGCCCCGCCGAGATTTTCCGGCAACTGATGGGTACGCAGCGTCAGTCGCGTCACCACGCCCCAAGAACCGCCGCCGCCGCCTTTCAAGGCCCAGAACAACTCCGGCTCCGTTCGGGCGTTGCACACGCGCTCCTTGCCGTCGGCTGTGACGATCTCGGCTTCCAGCAGATTGGCCGCTGCCGTCCCAAAACCTTTGGAGAAACTTCCGAAGCCGCCCGACTGGACGAGACCAGCGACGCCGACATCGGTGCATCCACCGCCCTGGACGTAACGTCCAGCTTCGGTGGTCACCGCGTTGTAGAGATCCGCCCAAACTGCACCCGAGCCCGTACTAACAGCAGGCACACCGGCCATGCCCTCGCAATTCTGCGGTACGAACGCGTCGTGCAGTTCGACGCGGTTCATCGCCCGCGTCCACACCATCAGCGAATCCGCAGCACAAGATGTTCCGAGATAACTGTGCCCGCCGCCCTTCACGACGATGCGCAAATTGCGCTCGCGTGCAAAGGACACGGCTGCCGCGACGTCGGCGGCATGGCGTGCCTTAACGACGTATGCGCTTGGCGCCGACGTCCAGGCATCGTACCAGCCTGAGACTTGCGTGCCTGAGGCTTGGTCGCCGATGAAGAATGGATTGTGACTGTTCATCGTCAGCGACTGACACTCTGTGCCGGTAGGGTTGCGCGCGCACGGAGCGAACAGGGGCTCCGGTCGGATGAGATTTCCGCCGACCGCATCGTTCAACGCCTGCCACGCCCGCGCATCTGGCCAGCCGGGATCGCCGGGCCGGGCACGGCGAAACAGCGGCGGCGATGCACGAAGAGAGGGTACTGCGCCGAGTGTCGCGAGTGCCGCAGCGCTGCCCAGTAGCGATCGCCGATCGAGACGCATCTTCAACCTCCTCGTTCCGAGCCCTATATTGCCCGGATAACCGGAGACATCGAATTGTCCGGCGCCGAGCCTCTCAAAGCTGTGCCTGTCGCAGTGCCGCCGAAAGGTGGTTGGGCCGACCCGCGCCCAATTGGTTATGTGCGGCAACCGGTTGGGACAAGCGGCACCGCAGCCGGGACGAGCGGCGGGGGCTGGCCGGTGTTCGGCTATACGACCGCGCTGACCGCGGCCATTGTGGCCGTCATCGACGTGCTGAACGTCATAACCCGGCAGCATGACGAGCCGCAGTGGGGACTGGCCGGGCCCATCGTCTGGGAAGCGACCAGTTGGGTCGCCCTGATGGCCTTTGTCTGGATCCCCTGGATTGGATACCGGCTCGCGCCGCCGTTCGCGCGGCCGCGCTGGCGGATGCTGGTGGTGCATCCCGTCGGCGCGCTTTTGTTCGGGATCTGCCATGTCACGGCCTTCGTGCTGTTGCGGAAGTTGGTCTATTGGGCGGCCGGCGGGAACTACGACTTCGGAGCGGTGGTGCCGAACTTCCTCTACGAATTCAGCAAGGACTGGATGGGATACGCGATGCTCGTCTGCGGCTTCGCGCTGTTCGCGCGGCTGATGCGGCCGGCGACTGGAGCGCAGGCACAAGGCGAGGCGATGTTCGCCATCAAGGATGGCGCGCGAATCCTACGCGTACCGGTGCGTGAGATCCTGGCCGTGAGTTCGGCCGGGAATTATGTCGAGTTCGTGCTGCGCGACGGGCGCAGGCCGTTGATGCGAAGTGCGCTATCGCAAATCGAAACCGAATTCACGCCACGCGGTTTCGTGCGTGTGCACCGCTCATGGCTGGTGAACCGCGCCGCGCTGACGGGTTTGAGACCGGACGGCTCCGGCGACTACACGGTCGAAATCGGTGAACTGACTGTTCCGCTGTCGCGGCGCTTTCCCGAGGCGCTCGCAAGCCTGAAATCGACCTAGTTTATTTCTTGGTTTCGCTTTGAATCTGCTCGGCCGCGGTTTCAAGCAGGCCGGCCATCTTGCTGCGAATGGCGTGATCCGAGTATTTCGCCTTATCGAGATCGCCGCGCACCTTGCGAAAGACGTCTTCCTCGCCCGGTTCCTCGAAGTCGGCCGCCACCACCGACTTGGCATACGCGTCGGCCTTGTCGGCGGCGAGCCCCATTTCACTTGCCGCCCACAGTCCCAGAAGCTTGTTGCGGCGCGCCATGATCTTGAACTGGATTTCGGCGTCATGCGCCCACTTCGATTCGAAGCTCTTGCGTCGATCATCAAACGACCCGCTCATATATAACCCCTTGCATTTAATGACTAAACTAGCCGTATAGGCGCCTGACTTCTACACTGTAGCGCAAGCTTGTGGACAGCGCACAGATAGGCGCGGCTGTGCGCTTTCGCAACGTTGCCGCAAGGGCGGCGCATCGCTATTTTGCCGCTTCGACGGGGGCCGCTAGTCGAGTCCCCGTTTCGCGTTTTAGGCGGCAGAGGAAATCACGATGAAGCGCCGGCGCATGATCTATGAGGGCAAGGCCAAGATCCTCTACGAGGGGCCGGAGCCCGGCACGCTGATCCAGTATTTCAAGGACGACACCACCGCCTTCGACGCCACCAAGAAGGCCGTGCTCGACGGCAAGGGCGTGCTCAACAACCGCATCAGCGAATATCTGATGACGCAGCTGAACGCGATCGGCGTTCCGACGCATTTCGTCAAGCGCATCAACATGCGCGAGCAGTTGGTCAAGGAAGTGGAGATCATCCCGCTCGAAGTCATCGTGCGCAACGTCGCTGCCGGCTCGCTTTCCAAAAGGCTCGGCATCGAGGAAGGCACTATCCTGCCGCGCTCGATCATCGAATATTGCTACAAGAACGATCAGCTGCACGATCCCCTCGTCAGCGAGGAACACATCACCGCTTTCGGCTGGGCGAGCCCTCAGGACCTCGACGACATCGTCAATCTCACCATCCGCATCAACGACTTTCTTTCCGGCCTGTTCCTCGGCGTGGGCATCAAGCTGGTCGATTTCAAGATCGAGTTCGGCAGGCTGTGGGAGAACGAGTATATGCGCATCGTTCTCGCCGACGAGATCAGCCCGGATTCGTGCCGGCTCTGGGACGCCACAACCAACGACAAGATGGACAAGGACCGCTTCCGCCGCGACCTCGGCGGCGTCGTCGAAGCCTATAGCGAAGTCGCCCGCCGGCTCGGCATCATGCCAGAGTCGATCCAGGGCGAGAGCAAGGGACCGCAGCTCGTCCGATGATGCTTCGACCGGCTCAGCATGAGGAATATTGCTCAGACCTCATCCTGAGCTTGTCGAACGATGAGAACATTTCGGAATCCTTCGGATGAAAGCACGCGTATTCGTGACCCTGAAGAACGGCGTGCTGGATCCTCAAGGAAAAGCCATCGGCCATGCGCTGAACGGTCTGGGATTTTCCCAGGTGGGCGAGGTCCGCCAGGGCAAGGTCATCGATCTCGAACTCTCAGAGCGCGACGAAGCCAAAGCCCGCGCTTCGCTCAAGGAGATGTGCGAGAAGCTCCTCGCCAACACGGTGATCGAGAAATACGAGATCGAGTTGAAAGCATGAAGCTGATGGCGTTGGCCTTGGTGTCGCTGTTCGTATCCGGTTCGGCGGCGCACGCGACCGGCAACGCCGACGTTCCGGCATCGCCGGCGTGCATGAAAGACGGCACGCAGGTGCCGGACGACTATCTTCAGCTTGCCGATGAGGTGATGACCGCATCCAAGGCGACCGATCGCATCACCCTGCTGCTGGACGCAATGATCCCGGCGATTATGCCCCTGGCGCACAAGGCGCTGCCGGACATCTCAGACGCCCAGTTCGCGGAATTGCAGGTCTCAGTGCGCGACGAAATGATGAAATCGCTTCCTATACTTCTGTCCGCCGAGGCCTGTCTTTATGTGAAACACTTCAGCCGCGACGATCTTTCGGCGCTCGTCGCGTTCTACAAATCACCGCTGGGCCAAAAGTTGATCACAGAGAGCCCCGCGCTCATCAAGGAGAGCCTTCCCCTCGGCAAAGCCTGGGGCGAACAGGCCGGCCGCGCCGCGTTGGAGCGCGTGATCGCGCGCTATCGCAACAAAGGAGACCACGCTTGAAATCGGCCGTCATCGTCTTTCCCGCTTCCAATTGCGATCGCGACGCGGCGGTGGCGCTGAAGCAGATGACCGGCAACGCGCCGCACATGGTCTGGCATCAGGACAAGGACCTGCCCGATGTCGATTTGATCGTTCTTCCCGGCGGCTTTTCCTATGGCGACTATCTGCGCTCGGGTGCGATGGCGAGCCAGTCGGCGGTGATGCGCGCCGTCAAGGCGCACGCCGAGAAGGGCGGCGCCGTGCTTGGCATTTGCAACGGCTTTCAGGTGCTGACCGAATCCCACCTGCTGCCGGGCGCCTTGATGCGCAACGCCGAGCTCAAATTCGTCTGCCGCCCCGTCACGATGACGGTGGAAGAGACTCAGAACGTCTTCACGCGAAAATATTCGAACGGCCAGAACGTGACGTTTCCCGTTGCGCATGGCGACGGCAACTATGTCGCCGACGAAGAGACGCTTGATCGCCTCGAAGGCGAAGGTCGTGTCGTCTTCCGCTATGCCCCGGGCCACAATCCCAACGGCTCGGCGCGCAACATAGCCGGCATCCTGAGCGAGAAGCGTAACGTTCTGGGCCTGATGCCGCATCCCGAGCGCGTCGTCGATCCGCTTTTGGGTGGCGGCACCGATGGTCGTGCGCTCTTCGAAAGCCTGATCGAAACCTTGTCATGACCGAGATCACGCCGGAACTGGTCGCCGAACACGGGCTGAGCGACGACGAATATGGCCGCATCAAACGACTCTTGAACCGCGAACCGAGCCTGGTCGAGCTCGGCATTTTCAGCGTGATGTGGAGCGAGCATTGCTCCTACAAATCCACCCGCATCCATCTGCGTAAGCTGCCGACCAAGGCGCCCTGGGTGCTGCAAGGTCCAGGCGAAAATGCCGGCGTGATCGACATCGGCGACGGCGACGCCTGCATCTTCAAGATGGAAAGCCACAACCATCCGAGCTTCATCGAGCCGTATCAGGGCGCCGCCACCGGCGTCGGCGGTATCATGCGCGATGTGTTCACCATGGGCGCGCGCCCCGTGGCGATGATGAATGCGCTGCGCTTCGGCGAACCTTCGCACCCCAAGACGCGCCATCTCGTCAGCGGCGTCGTCTCAGGCATCGGAGGTTACGGCAATTGCATGGGGGTGCCGACGGTCGGCGGCGAAGTCAACTTCCACAAGAGCTACAACGGCAACATCCTCGTCAATGCCATGTGCGTGGGCCTTGCCCGCCAAGACAAGATCTTCCTTTCCGCCGCCAAGGGCGCCGGTAATCCCGTCGTTTATATCGGCTCCAAGACCGGGCGCGACGGCATTCACGGCGCGACGATGGCGAGTGCGGAGTTCAGCGAAGACTCCGAGGAGAAACGCCCGACGGTTCAGGTCGGCGATCCGTTCACCGAAAAGCTGTTGCTCGAAGCCTGTCTCGAATTGATGGCGACCGACGCGATCATCGCAATTCAGGACATGGGCGCGGCCGGTCTCACCTCGTCCTCGTCGGAAATGGCGGACAAGGGCGGCAGCGGCATCGAACTCGATCTCGATCGTGTGCCGCAGCGCGAAACGAACATGACGGCCTATGAGATGATGCTGTCCGAAAGCCAGGAGCGCATGCTGGCCGTCCTGAAGCCCGGCCGCGAAGCACAAGCCGAGGCGATCTTCCGCAAATGGGAACTCGACTTCGCCGTCATCGGGATCACCACCGATACGCGCCGCCTCGTGGTCAAACATAAAGGTGCGATCGTCGCCGACATGCCGGTGACGGCGCTTTCCGACGAAGCACCGCTCTATGAGCGCCCGTTCTCGAAGCGCGCGCCCGCCGACGGCATACCCTCTTTCGATGCGACCAAGCTGGTGTTGACGTCGCTCAAGACGATTCTCGCCGCGCCCGACATGTGCTCGCGGCGCTGGGTGTGGGAACAATATGACTACTCCGTGATGGCCGACACCGTGCAGAGTCCAGGCGGCGATGCGGCAGTCGTGCGCGTGCACAACTCGAACAAGGGACTTGCGATCTCGACCGACGTCTCGCCGCGTTACTGCAAGGCCGATCCTTCACTAGGCGCCAAGCAGGCGGTAGTCGAAGCCTGGCGCAACATCACCGCCGTCGGCGCCACTCCGCTTGCGGTCACCGACAATCTCAATTTCGGCAATCCGCAAAAACCCGAGATCATGGGCGAAATCGTCGCCGGCATCGAAGGCGTTGCCGAAGCCTGTCGCGCGCTCGACTTTCCCGTCATCGGCGGCAATTGCTCGCTCTACAACGAGACCAATGGCGAGGCCATCCTGCCGACGCCAGCAATCGGTGGCGTGGGCCTCATCAAGGATGTGCGTCGCATGGCGACGATCGCGATCAAGCGCGAGGGCGACGCGATCATGCTCGTCGGCGACACCAAGGGTCATCTCGGACAATCCATCTATCTGCGCGAGATCGAAGGCCGCGAGGAAGGCGCATGTCCGCCCGTCGACCTCGCGATGGAGAAACGCACCGGCGACTTCGTGCGTCGGCTTATTGAGGACGCTCGCGTCGACACGGTGCATGACGTGTCCGACGGCGGCGTACTCGTGGCGGTCGCCGAAATGGCGTTGGCCGGCGATGTCGGCGTCGAGATCGGCGTCGCCGGCACGGCCGAGACGATTCCTTTCTTCTTCGGCGAGGACCAGGGCCGCTATGTCCTGGCCGCATCGCCCGACGTCATCGACAGAATAGAAAGCGAACTCAGAGAGATCGGCGTGGTGCATGCCATCATTGGCAGGACGACCAAGGAGAAAGTGCTGCACATCGAACGCGAGGGCGCTGTTGCGCTCAGCACATTGCGTACCGCGCACGAAGGCTGGTTTCCACGTTACATGGCCGGCGAAGCGATCCCCGCGAGCAATTGAGGTTCCGTCATGGGCATGAAGGCCGAAGAGATCGAGAAGTTCATCAAGGATGCATTTCCCGACGCCGACGTGACCATCACCGACCTTGCCGGCGACGACAATCATTGGGCGGCCGTCGTTGCCTCGTCCGCCTTCAAGGGCAAGACGCGCGTGCAGCAACACCAGATGGTTTATGCAGCGCTCAAGGGCAACATGGGCGGCGTCCTGCATGCGCTGCAGTTGCAGACGCAGGTCAAGAGTTAGCGCACCAAACTACTTTTCACTCCTCAGACAAAATCGTATCGCCCCATTTCGCCTTGCGCAGCGTGGCAAACATTTCGCGGTGCCGGCGCGAGACGACGGCCTGATGCAGTCCGCGCTCGGTACAGAGCGGCAGCGTCAGTCCGGCCTTCGACTCCTGTGGCGGCGCGATGATGCGCGCCTGGCTGCTTCGTTCGAGCGGACGGCGCGTCACGGCGACATAGGAGTAGCGCTCGTCCTCGAACGGCACGGACCCGTTCTTGACCTTCAGATGGTCGCGGCTGCGCGGCAACCGCTGCGAGAAATGGCACCAGTCCGAACCGGCGATCGGACACGCCGCATCATGGGTGCAGGGCGCCAGAATATGCGCACGCGAAGCGATCAGTTGCTCGCGCGCGGCACGGATGCGGCGAAAGCCGGCGGGCGTGCCCGGTTCGATCAACACAAGAACTTCGCTGGCCGACGACCAGAGCTGCGCGACGAGCTTGGACAGGTTCGCGTCTTCCACCTCGGCGAGCACATAAGAGCTCACCACCAGGTCCGCGTGAGGCAGCGTCGCCATGTCGAGTCTCGAAGTGAGCCACGAGACGTCCGAAGACGCGTCCAGCGCCAACGCCTTTGCGACGTCCAGAAAGGCCCCGTTGGAATCCACCAACGTCACCTGAGAGATGTCGCGCCAGGATTGGGTCGCCGCCCAGCTTGCCGTGCCCGGCCCGCAGCCGGCATCGAGCAGACTGGTCGGCGCGAACTCCGGCCACGCCTCGCGCACGGCTTCGAACACCGCCATCGTCGCAGCAAAGGTCGCCGGCATGCGCGACACGACATAGGCAATGACCGATCCTTCATCGGTAATGGTCGCGGCGGAAGCGTCTCCGACGCGATATGCTGCGGAGATGGCGGCCGCGCGCGAGGCGAGGTCGTTGCGCGATACGCCGTCCAGCAATGCAGCGATGCGCGCTTTGAGCGCGGCAGGAAGTGACGGATTCATTTGCCTTTTGTCGATGGCGCGGCCCTTTCGCGCAACGGCAAAACCTTGACGCGCCGCAACATCGAGCCTAGATCAATGTGATCGAACATTACGAGGGCGCCGAGCGGCGCGACACAAAATGACCGACGTCCAGACACGCATTGGTGACGAGGTGAAGAACAACCCCGTGGTTCTCTTCATGAAGGGAACGCCGGTTTTCCCGCAATGCGGATTCTCGGCCGCGGTGGTGCAGATCCTCTCGCATCTGGGTGTGAAGTTCAAAGCCATCGACGTGCTCAAGGACCCGGAGATCCGCCAGGGCATCAAGGAGTTCTCCAACTGGCCGACGATTCCCCAGCTCTACGTTAAGGGCGAATTCGTGGGCGGCGCCGACATCATTCGCGAGATGTTCGAGAGCGAGGAACTCGGGACCTATTTCTCCGAGCACGGCATCGCGCTCGAGAACGTTTGACGTAAATTCCGTTGCCAAACCGTCATCGCCCGCTTCATGCGGGCGGCCCATTTCGACATTCAATTCGTCTGTTTCTCACCTAAGACCTTGCCGTTGCAGCGCGATCGGCAGGGATAACTTCCTTCGGCAATATAATTGTGCCGAGTTTTTCGCTTGGCTCAGCGCGCGAAGTGACGGGCCCAGACCGGCGCGATGGTGCTGCGCTGCGAGACTTCCTTGGAGATCGCTTCGAGCTTCGGCAGGTGGCGTTCGGCGAGCCACTCCTTGCCGATGCTGCCGCGCCAGCGCGTGAACATCGAGGCGTAGATGTCGAGGATCGAGAAGCCGGAGGAGAGAAACCAAGGGCCCGCCACGAAGCGTTCGACGATCAGAAGCCGCTCGCGGATCCGTTCCTTCGCTTTCTGGCGCAAAGCGTCGGCTTGGGCACCCTCTGGCGCGAAGCGTTCGGGATAATCGGAGACTTCGACCATCGGATAGATCTCCGCCGCCATGAAGGCGAGCCAGCGATAGGCCTGCGCGCGCAAGGCGCTAGCCTGCGGCGGCAGAAGACGCGCGTTTGGGAAATGATCGGCAATGGTCAAGAGGATCGCCGAGGATTCCGTGATCACCTCGCCTTCCGGAAGGCGCAGCGCGGGAATCTTTCCGCTCGGGTTGATGGCGAGAAATTCCGGTTTGCGCTGCTCATTCTTTTCCAGCGAGATGTGATGGAACTCATAAGGCGCGCCGGCTTCCGCCAGGACCGCTTCCGCGGAAAATGCGCCCGAACCTTTGTCGCCGAAAATCGTGTAGCTCATGGTCGTACCTTAATGGAAAAAGCCGCGAGCATGCTCGCGGCTTTTGCATGGGTGATGGGTGGCCGGGTCAATGCCCGGCCATGGACGCTAACGTGAATAGAACTCGACGATCAGATGCGGCTGCATCTGCGACGCATAGGGCACATCGGAAAGCTTCGGCGTGCGCAACAATTTCGCCGTCATCTTGTCGTGATCAACGGCGATATAGTCCGGCGTATCGCGCTCCGCACTCTTGGCCGCTTCGAGCACCAGCGCCATCGCCTTTGCCTTCGGCGACAACTCGATCGCGTCGCCTTCCTTGACCTGGAACGAGGCGACGGTGAGGCGGCGGCCATTGACGCGGACGTGACCATGACTGACGAGCTGACGCGCGGCGAACGGCGTCGGCACGAATTTCGAACGATAGACGACGGCGTCGAGGCGGCGTTCGAGCAAGCCGATCATGTTTTCGCCCGTGTCGCCCTGGCGGCGCGAAGCTTCTTGATAGTATTTGCGGAACTGACGCTCGGTGATGTTGCCGTAATAGCCTTTGAGCTTCTGCTTGGCCTGCAGCTGCGTGCCATAGTCGGAAAGTTTCTTGGCGCGGCGTTGGCCGTGCTGTCCCGGACCATAGGAGCGCTTGTTGACCGGGCTTTTCGGGCGGCCCCAGATGCTCTCGCCCATGCGGCGGTCGATCTTGTATTTCGTGTTCGTGCGTTTGCTCATCAGCGATCCGGATTCGTCAGA
>Ga0207674_10004147_pt1 | contig 17522 bp, 16 predicted proteins | sample KBSCornC72_FD_184303 | JGI IMG/M metagenome (GOLD analysis project Ga0207674, IMG submission 184303) | Corn rhizosphere microbial communities from Kellogg Biological Station, Michigan, USA - KBS Corn C7-2 (SPAdes) (version 2) | ecosystem: Host-associated > Plants > Roots > Rhizosphere > Soil ... | reverse complement strand
CGCCGCTGTCCATGAAGTTCTCGGACAGGACCTCGAACCAGTCCACCGGCGGATGCTGGGACAGGATGTGCGCGAAGTGCACGGTGCGCAGGCCCACGCCGATGCCCAGGTCGGGCAGGCCCCAGCGGTTCGCTTTCACGGCAGGAGGGTGTCCCACTGCGGTCGATGGATGGAGGGGGCGAGGCCACGGGCGCAGCCGTGACCCCGACCCCGCCGCCCCGAGACGCGGTCTCGAGGCGTTACGCTCCTACCGGCCCTTGCAGCCGCCCTTGCCCTTGCAGGCGTGCTTGCCGGCGGCCTTGTCGGCGTCGATGTGGGCCCTGTTGACCGGGACCGCGCAGCCGCCCTTGCCCTTGCACTCGTTCTTGCCCGCGCATCCGGCCGCGCCCGCCGCGCAGCCGCCCATGCCCTTGCACTCGTTCTTGCCCTTGCAGTCGTGCTTGGCCGCGGCCGAGGCGCACGCGCCCTTGCCCTTGCACGCGTTCTTGCCATCCGCGCCCTGGCCTTTACACGCGTTGTGGCCCTTACAAACGTGGGCTTCCGCCGCCTTCGCATCGGTCTTCTTCGCCTCTTCGGCGCCGAAGGCCTTGCTGCCGGCCAGCATGCCGGCGGCGACCGCGCCCATCACCTTGGTGAACTCTCTCCGGTCCATTTGCTCTCTCCTTAGTTTTAGCCGTCCGTCCCCCGGTACGCACCCCCGGTTCCGCTTCGCCCGGCCATGCTCCGCGGGAGTGTCCTTATGCTCCGTTTCCACGTCCATGTCAAGAGTTTCGGACCCCCGCCGGACAGTCCCATCCTGGGGGAGAACGCCGGCACGGGGCGCCGCATTCCCCGCGTGATGTTAGAATTTCCTCCCGCATGAACCCCCGCCTCGAACAACTGATCCACCTCCAGCGCGTCGAGAGCGAGCTCAGGCGGACGCAGACCGGGATGGCCGAGATCCCCAAGCGGAAGGCGGAGTTGGAACTGGCCCGCCGGCAGGAGGAGCGGGCGGCCGAAGTCGCCATCTTGTTCCAGGGCGAATTGGCGGCCTCGCGTTCTGCCTGCCGCTGGGCCCGCGCATCGAGCCGCGCCTGACGATCGGCGTCGCGCTGAGCCGCGATGCGGGCGCGTTCGGCTTCCTTGGCGGCGCGGGCATCTTCCTTTGCCTGCACAGCGGCGGCCTTGTCGGCCTCAGTCCTGGCGGCAGCTTCGGCGGCAGCGGCGGAAGCTTCCTGCGACTTCGCGCTGAGCAGTTCCTCGGCGGATTGGCGATCCACCACCACGTCATATTTGTCCCCGACCGCGTCGGTCTGGATCATCACCGTGCGCTCGTCGGGTGTCACCGGGCCGACGCGGGTGCACGGCGGCTTGATCAACGTGCGCTCGACCGGCGAAGGCGAGCCATCAGGCAGGAGCAGCGAAACCAGTGCCTCGCCCACCTTCAATTCGGTGATGACGGTCGCGACATCGACACCGGGATTGGCGCGGAATGTAGTCGCGGCCGATTTCACCGCCTGCTGATCGCGCGGGGTGAAAGCGCGCAGCGCGTGCTGAACGCGGTTGCCGAGCTGGCCGGCGATCTTGTCGGGGATATCGATGGGATTCTGCGTGACGAAATAGACGCCCACGCCCTTCGATCGGATCAGGCGCACGACCTGTTCGACCTTTTCGGCAAGCGCGGGCGGCGCGTCCTCGAACAGCAGGTGCGCCTCGTCGAAGAAGAAGACGAGCGTAGGCTTGTCCGGATCGCCGATCTCGGGGAGGCTTTCGAACAGCTCGCTCAGCAACCACAGCAGGAAGGTCGCGTAGAGCTTCGGGCTCGCCATCAGCTTGTCGGCGGCAAGCACGTTGACGAAGCCCCTGCCCTTGTCGTCGACGCCGATGAAATCCTTGGTCGAGAGTGCAGGCTCGCCGAAGAAATGCTCGCCACCCTGCGACCGGAGCTGGAGCAGTGCGCGCTGGATCGTCCCGACGCTCTGCTTAGAGACATTGCCGTAGGTGGTGGAAAGCTCGTCCGCGCGTTCAGCGCAATTCACCAGCATCGCCTGAAGATCGTCGAGATCGAGAAGGAGCATTCCTTCCTCGTCGGCCACATGGAAGGCGATGGTGAGCACGCCTTCCTGGACCTCGTTGAGCCCCATCAGCCGCGAGAGCAGCAGCGGGCCCATTTCGGAAATGGTCGTGCGGATCGGATGGCCTAGCTCGCCGAACAAATCCCAGAATTGCACGGGCGTATCAGCATAAGCCCAATCGGTGTCGCCGATCTCGGCGGCACGGGCCTTGAAGACATCATGCATCTTGGCCGTGGGCGACCCAGCCATGGCCAGACCAGACAGATCGCCCTTCACATCCGCCACGAAGACCGGCACGCCGACCTTCGAGAAGCCCTCGGCAATGCCCTGCAGCGTCACCGTCTTGCCGGTGCCGGTGGCGCCCGCGATCAGTCCATGACGGTTCGCGCGCCGCAGGTTGAGCACCTGGCGAGCGCCGCCCGCACCCGTACCGATGAAGATGCCGCCATCGTCCGCCATCAACGCACCTCCCACGCTCAAGTCATGGGTTTACGCGCGATCACGAACCTTGTGAACGGCGAACCCGCATCAATTCTTGTTCAGACTGACACCGAGATATCGCGGGGGCGAGTTGCCGCGCTGGACAAGCAGGACAACGCTGTCCCGATTCGCCTTGCGGGCTTGCGTCACGACCGCTGCGGCTGCCTGCGGGGTGGTCACCGGCGTCTGGTTGATCGACAGAATCAGGTCGCCACGGCGAAGCCCCTTCGCAGCGGCATCGCTTGACTGGTCGACACTGCCGATCACCACGCCCTGCGTGTTGGCCTGGACGCCCAGCTGCCCCGCGATCTGCGGCGTTAGCGCCTGCAGCGAAAGCCCGAGCGCGGTGCTGGTGGACTGCGTACCCTGATCCGACGTGTCGTCGCCATCCTCGCCGAAGCCGTCAGCCTGTGCGAGTTGTTCCTCGGGTGGACGCTGGCCGACGACGGCGGTGACGGTTGAGCGCTTGCCATCGCGGATAAGCTCGATCGGCACGCGTGAGCCGATCGGCAGGTTCGCGACGATGTAGGACAGGGTATTGTCCGGCGTGACGTCCTGATTGTTGACCTTTACGATCACGTCGCCCTGCTTGATGCCGGCCCGCGCCGCGGCCTGACCCGGTTCGACCCGGGCGACGATCTCGCCGCGATTCTTGGGCAGGCCGAGCGCACTGGCGATCTCGTCGGTGATCGGCTGGATACCGACACCCAGATAACCGCGCTGCACGCGTCCACCCTTCTTGAGGGCGTCGATGACCGGTTTGGCCTCTTCGGCGGGAATCGCGAAGCCGATGCCGACATTGCCGCCGGTCGGCGAGAAGATCGCGGTATTGATGCCGATGACGTTGCCGCTGAGATCGAACATCGGACCGCCGCTATTGCCCTGGTTGATCGAGGCATCGGTTTGCAGATAGCGGTCGTAGGCACCGCCGAGGCCGATATTGCGGTGAAGCGCCGAGATGATACCCGCCGTCACCGTGCCGCCCAGGCCGAACGGATTACCGATCGCGACCACCCAATCGCCCACGCGGGTGCGCGTGGAATCGCCGAATTCGACGAACGGCAGCCCCTTGGCCTCAATCTTCAGCAGCGCCAGATCCGACGCGATGTCGCGGCCGATCACCGTCGCCTTATATTCCTTCCGGTCCGGCAGCGTGACCGTGATCGAGCTTACGACCGGCTTGGTGCCTTCACCGGGGCCGCCCGAGATGACGTGATTGTTGGTCACGACATAGCCGTCGGGCGAGATTATGAAACCCGATCCAAGCGAAGTCGCCTCGCGCGTGATCGGCTTGCCGCTATTGTCGGTACCGCCGCCGAACTGGCCGAAGAAATCGCCGAACGGGGTGCCGGCGAACGGATTGCCCTGCTGAACCTGAACGCGTTGGGTCGTCGAGATGTTGACGACGGCAGGCTGAAGCTTGGCGGCTAGATCGGCGAAGCTCATCGGTGCGCCCGCGCGCGGCGCGGCGGACGGTATCGTCCCGGGAGCGTTCTGCGCGACCTGCGCGCTCAACGGCTGCTGCAATACCAGAGCAGTGGTGGTGCCCCCCGCAAGCAGAGCCGCGGTGATGGCATAAGCATAGCGCACGATAGGACTTCTCCCGATTAACTTATGGCCAGATGCGATGGCGTCTTGCGAAACGCCCCCTGAACCCAGATTGAATGGCCGAAACGATCACGGCCGTCCACGAAACTGACGAAGATATTCATTGTCGGGCGAAAGGACGACCGTTGAATCGCCCGGCGCGTCCTGCCCGTCCACGCCGAAGGTGCGGCGATAGGACTGCATCGCCCGGTAAAATTCATAGAATTCCGCATCCTTGCCGAAGCTCGCGGCATAGACGCGCGAAGCGGCGGCATCCGCATCGGCGCGAATGATCTGCGCTTGCTGCATGCCTTGTGCCCGGATCGTGAGCGCTTCCTGCTGACGCGCGGTGCGCATGCGCTGATAAGCAGATTCGAGAGGCGTGCCGTCGGGCAGGTCCGCACGCTTGATCCGCACATCGACGATTTCCGCGCCATATTGCCGCGCGACGCGGGCGAGACCTTCCTGGATATTGTCCATCACCTCGCCGCGTTCCGGGCTGAGCAGTGCCGCGAACGGCCGGCGCCCTAGCTCGTTGCGGAGCGCGGAGCCAAGGATCGGGCGAAGCGCCTCGCCGACGCGCTCCTCAGAGCCGGCGCTCACATACATGCGAAGCGGATCGACGATGCGATAGCGCGCGAAGGCGTCAACCTCGAGGCGAAGCTGATCGGTCGAGAGCACGGGCTGGCGCTGCATGTCGAAATCGAGCACGCGCTTGTCGATCCAGACGACATGATCGACAAACGGGATGCGCGCGATCACACCTGCCCCGGTCTGCCCGAACAGCTGATTGGGATGATAGGCGTTGGCGATTTCGCGCGGCTTGCCCAGCCGGACGATCAAGGCCTGCTTCGTTTCCGGTACGACCGCGAAAACGCTCGAGAACAGGATGACGAACGCGATCGCGCCGAGCACCCAGGGAATCGGGTTGCGGATCAGGCTCATTGCGTGCTCTCCGCCGTATTGGCGCGCGCCGTGCCGCGCTTGACCTCGGGCAGCGGCAGATAGCTCTGCACGCCGGGCGCCTCGATGATCGTCTTGTTCGTCCGGGCCAGCACTTCCTCCATCGTCTCGTAATACATGCGCCTGCGGGTCACTTCAGGCGCCAGACGATATTGTTCGTGCACGCGATCGAATGCGGCCGCTTCGCCATTGGCCTTGGCGGAGAGCTGCTGCGCATAGGCACGCGCCTGGTTGATATAGGTCTGGGCGGTCTGCTGCGCGGCCGACACTTCCTTGAAGGCATCGACAACGGCCGCCGGCGGATCGGCCTGCTTGATCGCAACGCCCTGGATGGCGACACCGGCACGATAGCCGTCGAGGATTTCCTGCATCCGGCGCGCCACGCGATCCTCGATCTCGCTGCGCTGCTGGCCGATTGCGTCGTTCAACGAAACGCGCGCGATCTCGGCCCGCATCGCACTTTCGGCGACCTGGGTGACGGTGTCGTCCGGATCAGCCAGTTCAAGCAGGTAAAGCTGCGGATCACGGATGTTCCAGCGCACCGAATAGGCCAGATCCACGAGATTCTGATCACCGGTGAGCATCAGGTTCTGCGATTGCTGCGACGTCGATCCGATATCCTGCACCCGGATGTCATCGACATTCACCATCGTCACCTTGTCGATGGGGGACGGGAAGCTGACACTCATGCCCGGCGTCAGCTGGCCAGCATAACGGCCTAGGCGCATCACCACGCCGCGCTCCTGCGGTTCGATGCGGTGGACGCTGGTCAGCAGCAGCCACAGGATCAGGATGGCGCCGATGCCCCACAGCCAGAGCGACTGGCCGCCCGGCGCGTTCCAGCCGCCGCCGCCATTGCCGAAACGCTGGCGGCCACGGCGCAACAACTCGTCGAGCGCACTCGGCCCGAAAGGCTGTTTTCCGCCATTTGGACGCTTGCGGGGCGGTTGGCTCCACGGGTTGCGGTCACCAGGACCACCGTCATTACCCCCGCCGCTTCCTCCGGAGCCGCCCCCTGAACTGCCGCCGCCCCAGGGTCCGCCTCCATCATTGAACATTGGATCTGCCAATTCTCTCTCGTCCGATCGTCTCGTTCCAGCCTTTATAGGGAGGACAACCGCGGAAAAACAGTGCCCTCCGCGCAATTGCTGTCTAAGGCGCCGTCATGACGACCACTGCTGCCGACATCATCACCGCCCTGGACAGGATCAGCGACCCGGTTTCGGGCAAGGGTCTGGCGGAAAGCGGGCGCGCCGCGCCGCCACGGGTCAATGAGGGAGCCGTGAGCCTGATCCTCGATGTCTCCGGCCTTTCGGGCGACGCTCGGGCCAAGCTGGAGACTGAGATCAAGGCAGTGGTAGGCGCGCTCTCCGGTGTCGAGACAGTGCGCGTCGCGATGACGAGCGAGAAACGGACCCGGCGCATCATCGCCGTCGGTTCGGGCAAGGGAGGCGTCGGCAAATCGACGGTGGCTGCGAACCTCGCAATCGCCCTGCACCGCATGGGCCGCAAGGTCGGCCTGGTGGACGCCGACATCTACGGCCCATCCCAGCCTCGGCTGATGGATGCCGAGGATGCGAAGCCCACCGCGAAGGAGAAGCAGCTCGAGCCGGTGCCGACCCGCTTCGGCGTACCGATGCTCTCGATGGGCCAACTCATGAAGCCGGGGCAGGCTCTGGCTTGGCGCGGGCCGATGGCGGGCAACGCGCTTGGCCAGATCATCGATGCGGACTGGGATGGTATCGACCTTCTGATCGTCGATCTGCCACCGGGCACCGGCGACATCCAGCTCACCATGATCCAGCGGCACAAGCCCGCCGGTGCGCTGATCGTCTCCACGCCGCAGGATCTGGCCTTGATCGATGCCACCCGCGCAATCGATCTCTTCAACCAGGCACATGTGCCGGTGATCGGGCTGGTCGAGAATATGGCCGGCTATGCCTGCCCGCATTGCGGTGAGGTTTCAGACCCATTTGGTACCGGTGGTGCGGAGGCGGCAGCGAAGGACATGGACATCCCGTTCATCGGCCGCATTCCCCTGGACATCGCCATCCGCAAGGGATCGGACGCGGGCGAACCGCCCGCCGCGGGCGACCAGGCAGCGCCTTTCGATGCAATCGCAGCGCGCGTCATTGAATGGTTGAACAAGCCTCCCATGTGAAGGTTATAGCTTCACAGACTCAACGGGAGACGGACCATGCCGCTCACCACCGATGAAGAGATCGCGGAACTCCTTACCGAAACCAACACCATCGCGCTGATAGGAGCTTCGGACCGACCCGACCGTCCAAGCTACGGGGTCATGAAATATTTGCAGGACCAGGGCTATCGCGTCCTGCCGGTCAATCCCACGATCACGGGCGAACATGTTCATGGGGAATTCGTCTGGCGCGACCTGTTCCAGATCGGCGAGCAGATCGATCTGGTCGATATCTTCCGCAATTCCAGGGACGCCGCTGAGGCGGTGGACCAAGCGATCGCGGTCGGCGCGAGCGCGGTGTGGATGCAGCTCGGCGTGATCAACGAAGAAGCGGCCGCGCGCGCGGAAGACGCCGGGCTCAAGGTGGTGATGAACCGCTGCCCGGCGATCGATATTCCCCGCCTCGGCCTCGTCAGACAGGAAGTGCCGTAGTATATTTCCTGCGCGAAAGCGCGAAGGCGGACGACGCGTTGGAAACGCTGGGGTTGCGCAGCAGCTTGTTGCGCAGGAACGCCTCATAGGACGCTATGTCCGTCGTGATGATCCGCAGCAGATAATCCCAGTCGCCTGACATGGCGTAGCATTCGACGATCTCGGGATGGAGGTTGAGCAGCCCTTCGAACGCAGCCGTCGTTTCCGGAAGATGGTTCCTGAGGCGGACATGGCACAGCACGTTGACGACCAGTCCCACCGCTTCCGGGTTCACGAGCCGCACCGTTTCAGCCAGGACGCCGGCTTCCTCCATCGCCCGCACACGACGCCAGCAGGACGCAGGCGACGCCCCTACCCGCTCGGAAAGCGCGTTCTGGCCGAGCGTGCCATCCTCCTGCAGCGCCCGAATGATTTGGAGATCGACGTTTTCAAGCTTCATTGATCATCATCCCGGACTTTGTGAACAGATTTATTCAATATTATGTCTAACTCAATCAGATTGAATAGCTATGATCGGGTCACGCGTTTAGGATGTGTCCATCAAGCGCCGCCAGCGACAGCGGACTGAATAGGGATCACCATGACCGACCTTTTCGACAATCCGATCGGGCTCGATGGTTTCGAATTTATAGAATTCTGCGCGCCTGAAGGTGGCCTGCTCGAGCCAGTGTTCGAGAAACTGGGCTTCACGCGGGTTGCGCGTCATCGATCCAAGGATGTCGATCTCTGGCGGCAGGGCGGCATTAATCTGATCGCCAATTACGAACCCGGATCGCCCGCCGCGTTCTTCGCACGCGAACACGGGGCCTCCGCCTGCGGCATGGGCTTTCGCGTCCGCGATGCGCGCAAGGCCTATGCGGAACTGATCGCGCGCGGAGCCGAGATCGTCGAGGTCAAGACCGGACCAATGGAATTGCACCTGCCCGCCATCCGTGGGATCGGCGGCGCGATCATCTATCTGATCGATCGATATGGCGATGCCCTTTCGATCTACGATATCGACTTCGAATATCTGCCCGGCGTCGATCGCCATCCAGCGGGCGCGGGCCTCAAGATCGTCGATCATCTGACCCACAATGTCTATGGCGGGCGGATGGATTATTGGGCCGACTATTATGCGCGCCTCTTCAATTTTCGCGAGATCCGCTATTTCGACATCAAGGGCGAATATACCGGGCTCACCTCGAAGGCGATGACGGCGCCTGACGGCCTTATCCGCATTCCGCTCAACGAGGAGGGTAAGGCGGGCGGCGGCCAGATCGACGAATTCCTGCGTAAATATAATGGCGAAGGCATCCAGCATATCGCGTTCCTGTGCGATGACCTGCCGGCGACATGGGACAGGCTCAAAGCACTCGGCACGCCCTTCATGGCGCCGCCGCCCAAGACCTATTACGAGATGCTGGAAGAGCGGCTGCCGGGGCATGGCGAGCCGGTGGCCGATCTCGAGGCGCGCGGCATCCTGATTGACGGATCAACCGAGGATGGAGACCCGCGCCTGCTGCTCCAGATCTTTTCCGATACGGTGATCGGCCCCGTCTTCTTCGAATTCATCGAGCGGAAGAAGGACCAGGGTTTCGGCGAGGGCAATTTCACCGCGCTGTTCAAGTCGATCGAGCGCGACCAGCTTCGCCGGGGCGTGGTTGCCGAGGCGCACGACCACGCTGCATGAAGGACAGATGATTCGGCTTCATGATTATTGGCGCTCCACGGCCGCCTATCGTGTCCGCCTGGCGCTGAAGCTCAAGGGGCTGGATTTTGAACAGACCACCCATGACCTGCTGGCAGGAGAGCAGCGCGCCGACAGCTATCTGAAGCTGAATCCGCAAGGGCTGGTGCCCGCGATCGAGATCGAAGGCGGCGTGCTGGTGCAAAGTCCGGCCATCCTGGAATGGCTCGAGGAGCGTTATCCCGAGCCGCCTCTCCTGCCCCAGGACCTGAGCGAACGCGCCATCGTGCGCGCCATGGCCGCGTTGATCGGCTGTGACATCCATCCGCTCAACAACCTGCGGGTGCTGACGGCTATCAGGGAAGAATTCGACGCCACCAACCCGCAGGTGAAGGCATGGATCTGGCGTTGGATCACGGCAGGTTTCGATGCGCTTGAGACGATGATCGCCACCCATGGCAAGGGCTTTGCTTTTGGCGATCGCCCGACCCTGGCCGATTGCTACATCGTGCCGCAGGTCTATTCCGCGCGCCGCTATCGGCTCGATCTCACTCCTTATCCGGCGATCGTGGCGGTCGAAGCCAGGGCCAATGAATTACCGCTCTTCGCCGCCGCGCATCCGGACAGACAGCCCGGCGCGAAACCTTAGGATATCGGGCCTATTTTCTGATGGTCGTCTGACGGTTATCTAGGGAACCTGTACCCCAGCGAAAGCTGGGGTCCAGCAACAGCCTTGGAACTGGACCCCAGCTTTCGCTGGGGTACGACTGGCTAATCTTCGTCGCCTTAGTGGATCGTCGTGGGCAGGTTCAACTGCACCAGCCGTGCGCCCACCGCTCGCCATGCCGCCACGCCGGTATCATCGTTGGCGAGGTCAAGATCCTGAATGCGCTGGGTGATAAAGTCGGGAGCTCCATTGCCGTGCTGGCGCTCGACATGCAGCGTGCAATACCAGATTGCCAAATCAGCCGTCATAGACCGTTCTCCGCTTTTTTAAGCGCACCCTTGAGAAAACGTCACTCACCATCTTGTAACATTTTTTTAACCACTTCGTGCTGTGATTCGAAAAAATTTTTTGTTGCCGGTCGGCGATTTATAACGCCTCGTCCCGGGCAATCGTCCAATGACATTATGTTAGCAAGGCTGCGGCCAGCGAGAGCCAATTCACGAAAAAGATGATTCTGTCCGATTTCAGGACACAGGCCGGATTCGACGACAATCCCGCGTCGTCGTGAAATCATGCTTCAATCGTGAAAGGCTTACCGATAGAGGGCAGCAACGTGAATTTCACCTCTGCCTTGCTCGACCTCGATCAGCCGCCGGAGCGCATCGCGGCGCTGGAGGCGCTGCTCAACGACGCGGACCGCGAACGCGCCAAGGCCTTTCACTTCGAGGATCACCGCCGGCGTTTCATCGTCCGCCGGGGCCTGATGCGCATCGAACTGGCGCGGGTGTCCGGTCTGGAACCGGACAGGCTTCGCTTTACCGAAGGCGAGCAGGGCAAGCCTGGCCTGCTCAATGCGCCGGAGCTTCGTTTCAACCTCTCCCATGACGAGGATCTCGCACTCCTCGTCATGAGCCGGGAAGCAGAGATTGGCTGTGATATCGAACGCATCGATCCCGCACGGGCGCGCAGGGACATCGCACAACGTTTTTTCTCTCCGCAGGAGTTCGCCACGCTGGCCGCCTTGCCCGAGGCACAATGGGCGGAGGCATTCTTCAACTGCTGGACACGCAAGGAAGCCTATATCAAGGCGCTCGGGATCGGGCTTTCCTATCCGCTGGACAGCTTCACGGTCTCGCTGGTGCCGGGCGATACGCCTCGTCTGATCAGCGGAGATACCGACTGCAGTATTGCCGCCATCGACGCAGGCAAGGACTATTGCGCGGCAGTAGTGACCCTTTAGGCCGCCGAACGCAGCTGCGCCGGAGCCGGAGCGCCATAGCCGCCGAGCATGATCTCGCTTGAGACTGGCACCTGTGTGAGCGTGAGGCCCAGCACCGGCGTTCCCGTCCGGCCCAGCAGCGCCAGCGAATAATCGATCGCCTGCCGCGAGGTCTGCCGCCAGCGGGCGAGCAGCACGGCCCCGTCCGAGCAGGCGGCGATCAGGCGGGTCTCGGCGACCTGGAGCAACGGCGGCAGATCGAGGATGATCACGTCATATTTGCCGCGCAGATGATCGATCGCAGCGACGAACCGCTCGTGCGGCAAGGTCTGCCCCGGTTCGGTGATATGGCCGAAGGGCAGGAAATGGCCGGGCGTGCGGTTGTCCTTGACGATTGCCTGTTCCAGCAACGCATTGCCCTTGAGCACATCGACCAGCCCGATGCCCGAGCCGATGCCGAAGCGCGTCGTGAAGGACGGCCGCTGAAGGTCGCAATCGACGGTCAGCACACGGCGCCCGCGCATCGCAAGGCTGCGGCTGAGCGCGATGGCGGTGCTGGTCTTGCCCTCCTCGGCATAGCAGGAAGTGATCGAGACCACCTTCGGGTTCAGTTCGCCGCTGTAGAAGATGCTCGCCGCCAGACCGCGCATCGATTCCGAGAAAGCCGAATTGGGTTCATCGACGACATGGTTGATGCGGGCGATATCGTCCGGCTCGCGCAGTCTGGGCAACGCTGCGAGGAAATCGACACCGAAGGTCGATTCCACCTCGGCGGGCGAGGCCATGCCGGTCGAGAAGAGCTGCCGACCCACCACCGCGATCATCCCCAGGATCGTGCCGAGGCCGATGCCGAGAAGGATATTGGCCGGCCAGCTCGGCGAACTCGGCTGAAGTGGGACGGCGGCGGGCGCAACCAGACGCGCGTCGGGCTGCTCGGTGCCACTCTGGGTCGAGATTTGCGCCAGTCGCTCCTGATAGGCAGCCAGCAAGGCCTTTGGCGCCTCAAGGGCACTTTCGAGCTCGTGCAGCCGCACGGAGGCATTGCCGGCGCGCGCCAGCTGCCCTTCAGTGGACGCCAGCTTCGACTGCAGCGCCGCGGCACGGCCGCTCGAGGCATTGGCCTGCGTTTCCAGCGTGGCGAGCGATCGCCGGCTTTCGGTGTTGATCACGCGGTTGAGATCGGCAAGCTGCTGCTTCGCCGCGATCATCTCCGGATGCTCGGGGCCGTAGCGGCTCTCAAGCTCCGCCACCTTGGCGCTCGCCGCCGCCTGCTGGCCGCGCAGGCTGATCAGGCCGCCCGAGGTATCGCCGAGCTGATCCACGCCGCGCCCGAGTTGTGCCCGCGCCGAGGCGAGCCGCTGCTGATCCTCGGCCGCCTGCGCGCGCGCCATGGCCAGCGCCTGATTGTAGCTGGACACTTCCTGCTCGACGAGCGTGCCGCTGACCGTGGTGTTGAGGCCCGTCGCGGCGCGATAGGCGGCCACGTCAGCGTCGGCCTGCTTCACCTTGGCCTGCAGCTCGCCGATTTCGCGCTCCAGATGGGCCCGTGCCCGTTCATTCGCCTGGACGCGGACCGCGACCTGGGAATCTATGTAAGCCTCGGCGAATCCGTTTGCGATCTGCTGCGCGCGCATCGGATCGGGCGATGCGAAATAGATGTTGATGATATAGGTCAGGCCCGAGCGCTGGATGCTGCGGTTCCGGATCACGTCCTGCACGATCTCGGACGTTTCGTTGAGCTGATCCATGCTCATCTTGGTCGGATCGACGTTCGGAACCAGGCCGACGCGCTGCGCGACATTATAGGCCATCTGGCTCGAACTCAGGATTTCGACCTCGGTATCGACCACGCTGGAATCCGACGGCAGACCCGATACCACATCGTCGACACCCTGCAGAACCTGCCGCTTGCGCTGATCGAGCATCACGCTGGATTTGGCGGTGTAAACCGGGGTCTTGTTGAGCGTGTAGAGGATCATCAGGCCGAACGTCGCGGCGAAGACGATAAGGAAAAGCTTGTAATTGTCCCGGATGAACTGGTTGAGACGCGAGCCATCCAGATTGCCATCTCGCGGCGCATAGGCCAGCTCGCGTTCGCCCAGCGCGCGAGACGCTGTTTCCGCAAGTGCGTTGCGCTTTCGGCGCTGGAGTTCATTGGCCATGCCGGTGCCGTCCACTTCCGAAACCACTCTAAATTACATCCTTATCCATATCAACTTTCGAACATATTTGGCCAGCCAGGGCATTTCGAGCCTCCACTGCCGCCGATTTTTGAGCATGTGCAGCATTTGCAGGATCTCGAAACCACACTAATATGTTGCGTGTGACCGACATTCTTCTGCCCTTCCGGCTCTCCGATGACGGCCCGTGGCACGCGACATAAACCCTATCCTGATCGTAAAAGCCATGGCATGCGAGGTTTTAACTGGCCTTCTTGCGGGCAACTGGTCTTAAAAGGAGACCCGTCCGGCGAGCCAATGCTTTCCGACGCCACGGCTTTCAATAAAGGCTTTCGCTCATGAAGCGCTTGATTTTTCTGCTTGCTGCACCCGCGTTGCTGGCATCTGGGACCGCCTGTCAGAGCGCGAAGCTCGAAAAGGGGCCGACCGCGGCCCAGCTCGGCGTCTATCGCCTCGGCAGCGGTGATGCGCTTCGGCTCATCGTCTATGGCGAGGATCGGCTGAGTGGAGACTTCAAGGTCAGCGATACAGGAAACATCGTACTGCCGCTGATCGGCGACGTGAAGGCGGCAGGCCTTACCGTGGACGAACTGACCCAGGCTGTGATCGCTGCCTATTCCCGCAACGTTCTCAAAAATCCGCGCGTCGCGATCGAGATCACGAGCTATCGGCCCTTCTTCATTCTGGGGGAGGTTAACAAGCCGGGCCAATATTCCTTCATTCCCGGCATGACCGTGCGGCAGGCGATCGCCACCGCCAACGGCTACACGCCGATCGCGCGGCAGAAGATCGTCAATATCACCCATTGGGGCGAGAGCGAGGAGCGCTCTTATCGCCTTGAAGCCGCGACCGTAGTGCGCCCCGGCGACACGATCCGGATCGGGGAGCGCCCGTTCTGAGCAACGGCCTTCCCGCCGCCGCTTCAGCGATGGGAGCATCGGAGACCTTGCCCGCCTCCCCTGTCCGGACTGAAGAAGCCAGCCGGCCAAGGCTGACGAGTCTCGATGCGATCCGTGGCATTGCGGCGCTCGTGGTGGTGATGGGCCATTCGATCGACGAGGCGGTCCGGCTGATCCAGTCGCCAGCCGTGCATGACGTCCTGCAATCGTTGAGCATCGACTATATAAGTCTCGGGCGGATCGGCGTCGTCGCCTTCTTCTGCGTCAGCGGCTACGTGATCCCGTTCAGCTTCGCGCACAAGCGCCCGGTGCCGTCCTTCCTGATCGCCCGCTTCTTCAGGCTCTATCCGGCCTATTGGGTATCGATGATCGGAGCGCTGCTTCTCGCGGTGGCTCTCAGTGATCCCTTTCCCCCGCCAGCCCAGATCCTCGCCAATATCACCATGATCCAGCTCGCGCTGGGCCAGCCCGATCTGATCGGCGTCTATTGGACGTTGTTCTACGAGCTGGTGTTTTACGGCCTGTGCCTCGGTGCATTCATCATCGGCCGGATGCAGTCCCCGCCCTATCTGCTGGCGATGATCGCGGGCTTGAGCGCACTCGGTCTGGTCGCGGCGGTGCTTCGCCATTCGGGCATGGCGACGGGCGTGCCGATCGGCCTGTTCCTGTTCCTGGCGATCATGCATCTCGGCACGCTGGCGCGCGTTTCAGATCGTGACGCCACGCCGCAGGCCCGCCGCCATTTCGCGATCGGGCTCGCGATCATTCTTGTCACCACCGGCCCGATCGCGGGGATAGGCTTCATCCAGAAGGCGGCGAATCAGCGGCTGGTCGCCGATATCCTCAGCCTCTATGCCGGCCTTGCCCTGTTCTTCGCGTTGCGCCGGCGGGATGACCTCGCGACCACGCCGCTGCTATTCCTCGGCAGGATCAGCTACTCGCTTTATCTCATGCATCCGCTCTGCCTCGTGGCGCTGGTCGCGGTGGGGCATATGCTGGCCCCGCCGTTTGGGGCGCTGTTCATAGTGCTGTCGGTGCCGGTCGCGTCGATCCTGCTTTCGACCGTGACCCAGCATTTCGTCGAAGAACCGTCGAACCAGTTCGGCAAGCGGCTGCGCAGGATGCTGCCGGGTGCCTGAGGAGGCTGCCAGGCCGACCGGCAAACTGGATTCGGTTCAACTGCTGCGCGCCATTGCTGCCAGCATGGTCGTGATCGGCCACCTGATCGGCGCCGCCATCCACAAGGCGGATGTGCTGGGACCGTTCGAAAGGCCGCACTTCGCAGGGGGTGCGGGGGTCGATATCTTCTTCCTGATCTCCGGCTTCATCATGGTCTACACCAGCGGGCGGATGTTCGGCAGCGGCCGCGGCGCGCGCGAGTTCCTGATCCGGCGGCTGGTGCGGATCGTACCGCTCTACTGGCTCGTGACCCTGCTCACGCTGGGGCTGGCGATCGTGGCCGGCAACCATCTCCCCGGTCCGCTGGCGACAGTTGCCAGCTTCCTGTTCTTTCCCGTCGACACCAGCGGGCGCGGCGACGGCTTCGCCTTCCCGATCGTCGATCTGGGCTGGACGCTCAATTACGAGATGATGTTCTACCTGCTGTTCGCGACCTTCCTTCCGTGGGGCCGGGAACGCTGCGTCGCAGCCGTATCAGTCATATTGATCCTACTCGTCGCGATCGGTGCGTTCACGGCGCCGGACAATGTCACGCTCCGCTTCTGGACCCAGCCGATCATTCTCGAATTCGGCGCCGGCATGATCCTCGCGCTGCTCCATCTGCGCGGTTTGATCTCGCTCGGTTTCATAACGAGGATCGCACTCGCTGCCGCCGCCGTGGCGCTTTATCTTTGGGATCCGTTCGGACTGTTCACATTGAAAACCACCCCCAACGGCTTCGCGCGTATTGGAAGCTGGGGCCTTGCAAGCGCAATGCTATTGATCGCTGCAATCTCCGGGCCGGCCCCGCTTTCGGGCGTATTTGGAAAGGCATCAGTCCGCCTCGGCGACGCGTCATACGCACTATATCTGCTGCATCCGTTCGCTATCCTCGTCCTGCTCCGGATTGCGGATCGCGGCCTGTTCGGCGGGGACTATGCAGCACCTCTGTTCATCTTGACGGGAATCGTGATGGCGGCGGTGACGTCAGTCATATTCTATCTGCTGGTGGAACGGCCTGGAACCGTCACGCTCACCCACCTGCTCCAGCGGATGGGCGTCCCGATCGGGCGGGAGCCGCTGCCCCCTGCCCTAGCGAATTGAACCGCCCCCGGGACATCCCGTGAAGTTCACCAGCATGATCTCAGGCGGCACGCCGAGCCGCAGCGGCGGCCCGCTCGTGCCGATGCCGGAGGTGACGATCATGCGCTTCGGGCCATTGCGGTAAAAGCCCCGGACATAGCGTTCGGCCGGCCATCCGATGTCGAAGCCCAACCCCCGTCCGAGCGCGATGACCGTATGGATCAGCGGCACCGTAAGCCCCGGCAGGATCTGGCCGCCATGCGTATGCCCCGTAAAAAGCATGTCGCCTGTCGAGCCCATCCGCTCGATCATCAACGGATTATGCGCGAGCCAGATCGTCAGCGGCGGCGGCGGTGTGCGGGTGGTTGCGAGCTTGCCCGCATAGCGCTCCTCGACCAGAACCGGATTGGCGGTGTTCGAGGTGATCTCCGCCACACCCATCACCGCGACCTCCGGCGCGACGTAAGCGTCATTGACGAGCGGTTTCACGCGGACCCGCGACAGGATCGCGGAAATCTGCTCCGCGCCGTCGCTGATGTCGTTGTTGCCGAGGATCGCGAAGGTGCCGATGCGAGGCCGCAAACCGGCCAATGGCCTGAGACCCGCCAGGCGGCCGGCATCGTCGGTCGGCCACCAATGGCTGAAATAATCGCCCACCATCACCACCAGATCAGGCCGCAGCGCGTTCGCTTTATCGACTGCTTGGCGGATCATCTCAGGCCGGGCGGTCAGCGACGAAACATGAAGATCGCCCATCACCACGACACGAAACGGCCGGGACGTGCATTGCATTCCGGCCGCATGAACCGTGTAGCGCGCAACCGTCACCGGCGCGCGGGCGCCCGCCACGCCGATCACGATCAGGGCGAGACCGCCTGCGAACAGGGCGAGCAGGTACCGAGGATATCGTTTTGACGATGCGCTCATGTCT